>Ga0256839_1002808_pt1 | contig 18856 bp, 16 predicted proteins | sample 354166metaG_FD_185968 | JGI IMG/M metagenome (GOLD analysis project Ga0256839, IMG submission 185968) | Hydrothermal vent microbial communities from Mid Atlantic Ridge, Atlantic Ocean - 354-166 | ecosystem: Environmental > Aquatic > Marine > Hydrothermal vents | place: Atlantic Ocean: Mid... | reverse complement strand
ATGTGACCTATCCTGCGCGTTTTCAGCTCGTGGCCGCCATGAATCCCTGCCGCTGCGGCTATCTTGATGACCCGGCGCAGGCTTGCAGCCGTGCGCCCAGATGCGCCGTAGATTATCAATCAAAAATTTCCGGCCCCATGATGGATCGCTTTGATATACATATCGAGGTTCCGGCGGTCAGCGCCCAGGATTTGACCCTGCCCAGCCCGTCAGAAGGCAGCGAGGATGTGGCGGCAAGGGTAATGGCGGCCCGCGCCATTCAGACCGACCGTTATCAGGCTATGGGCATTGGGGGCCGCGTGCGCTGTAATGCTGAAGTGGACGGGGAGGCATTGGAGCAGGTGGCTGTTCTGGATAAAGCCGGCAAAGAAATTCTGTCCGAAGCCATCGAAATGATGCGCCTGACCGCACGCGGTTATCACCGCATCCTGCGCGTTGCCCGCACCCTCGCCGATCTGGATGGCTTGAATAATATCAGTAAAATTCATATCTCCGAAGCCTTAAGCTACCGCCAAAGAAAGCATATCAGGTAAGATAGGACTTCTTTACAACTTGTTTGGGGCTTGTGAATAATGGCACAATTGATTCAAGCTACGAGAATACAAACTTGGGTGGGTTCATCTTTCCTCAAGGGAGGAATTTTATTGTTGATTCAACAATTAATATTCGAGCTGCTGAAGGTTTTATACCCGCACCTGGGTTGTTTAATGGGTTTTTCGCTAATTCCAAAAAGGAGCCTCTGCGTTGGCAATAGGAATTGCTCCGCGTTCAAATGTTAGATTACCCAACACTAATTTCTTCAATGAAATATCTTCTAACATTAATGCCCCCGTTTTTGTTCAGGGAATTAATGGAGGTGTTGCAAGGTTTGATGGTCAGCAAGGCCAGTCAATACAATGTCAAGAAGGTTCAGGAAAATAAAATGACCTACAAAATTAAATTAATCACTCTATTCATATCACTGCTTTCTCTGAATGGCTGCATGGAAGACGACGGCCTGTATAGCGCATCACTGATACAACTTATTGCAACGCCTGAGAAATTCATAGGAAAGACAGTTTACTTTCAAGGGTATTTTGATACGGCCTCATTTGGTGTCGGCGTTTATTTGACTGAAAAAGATGCTAAAATGTATAATACTGCCTCATCAATCAGCTTGATGGATGTGGTTATGGATCAATCCGACTGGAAGAAATTCAAGTGTGATCATATGCATGTTACGGTAAAGGGAAAGTTCGATGTGCCGAAAGAAACTGGCATTCCCGCCATAGTTAAAACATTTTCGATATTCGGAAATGATATAAAGGAAGGGGAGGACGGGTATTGTTGGCCTTTAAAGTCAATCAACTCTGGGGATCAGTCAGGATTACGCTATGTCACCGTAATGCTGTCACCGTAATGTTCACCATAATGTAGGAGGATACAGGTGCCAATTTATGTTGTTGAGCTTCATGCCGATGGTATCTCTATAAAATTAGAGTCTGAAAATAGTGCCTTTTTGGAGTTGCCAGATTCCAAAAATGACGATGGCTTAACAATAAAGGGGTTTGTTACTCATCGTGTAGTTAAGGCAACGTCTGAAGACATTGCTGTCAAAAAGGTTATAAAAATGGTTCTAAAAGATTGGACCAGTGACGATTATGCTAATATTAATACTGGGCAACTGCCTAATATTGAAGTAATGGATGTTTATAGAATAAATCTATGGACTTGGTTTACTACACACCACTCTAATAAGGGATATTCATTTTATATGGAAGATGATACATAGACCGGAGAATCAATGATAAAATAGGGGGACATAATACCTGTTAATTGACTTTTAGATGTGTTTTTTAAATCGGTTTAAATCCGATTTTCGGTTAAAGCAACCCGGCGGATTATGAATATTATACCTATGACAATAATGGCAATGTCAGGGGTTGTTTGTGGGAAGAGGGGTAGTCTATCATTATCTTATACTATGCTGAATTCTGTTGCATCGTAAAAAAATATTTGAGCCAATAACTTGCAGAAGTATGGTTTTATGCCTATAATGTACCATATATTGGTATAGTATGAGGAGTGATGATTTGGGTAGAAATACAAGTGTCACGCTAGGTGACCACCTCGAAGAATATGCAGGTGAACAGGTAAGAGTAGGCCGTTATGGCTCTATTAGTGAAGTTGTCAGGGCGGGTGTGCGCCTTTTAGAACTACAAGAGCATAAATTAAATGTCTTGCGTAACGCCTTGGTTGAAGGCGAAGAAAGCGGGAAGCCTGAACCTTTCAGCATGCAAGATTTTCTTAATGAGCAAGACTTTTTAAAGTAGATGCACAAATATACCCTAAGGCGAAAAGCCCGTAATGACTTGCGCGAGATTTTAAAATATACGGCAAATAAATACGGGAAAATACAAGCCAAAAAGTACGCTTTTGATTTAGATGTTGGCATACTGCAAGTGTGTGAGTATCCTAAATCTGGCCTTGATGTATCATATATTAAAGCAGATTATTGGCGCATTAACATTGAGGCGCATGCCATATATTACAAAGTCACTAACAAACAAATCGATATTATCCGTATTCTTGACCAGCGGGTGAATCCCGAAAACTGGTTATAATATTAGAGGTAGTTTGTCACCGCCGCTTACGCCATCGGAAGGCAGCGAAGATGTGGCCGCCAGAGTATAATGGCGGCCCGTGCTATTCACCGCTCGCTACCGCACAATGGGTATTGACTCGGGTGCGCTGCAATGCGGATGTGGACGGGGAGGCATTGGAGCAGGTGGCTGTTCTGGATAAAGCCGGTCAGGAAATCCTGCCCGAGGCCATTGAAATGATGCGCTTGACCGCACGCGGTTATCACCGTATTCTGCGCGTTGCCCGTACCTTGGCCGACTTGGACGGCTTGGGCAACATCAGCAGAATCCATATATCCGAGGTTCTAAGCTACCGCCAAAGAAAGCATATCAGGTAATATCACTGGGATCTCGTTTTACAAGCCACACTTCAAGGCACCAAATGTTGGAAAAATAAAAAACTGAATAGGTAACGGGTCGTGGTCAAATATTCTTTTAAGGATGCAGAGCTTGGGGAGAGTTAAAAACTGGTGGGGGGCTATTGAAGTTTACCGCCAAAGAAATATTGTCTCTATGCTGTTCTTGGGATTCTCAAGCGGGTTGCCTTTGGCGCTGTCCTTTAGCGTGTTAGGTCTTTGGCTGAAAGAGGATGGATTATCATTGGGCGAGACGGTGCAATTCTCGCTATTGGGTCTGCCTTATTTGTTTAAATTCGCATGGGCGCCTTTGATTGACAGAATGCGCTTGCCTTTTTTGACAAGATCGTTTGGACAGCGAAGGGGATGGATGATATTGTCTCAGGCTATGGTAATGGGAGCCATCGTTGCATTAGGTATTTTCACTTCCGCATCTGCACCTATACTCACGGCATTCATTGCCTTATCCTTAACTTTTAGCTCGGCGACCCAAGATATCGTGATTGATGCTTTCCGAATTGATAGCCTTAGTGATGAAGAACAAGCCGCAGGTGTGGCAATGGCGATTTATGGATATCGGATAGCTATGTTGGTATCTGGTGGGGGCAGTTTGATCTTGGCGGATTTTCTGGAATGGTCACTGGTCTATTTTATCATGGCGGCATTTATGACGGTTGGTATGATTACCTGTTTATTACTTAGAGAACCTATGAGCCGTGAAAAGGAAATTATCAATGCAGAGGAAGCTGAATTAACAGAAAAATTTCAAAAAAATTTAAGCAAGAGAGTCGCCCGTTTCTTGGCGTGGACACAGGTTGCTATAGTCATGCCTTTTCAAGATTTTATGACAAAAAAAGCCTGGATTATCATACTTTTGACCATCGTTTTATTTAAGCTCGGTGACGCATTAGCAGGAGTTATAACAAATTTGTTTTTGGTAGATGCTTTGGGCTTTACCAAAACACAGGTTGGCACAATAGTGAAGGGGTTCGGGCTTGTTGCAACCCTTTCAGGAATTGCCTTGGGTGGCGTATTGCTTAATAAAATTGGGATGTTCAAGGCACTTGTGCTAACGGGCGTTTTACAGCTTTTATCAAATGGCTTGTTCATCATACAATATCACCTTGGTGCCGATGTCTCTTTTCTTCATGTGACAATAGGGATTGAAAATTTTTCTGGTGGCATGGGAACAGTTGTTTTTGTGGCTTATCTCTCTGCTTTGTGTAATAAAGCCTTCTCGGCCACACAGTATGCTTTAATGAGTGCTTTATCCGCGGTTCCCAGAGTGTTTTTATCTGCTAATGCGGGGGTCTGGGTTGAAAATATAGGTTGGGTGAGTTTTTTCACTTTGACTATTGTGGTCGCCATACCAGGAATAATGCTTCTGTTCTATTTGCGTAAATATAATATGGGAATTTCCCATAATTTTCCCGTTAGGGTCTAATTTCGTCGGGCAATGATTTTAAGTTTTGTAGAAAATCTATTCTTGCGCCAGGCCATTTTAAAGCCATGCTGTTCCAGCAGAAACATGATGTTCCTTGATCTGAAAAAATTTACTTGTCCGGCCAGCGGCGCATTCTTTTGAAAGGGCCACATGACCGGCGTTGATAAATAGAGCAAACCGTCGGGCTTAAGCTGCCTAAATTTTTCCATGAAGAAGCCTGCTAAATCCTCCTGAAAGGGCAGGATCATAGGTGACCAGATACAGTCAATATTTTGAATATGGTTGGCGTTTGGGATTAATTTTACCTGATATTCTGTCTCAAATGGCTGCAGATTTTTTGTCTGTACCCCGTCTACATAAATTTCGTAAACTTGTTTTAGGGCCAATATTTGGGCTATATCCTCGAAGGAACTCTCAGCGCTTTGCCTAGCTTCAAGGACTTGTCTTCTCTCAAAAGAACAATACCGGCATGTGAAATGCTGCTTGCCCTTGGGGGCGAGAATTTTTGCGCCGCAAATAGGGCATTTCACAGAGGATAAATTCATATTGTTTTTAAAATTCTCCGGCTTATAATTCTGATGTATGATTAAGCCCTTCTTATAGGTTAGCCTTGTAGATAAGTTAAGATGATTTATAAGAATTAACGGGATCAAAAACAACAAAGATGAGAAAAATATCTTGTATAATTCAGACCCAACCATTCTTACCGCAGGATCCATAGAAGTTCGTATCGCCACTTCGCCGGAAGAACTGATGGCGGCGCAAAAGTTACGCTATAAAGTATTCTATGAAGAAATGCAGGCCCGGCCCAGCCCAGAGATGGCGCAGCAAAAACGTGATTTTGATAATTTCGACCTGATTTGTGATCAGCTCCTGGCATTTGATACCACAAAAAGCGGTGATGAAGCCGTCATTGCCACCTACCGCTTGCTGAGAGAAGAAAAAATTAAAGACATTCATGAATTTTATTCTTTTCAGGAATTTGATCTGAGCAATATGGATAATGCGGTTTTTCGGGAGAAAATGGCGGGCCGCCAACTGCTCGAACTGGGCCGAAGCTGCGTTCGCGAAGACTATCGGTCCAATAATATCATCCAGCTTATGTGGCGGGCCATTGTTATTTATATCGTTCGCCATAATGTGGGATGTCTGTTTGGCTGCGCGAGCCTTGCGGGCGTCATTCAGGGGGACTTGGAACTGCCCCTGTCTTACCTGCATCATAAATATAAAACGCCGGATGAATTTAATATACCCGCCTTGCCGGAGCGCGCCCAGAAAATGAATTATTTTGCATGGGAGGATATTGACATCAGCAAGGCCAAAAGGCAGCTGGCCCCTCTTGTGCGCGGCTATGCCCGCCTTGGCTGTTACATCGGGGACGGGGCGGTGATTGACGAGCAGTTCAACACCACTGATGTCCTTATTTTATTGCTTGTGGATCGCCTGAGAAAAACCACACCGCAACTTTTTGAAGATACATAAAACAACGGGGAAAAATCTATATTTTCTCATGCATGTTGACATTATGGGCGGCAAGGGCGGCCAGATTAATAATTTCCGAGGCATATGATCCCATGGGGATGATTTGAACCGAATGGGCAAGTCCCACCAGCATAGGGCCAATCACGGTGCCCCCGCCAAGCTCCCGCAGCATTTTGGTTGAAATATGGGCCGAATGCATGCCCGGCATAATCAAGATATTGGCCGGGCCTGACAGACGGCAAAAGGGGTATGACTTCATGATCTCGGGGTTAAGAGCAACGCCGGCATGCATTTCCCCCTCATATTCAAAGTCAACTTTCTGGCCATCCAATACGCTCACCGCCGCCCGCGAGGTTGTGGCTAAAATCCCGCCCACAGGATTGCCAAAATTGGTATAAGACATGAAGGCCACACGCGGTTCTATGCCAAAATGACGCACAGCCGCTGCGGCATGAATGGCAATGTCGGCCATTTCTTCTGCGGTGGGCATTTCATTGATGGCAGTGTCGGCTATAAAAATTGTCCGGTCGTCCTTGACCACAATAGACAGCCCCATGGCTTCACAGCCGGGGATCGGGTCGATCACTTTCATAATACTGTCCAGCGCGGCCGCATAATGACGGTTATGTCCGGTTACCATGGCATCCGCATCTCCAAAGGCGAGCATACAGGCTCCGAAAATATTACGGTCTGACCGGACAAGACGCAGGCAATCCCGAAAGAGATAACCTTTGCGCTGTAATTTCGAAAATAGAAATTCGGCATATTGGGTGGTTTTTTCACTGCTGCGGCCATGATGGATTTCCAGCTTGTCGTTACGATTATGGCCTATATGTTCCAGATGATCGCGAATTTTCTCTTCATAACCGATGAGAACCGCTTTGCCATAGCCATTCTGCTCAAATCCAAGGGCGGCCCGAAGAACGGTTTCTTCATCGGCTTCGGTAAAGATCACCCGCTTTGGCTCATTGCCGAGCTGATCATAGATCATCTGTAATGTACCGGTGGTGGGGTTGAGCCGCGCCGCCAATTCCTTGCGGTAGGCATTCATATCGATGATTGGCCTTCTGGCAACACCGCTTTTGATGGCGGCTTCTGCAACGGCGGGCGATATGGCGCTGATCAATCGCGGATCGAAAGGGGCCGGAATGATATATTTTGGGCCATATTTCGGATGCCCCCCGCTATAGGCGGCGGCGACTTCGTCTGGTACGTCCTCGCGGGCAAGTTTCGCAATGGCGAGGGCGGCGGCTATTTTCATTTCATCATTGATGGTGGAGGCTCTTACGTCCAGCGCGCCGCGAAAAATATAGGGAAAACCAAGCACATTATTGACCTGATTGGGATAATCAGATCTGCCCGTGGCCACGATGGCATCATTTCGCGCTTCGGCCACATCTTCGGGCGTTATTTCTGGGTCCGGATTGGCCATGGCAAAAATGATGGGCTTGTCCGCCATGCTTTTGACCATATCCTTGCTGACGGCGCCTTTGACCGACAGGCCCAGAAATATATCCGCACCCTGCAATGCTTGCTGCAATGTGCGATGTTCTGTTGCAATGGCATGGGCTGATTTCCATTGGTTCATGCCTTCCTTGCGGCCTTGATATATGACACCTTTGCTGTCGCACATGATGACATTTTCATGGGGTACGCCCATGGCTTTGACCAATTCTGTACAGGCGATAGAGGCGGCCCCCGCGCCATTAACGACTATTTTAACATCTTTTATGTCACGTCCCGTCAGGTCAATGGCATTTATGACACCGGCGGCGGTAATGATTGCCGTGCCGTGTTGATCATCGTGAAAAACCGGAATATCCATCTTTTCGCGCAGGGCCTGTTCAATGATGAAGCATTCCGGGGCTTTGATATCTTCCAGATTTATGCCGCCAAATGTGGGGCCAAGCAATTTCACACAATTAATGAATTCATCCACATCTGTGGTATCCACCTCAAGGTCAATACCGTCAATATCGGCGAATCTTTTGAACAGAACCGCTTTGCCCTCCATAACGGGTTTGGAGGCGAGCGCGCCAAGATTCCCAAGCCCGAGGATTGCGGTGCCATTGGTGATAATCGCCACGAGATTGCCTTTGGCCGTATAATCATAAGCCATGCCGGGATGTTCCGAGATGGCCAATACAGGGGCCGCAACGCCGGGGGAGTAGGCCAGGGACAAATCCCGCTGGGTTGCCATGGATTTGGTGGCCCGGATTTCCAGTTTCCCGGGACGGCCAATGGCGTGGTAATGGAGGGCTTCTTTATCGCCAAAATCATTTTTCTTGTCACTCATTACATTCGTTCCTACGATTATTATAATCTTGCGATCTGGTTTTAGAAAATTGCTTTCCACCTATGCCGCAGATAAGGTATCTTCTATTTAGCCTCTAACAGCATATATCTGAATATTAAAGATACGCGTAAAGTAAAATTTTGAAACATATTTAATTACATTATTGGTATATATATTGTAATTAAATTAATTGCAAATAACAAATATCTTTATTAATATTTTAAAACTGATGAATTTATGACGAATAGCCTGACAAAAAATAAAATTAAAGCATCGCAGCCTATGGCGAAATCCGGGACCAAGTCTGATTCTGTAGTAACGCCCATGATGGCACAATTTTTAGAGTTAAAAGAAAAACATCAGGAATATTTGCTTTTTTACCGGATGGGCGATTTTTATGAATTATTTTTCGAGGATGCGGTTAAGGCCTCGGAAGCCCTCGATATTACCCTGACCAAACGGGGGAAATATAACGGGGTTGATATTCCCATGTGCGGCGTTCCGGTTCATGCGGCGGAAAATTATCTGTCCCGCCTGATCAAGCGGGGTTTCAAGGTTGCCGTTTGCGAACAGATGGAAAATCCGGCAGAGGCCAAAAAACGCGGCGGCAAATCTATTGTAAGGCGGGATGTGGTGCGTTTGGTAACGCCGGGAACCATCACCGAAGAAAATCTGTTAAATGCCCGCCAGAATAATTTCTTGGCGGCCTTGGCCCGGTCGCAAAATAAATTTGCGCTGGCATGGCTTGATATTTCCACCGGTGATTTTTTTGTCACCGCTCTTCACCCTGAGAATTTGGGTTCCGAATTGGCCCGCCTGAACGCGGGAGAGATCATCCTGTCGTCGCAGCTTCTGGCAAGTGACGACCTGGGGGATGCGCTTGCGGATTGGGAGCATGTCCTGAGCCTTGTTGAAAGCAGCCATTTTGACAGTATGCGGGGGGAAGCCGTCCTGAAAGAGGCTTATGGCGTCAAAACCCTCGAAGGGTTGGGCAGCTTTAACCGCGAAGAATTATCCGCCTGCGGCGGGTTAATAACCTATTTGCTGGAAACACAAAAAGGCAAATTACCCAAGCTTCGGAATCCTGTGTCCGTCGGCGAAGGCGGCACCATGATGATAGACGGGGCGACCCGCAGAAATCTGGAATTGACCCATACTTTGGCAGGGGCGCGGCAAGGCAGCCTGCTCCATACGATTGACCGCACGGTGACCGGCGCAGGCGCGAGATTGCTGAACAGCCGCCTTAATGCCCCGCTCATGGATCACAGGGCCATAAACAGGCGGCTTGATCTGGTGGCTTATTTTCAGCAGCATGAAGCCTTTCGCCGAAAAATCAGAGACTTGCTTAAACGGTGCCCTGATCTGGAGCGGGCCATGTCGCGGCTTTCTGTCGGGCGCGGCGGCCCCCGTGATCTGGCGATGGTGCGCAGCGGCCTGATACAGGCTGCGGATATTAAATATAGTTTTCAAAGCCGGTCGAAATCCCCGGATGCGGCAAGTGATGATGACCTGATATCGCGGCCGGGTGACATTGATATTATCCTCGAAAACTTAGGCTCCCATCAGGAAATCATTGATTTATTGCAAAGGGCGCTTTCTGAAGACCTGCCGACCATCATTCGGGACGGCAATTTCATAGCCAAGGGCTTTCATGCCGCCCTTGACGATTTTCGTGTGCTGTCCAGCGAAAGTAAAAGGCTGATAATGGCCTTGGAGGCAAAATACCGCGACATGAGCAAGGTGAACGGCCTGAAAGTAAAATATAATAATGTGCTGGGATATTTTATTGAGGTCACGGCGCTTCATGCGGATAAATTAATGGCCGCGCCCCTGAATGAAACTTTCATCCATCGCCAGACTTTGGCCAGTGCGGTGCGCTTCAATAGTCACGAACTGGCAGAGCTTGCGGGGAAAATAGGGCAGGCATCGGACAGAGCCCTTGTTCTGGAGCATGAAATATACGAGGAATTGGTCGCGGCCACACTTCAGGACTGGCAGGAAATAATATTGGCATCTCAGGGGCTGGCGCAACTGGATGTGGCAACCGCTCTTGCGGAACTTGCGGCGGAAAAGAATTACAGCCGGCCTTTGGTGGATGACAGTTTAAATTTTGATATTCAAAATGGCCGTCATCCCGTGGTTGAAGCCGCCTTGGAGAAAAATCACTCAGATCATTTTGTGGCCAATGACTGCGACCTTAACCCCGGCAACAGATTATGGCTGATTACAGGGCCAAATATGGCCGGTAAAAGTACTTTCCTGCGGCAAAATGCCTTGATGGCTTTAATGGCCCAAATGGGCAGTTTCGTACCGGCAAAAAAAGCGCATATGGGCATTGTTGATCGGTTGTTCAGCCGGGTTGGTGCTTCGGATGATCTGGCGCGGGGACGGTCAACCTTTATGGTTGAAATGGTTGAAACAGCGGCAATATTAAACCAGTCAACAAGCCGCTCTCTGGTGATTTTGGATGAGATAGGCCGGGGGACAGCCACTTATGACGGCCTGTCTATTGCCTGGGCAGCGGTGGAGCATATCCATGAGGTGAATGAATGCCGGGCCTTATTTGCAACCCATTATCATGAGATGACCGCATTGGCGGCAAAGCTGGATGATTTGGCGCTGCATTATATGAAGGTCAAGGACTGGCAGGGAGAAATTATCTTTCTTCATCAAGTGGCCAAGGGCTCTGCGGATCGCTCATATGGTATTCAGGTGGCGAAACTGGCGGGTCTGCCAAAGGTCGTTGTAGAGCGGGCGCAGCAAGTGTTGCATAGCCTTGAACAAGACGGGCAGGGCGCGGCCAGGGGGCAAAAAATGGATAGTCTGGCCGACGATTTGCCTTTGTTTTCCGTTCTTCAGAGCAAAGTCGATCAGGGGCCAGTCAATGAAAATTCAGCGGCGACGAAAATTGAAAAAATATTGTCAGATGTTTTTCCTGATGAACTTAGTCCAAGGCAGGCAATGGATATTCTCTATAAATTAAAGAAGTTGCAGCAAGATGGTTAAAGTTAAAAAACATAGCCAGATTTTTAATCGCAAAGCATTTGAAAACAGGCTGCGTGACCTTCAGACGAACATGCCCCTTTCCGAAGTGCGTCCGGGCTTGATAGAGCTTTTTAAAGAATTTTATCAGAAGGGGTTTAAGGAAATTCAACATCGCTGTGATGCGGGGGAAAATGGTGCATCTCTGGTCGCTGCGCAGACGTTGTTGACGGATGAAATTATTATTCAGATATATAAAATCACCACAGAATATATTCTTCCCGTACAAAATAGAACGTCGAGTGAACGGTTGAGTCTCGTGGCTATTGGGGGGTATGGCCGCATTGATATGTCGCCCTATTCCGATGTGGATATATTATTTTTATTGCCCTATAAACAAACGGCATGGGGCGAGCAGGTCGTTGAATATATGCTTTATATGCTGTGGGATATCGGCTTGAAAGTCGGGCATGCGGTACGGACAATCAAGGAATCTGTGCGCCTGTCAAAAGCAGACTTGACCATTCGGACATCTTTGCTGGAATCCAGATATATCTGCGCGGACAAGGCCTTATACGAAGAATTTCTGGAAAGCTATAAAAGTCAGGTCGTCGCCGGAACGGAACCCGAATTTGTTGAAGAAAAACTTGCCGAGCGGGACGCGCGTCATATCAAACTGGGTCAGGCCCGTTATGTGGTTGAACCGAATATCAAGGAAGGCAAGGGGGGGTTGCGCGACCTGCAAACTTTATATTGGATTTCCAAATATTTATATGGTGTGGAAAGTGTGTCCGAAGTGGTTGAGAAGGGCGTATTTTCCAAGAATGATTATCGCCAGTTCCGAAAAGCTCATAATTTTATGACGATCGTACGTTTTCAGCTGCATTATATTTCTGGCCGCGCGGAGGAGCGTATTACGTTTGGCGTACAGAAAACACTGGCGGACCGCCTTGGTTATGTGGATCGGGCCGGATTATCCGGCGTCGAACGTTTCATGAAGCATTTTTTCCTCATGGCAAAGACCGTGGGTGATCTGACGCGAATATATTGTGCCTATCTCGAAGATAAACATAAGCGTAAGCCTCGTCTCAGGATGCCCAAATTTGGCCTTCGCAATCGAAAAATAGGCATATTCCCTGTTGAAGGCAGTCGTATTTCACTAACGACTTCCAAGGATTTTATTGACGACCCCATTAACATGATGCGTATTTTTCATGAGGCCCAAAAACATGATCTGGATATTCATCCCCGGGCATTGCGCCGTATTCGTCATAACCTTAAGCTGATAAATCGAAATTTTCGCAATGATCCTGAGGCGAATAGGCTGTTCATAGAAATGCTGACCTATAAAGCGGGGCCGGGGTTTATTTTAAGACTGATGAATGAAGCTGGCGTATTGGGCAAATTTATTCCTGATTTTGGACGGGTTGTGGCCCAAATGCAATTTGATATGTATCATGTTTATACCGTTGATGAGCATACCATCAGGGCCATTGAGCTTTTGTCCGAACTGGAACAGGGTAAATTTGCGGAGGAACATCCGTTATCCCATGAAATAGTCCATAAAATACTTTCGCGAGAGGTGCTTTATGTCGCTGTTTTACTTCATGATATTGCCAAAGGACGTAAGGGTGACCATTCGGTTCTGGGGGAACAGGTGGCCCAAAAACTATGCCCGCGCCTTGGACTGACAGCGGCGCAAACGGAAACCGTTTCATGGCTTGTGCGCCATCATCTGATTATGACGCATGTGGCCTTTAAGCGTGATTTGAGTGATCCAAAAACCATTGAGGATATTTCGAAAATCATTCAAAGCCCTGAACGGCTGCGCCTGTTGCTGGTCTTGACCGTTGTTGATATTCGGGCTGTCGGGCCAAAAATATGGAATGGCTGGAAGGGACAATTGCTTAGGGATCTCTATTATCAGGCCGAAAGATATCTTTTGGGCGACCAAGTCGAAGGCGGCAATAAGCACGGAATAGAGGCGGCTCAGGAAATGCTTCGCGCCGAGCTTGCCGACTGGACGGACGAAGAGTTCAGGGCTTATTGCAAAAGATTTTACGCGCCATACTGGCTGGCCGTTAAGGGGGAAAATCAAATCAGGAATGCGCGGCTGATTGCGCTGTCGGACAGAATAGAAGAAAAGCTGAGCATTAATATTCATGTGGATGAATTTCAAAATATTTCAGAATTAACCATCTATGCGCAAGATCATCCGGGGCTTTTTGCCAGAATAACGGGCGCGATCGCGGTGAGCGGGGCTTCTATTCAGGATGCAAGAGTTTTTACCACCAAGGATGGCATGGCCTTGGATACCTTCAGGATTCAAGAGCCGGACGGCGGCATATTCAAGGATAAACACAAGCTTGAGCGTCTTAAGAAAACGATCGAGCGAACCCTCGCCGGTGAATTGCTGCCGCGCAAAGAATTGGACAGTTTATGTGAGCGGCCCAATAAGGCAGATGCCTTTACCATTGAACCCCGTGTCTTGATTGATAATAAGGCCAGCAACCGTTATACGGTCATCGAGCTGAATGGTCTTGACCGGCCGGGCTTTCTTTATATGCTGTCACAGGCTTTGGTTGATCTGAAACTTTCCATCGGCAGCGCCCATATCGCCACCTTTGGCGAGCGGGCGGTAACGGTTATCTTTGTCTGTGACTTGTTTGGCCATAAAATTGACAATGAAAATAAATTGAAAAAAATCAGGGAAAAACTGATGGCAGCTCTTTTAATTGGCAAAAAGAAACCGAAGGCTGTCAGGAAAAAAGCCAAACGGGTTAGTCAATAATATGTCCCTAGCAAAAGCCGTTGCCATCTTTAGCAGCTTCACCCTTATAAGCCGGATTTTGGGTTTTATGCGGGATATATTGGCGGCTTCCATATTGGGCGCGGGTTTTGTGGCGGATTGTTTTTTCGTTGCCCTGAAGCTGCCCAATTTTTTCCGCAGGCTTTTTGCCGAGGGGGCCTTCAGTGCCTCTTTTGTGCCGGTCTTCACCGCGACTCTTACCCAAGGGGGAAAAGAAGAAGCTTTGAGTTTTGCCGAAAGTGCCTTTTCCTGTTTGCTGGTGGTGTTGCTGGTTCTTGTCGCGCTTATGGAAATATTCGCCCCGGCGATGATTTATGTTCTGGCGGGCGGTTTTACGGATGATGAGGCTAAGTTCCAATTGACTGTTCTTTTGACCAGAATTACCTTCCCATTTCTGTTATTTATCAGCCTTGTCTCACTTTTGGGCGGTATATTGAATGCTTTGGGTAAGTTTTCCGAAACGGCGGCAACACCGATCATATTGAACCTAAGTATGATTTCTGCCTTGCTTTTCTTTTCGGATCAATTCGAGACACCGGCGCATTCTCTGGCCATCGCCGTGTCATTGGCCGGATTTATCCAGTTGATCTGGCTCTATCTGGCGTGCCGGCGCATAGGATATAAAATCCGGCTTGTCATGCCGCGCCTGACGCCAAAGGTTAAAGAGATGCTGATCATTATGATGCCGGCGGCCTTGGGCGCCGGGGTGATACAGATTAACCTCATGCTGGATATGATTATCGCGTCTCATCTGCCGAATGGGTCCATTTCCTTTTTATTTTATGCCGATAGATTGAACCAGTTGCCCATCGGGGTGATCGGGGTTGCCTTGGGGACTGTTCTTTTGCCAATGCTGGCCCGAAATATAGCCGAGGGAGATGATGCGGCCTGTGCCGCCAATCAAAACAGGGCCATAGAGCTTGGCCTTTTCCTGACTATTCCGGCGGCAGTTGCCTTTATGATCATTCCCTATCAGCTGATCCATGTGTTATTTGAAAGGAATGCTTTTACCTCTCAGGATAGCTGGCAGACGGCCTATGCGCTGGCGGCTTATGCGGCGGGGCTTCCGGCCTATGTCCTTGCCAAGATATTCAGCCCCGGGTATTTCGCGCGTAAAGATACCAGAACGCCGGTAAAATTTGCGATGGTGGCGCTGGCCGTGAATGTCATATTGAATTTAATATTGATGCAGTATTTTGCCCATGTGGGGCTGGCGATGGCCACGGCCATATCCGCGTGGGTAAATGTGGCATTGCTGGCGGGGGGATTGATCCGGCGAGACCAGTTTTCCTTTGACAAGAAGGTTATATGGCGCGTTGCCAAATATTTTCTGGCCAGCCTTGTGATGGGCGGCATTATCTGGATCATCAGCGGAAGTATCTCAGATATGTTTGCGGGACATATGCTGGAAAAAATTTCGGGCTTGTTTATTATTATATTGGCCGGAATCGGGAGCTATCTTGCGATAATCTTTATAACCGGTGCGGTGAAGCCCAGGGAATTAAAGGCGCTGTTCAGAGGACAATAATCCGGATATATTTTTGTTCAGATTTTCGCTAAGTCCTGTGACAAGCCGCCGCAGTGGCTCGAAACCATCATTTGGTTTCAGGGACTTCTCATCCATATATAATGATCTTTTGAATTCCAGCTGAATGGCCTGCCGGTTGTGAGCGCCCCTATGACTATATTGGCCATAATGCCGGGTGTTAAAGCCGCCGGAATAGGGCTTGTTATAGGTCACGCCGAGACCATGGTCAGAAAAATACGCGCCAATATGGCGGCTCAATTCAACGCTGCAACTGTTGTCAAAACAATTCCCGATTACGAGATCCGCTTGCATATTCGAGGAAAGTCTGGGGTCTATGAATTGATAGGATGGCATGGAATGGCAATCTATTAAAAGATAATAACCATATTTGTTCAGACTTGCCTCAAGCAGACGACTCAAGGCCTTGTGAACGGGATGATATATGTGATCAAGTCTGTGCCCAATCTCTGAGAAGGGCAGTTTTTCGGGATAAATATCAAGCCCGTTACAGGATTTGCGTGAAAAAATACCGAAACCCTGCGCAACTTTATCCGTATTATGATATTCATTATTGTCTTTAAGGGCGCGCGGCGGCATATGAAACATTTCAGAATCTATTTCATTGGCCGCGCGGTTTGTATCCACATAAGTGCGTGCGAAATGATTTATGAGGCTGCTTGCCCCAAATAAAGCGACATCATTTATCAATTGATCAACCAGTATATCGCCGGAAAAATGTAATATTTCAGGATCAATGGAAATTTTTTTCAGGAAATCTTCTGGTAAATATGTTCCGCTATGGGGGCTGTTAAAGATAATGGCATTCGTCTGATTGGCCGGCCGAAATATTGTGTATGGCTGCATGTTATCTATTGCCCATTTGATTTATGGTTATCATTATACGGCAAAATTATTTGCATAATAAAAAATATTTTAGCAAAAGGCATAATATATAAATAATTTATTGAATTGTTCATACTTGGTGCGTTATTAAAAATACAGGGCTTCTTGGGGCCCCGGATTAAAAATTGGCCCCAGATTAAAAAACTGAATTAAAAATCTGAATTAAAAATATAACAAAAGGTAATATGAGAGTGCCGCGTATTTTATTAGCTGAAGATGATGACACCATGAGAAGATTTTTATCCAGATCTTTAGAGAAGGCTGGCTATCAGGTTATTTCTGTAGGGTTGGGTACGGATGCCCTGCCGTTACTCGCCGGCGGTGGTTTTGATCTGCTGCTCACAGATATTGTGATGCCGGGCATGGATGGTATCGAATTGGCGCGCAGGGCCACAAAAATGCAACCTGAATTGAATGTTATGTTTATTACTGGTTTTGCCGCTGTGGCAATGGATACGGCAAAAGACCGGCCTGTTAATGCCAAAGTTTTACAGAAACCATTTCACTTGAAAGATATGGTTGATGAAGTCGACAGATTGTTTAGTGAGGTTGCCTGAGTTTTTAGCCATAATATGACGTGTAATCTTAAAATTATATTAAGTCGTTCGGTCGTTTGCCGTTATAGTATCCCGTATGCGTAAAGTCTTTTCAAACCTATAAAGGCGTAATGCTGTGAATAAAATGACCATCCTGCTTATCGAAGACGTTGTTCCCCTCGCCGAAGTATATATTGAATATTTACAAGGTGAGAATGTCGAAATTACCCATGTTACGACAGGCGATGAAGCCTATAAATATCTCGCGGAGAATAGCCCTCAGATTATTCTGCTGGATATGAACCTGCCTGATGTCGATGGTATGGAAATCCTGAAATATGTTTCTGATGTGGGGCTGGATAGCTGCGTTATTGTTATAACGGCTTATGGGTCTGTTTCGCGGGTTGTCGATGCCATGCGGCTGGGGGCTTTTGAATATCTTCAGAAGCCCTTTGATGAAAGCCGCTTCATACTTACCGTGCGCAATGCCATAGAACGTATGCATTTACGGCAAATGGTCGACAGTTATAAAAATCAATTGGGCCGTGATGAATTTCACGGGATGCTTGGAAAATCCCAAGTCATGCAGGCCGTATATGATACCATTGATAATGTTGCCAAAAGCTCTGCGACGGTTTTTATCACGGGCGAAAGCGGAACGGGCAAGGAGCTTTGCGCTGAGGCTATTCATAATAAAAGCAATCGTAAAAACAATGAATTGGTGATTTTGAATTGTGCGGCTATTCCGAAAGACCTTATGGAAAGCGAAATATTCGGCCATGTGAAGGGGGCTTTTACAGGCGCGACCTCGGATCGGGAAGGGGCGGCGCAAAGAGCTGATGGCGGAACATTATTCCTCGATGAAATAGGTGAGATGGATATAAACCTGCAAACCAAATTATTGCGACTTATTCAGTCCGGCACCTTTCAGAAGGTGGGCAGTGCCAAAACCATCAAAGTGAACATCCGCTATATATGCGCCACCAATCGTAATCCGCTGGAAATGATCGAAAAAGGCCTTTTCAGAGAAGACTTATATTATCGCCTTAATGTCATTCCCATTAAATTACCGGCATTACGGGAACGGGGGCAGGATAAACTGGCCATTGCCCTGAATTTCCTCAAGAAATATTCCGAGGAAGAAGGCAAAAAATTTACAGGATATACGCCTGAGGTTGAAGAAATCTTCATGAGTCATCTCTGGCCCGGCAATGTGCGGCAATTGCAAAATATTATTCGCAATGTTGTTGTGCTGAGCGAGGGGGGCGCGGTGGACAAGGACATGTTGCCGAAAGATTTCCTGAGTATAAAGCCCGATGACGTTGTTGGCTCAGAGGTGCCGAATAATGAACTTTTGGATGTCTTTAAAACGCCAAGGAAACGGGATGTAACGTCGATCAGGCCCTTGTGGCAATGTGAAAAACAAGTGGTTGAGGAAGCCATTGAGATATGCGGCGGCAATATTTCCCGTGCGGCGGGTTATCTGGAGGTTAATCCATCCACATTATACCGCAAAATAAAAAACTGGAAAGATCAAGACAGCAAAAATAAGTAACCAATGATTTCGAATAATAACGCGAAATTCAATTGCTTTCCACAATGATACATTCTATCTGCTATCCCTTAATGCTTTAGTTTAAGGAGCCACTGCCATGGTTGATGCGCGCAATGCAGATCAGAATAAAAAACTGCCTGACGTGAAATATTTAAAAAATTACGCCGCGCCGGATTTCCTGATTGATCGGGTGGCGCTGGATTTTGACCTGAGGAAAAATGTGACCCATGTTCGGGCGACATCACGTTTCAAGCGCAGGGTACAAAAGGATGTGCCGCTTATTCTGGCCGGGTCTGATATGACCCTGAAATCTGTTTCTGTGAATGGATGCGCTTTAACCGAAG
>Ga0256839_1002807_pt1 | contig 18863 bp, 15 predicted proteins | sample 354166metaG_FD_185968 | JGI IMG/M metagenome (GOLD analysis project Ga0256839, IMG submission 185968) | Hydrothermal vent microbial communities from Mid Atlantic Ridge, Atlantic Ocean - 354-166 | ecosystem: Environmental > Aquatic > Marine > Hydrothermal vents | place: Atlantic Ocean: Mid... | reverse complement strand
GCAGCGCGGCCAATCATGAGTCCATCGGCCTGGGTCAGCTCCAGTACCTCTTTGGCCCGCTCTGGTGTGCGGATGTCGCCATTGGCGATCACCGGGATGCGGATCGCCTGCTTGATCTGGCGGATGGTCTCCAGCTCGGCTTCACCGGAAAAGCCACAGGCACGGGTGCGCCCATGCACAGCCAGTGCCTGAATGCCGGCCTGCTCGGCGATGCGGGCGATGGTGACGCCGTTGCGATGCTCAGCATCCCAGCCGGTGCGGATCTTCAGGGTGACGGGGACATCAATTGCCTCAACCACTGATTCCAGGATCTGCTGTACCAGGGGTTCATCTTTCAACAAGGCAGAGCCGGCGTTTACCTTGCAGACCTTTTTGGCCGGACAGCCCATGTTGATGTCGATGATCTGGGCACCCTGCTCTACATTGATGCGTGCGGCAGCGGCCATCTTTTTGGGGTCAGACCCCAGAATCTGCACAGAGATCGGTGCCGGCTCACCCTCGCGCATCAGCCGTCGCAGGGTTTTTGGGTTGCCCCAGAGGGTGGAGTCGGATGAGACCATCTCGGATACCGCCATGCCTGCGCCAAGGGATCGGCAAAGGCGGCGAAACGGCAGGTCGGTAACCCCGGCCATAGGTGCAACGATGAGGTTGTTCTCTAACTGATAAGGGCCAATGCGCATACTGGATCTGGGTTTTTATTGTTTGCCGGAGAGCGGCAAAAAGGGGGATACATATTACGCCTAAAAAGCGGGCAGGCAAAGTGCTTGTGGAGGTTCTTTATGGCGTTGTTAAGCCATTGAAAAATATAACAATGAAGGAGATATTAAAAGTGCAACTCCATGCAAATCAAATGCTTATGTGCGGTGGGTGAAATGCCGGTTTGTTCACGGATTCAGAAAAAATTAAACTCAAATCCAGTGACATCGGCGCCGGGATCCTCGATCTCTATCCTGATCTGCCGGGGTATGCCGGGGGGCATCAGCCGGTTGGATGCTGTGACGGGATCAAGATATTCGGCCGGTGAAAAACTGCGGCGGGCAATCAGCGCCCCGTCAGTGGCTGAGAGACCCAGTTCCAGTATCGGGTAGGGCTGGCTGAAGGATGCCTGGTTCTGGATGGTCAGCTCCACCAGCAGGGCGTTGTGCCGCTCTGGGTGAGAGGTGATCTGCCGCTGAGTGATCTTGATAAGGCTGAGATCACGCCGCTCCGGCAGCTGGCACTTCGCGTAGTGGCAGAGCTTTTCCAGCAGCATGCGCCCTTCCGGGTATTTGATGACCTCTTCCCGCTCAAACCATGCCAGTTGCAGTGCGGCTGCCGCCAGCAGCGCGCTGCTGGCCAGCAGCCAAAAGAGTGTGGCAAAAAAGCCCCTGCTCTTTTTGGGTGGAGCCAGCAGCTCATCAATAGAGAGGGGAGGGGTATCCGGGTGAGGGGGGGCGGTGTTCTCTGTCTCTTGTGCCAAAGATGCAGGGGTGATCTCTCTTTGAATGCCCGCTATTGCTGATTCGACCTGGGTGGATTGAATCGTATCAGCGGTGTGGACACCTTCAAAGGTTGCTGATGCAGGCGTTGGCTGCTGGCTGGGCGGTCTGGCTGCCGTGGATGTTTCAGTGAGGTTTTCACGGGCATTGAACACCTGTTCACAGCGATAGCAGTGCGCCAGTCCATCGGCCATCTTGAGCTGATCCTCTCGAATGCGAAAGATGGTGTGGCAGTTGGGGCAGCGGGTCAGCATCTTCTTGTTCCTTCCAGTGCGACCCACTCCTTTTGAACAGTGGGGGGGCGCATCTCGAAATGGGCGCAGAAGGCCTGGCGAATCTCTTCGGCCTGCTCGATCAATATGCCAGAGAGGAGGATGCGTCCTCCCGGTTTTACCCGTGATGCCAGCAGCGGTTCGAGTTGAACCAGCGTGCCGGCCAGGATATTGGCCAGCAGGATGTCGGCCTGCATGGCGGGCAGCTGGCCTGGCGCTTTGATCTCCAGCCTGGATTCCACCCGGTTCTTTCTGGCGTTATCCAGGGTGGCCTGTAGCGCCTGTGGGTCGTGGTCTGTAGCGACGGCCTGTTTGGCGCCCAGCAGCAGTGCGGCGACGGCCAGAATCCCGGAGCCGCAGCCAAAGTCGATCACGGTTCGATCCTTTAGATCAATGCTGTCGAGCCATCTCAGGCAGAGTGCGGTGGTGGGGTGGGTGCCGGTGCCAAAGGCGAGTCCGGGATCCAGCTCCAGGATGATGGCATCGTCTGCATCGGGGCGCTGACCTGCCGGGCAGACCCAGAGGCGCTGGCCAAATGGCATGGGGTGGAAATCGGCCAGCCAGGCGCGCTCCCAGATCCGGTCTTCCAGCCGCGCTATCTTCAGTTGACGGGAGCAGTCGGTATTCAGGCTCTGGTTAATGAGGCTGCGCAGCTCATCCGGGTTGCGGTCGCCTTCAAATAGTGCGGTGATGGTGGTGGCCTGCCACAGTGGCGTCTCTCCCAGGCCAGGCTCCAGGATGGGTTCATCCCCGGCATCACCCAGGGTAATGGCGTGTGCGCCCATGTTTTCAAACAGTGCCTCGATCAGGGGGGCTTGCTCTTTTGGGGTGGTGAGAGAGAGTTGCAGCCACGCCATAACAACAGGTTCAAGGCTCAAGGGGCAAGGTTCAATAATAGATCCTTTTACCTTGAGCCTTGCCCCTTTTAAAGTCCAAGTTTCTTTTCCAGATAGTGGATGTTGACGCCACCCGCCTTGAAACCCTCATCGCTGATGATGTCCCGCTGTAGCGGGATGTTGGTTTTGATGCCGTCGATCACCATCTCGCTCAGGGCGGTGTTCATGCGTGCCAGCGCCGCTTCACGGTCTGAACCATAGGCAATCAGCTTGCCGATCATGGAGTCATAGTACTGTGGCACGGTGTAGCCGTTGTAGATGTGGGTGTCGATGCGGATGCCCGGCCCGCCGGCGGGGTGAAACTGGGTGATGGTGCCGGGGCAGGGCATAAAGTTATTGGGGTCTTCGGCATTGATGCGGCACTCGATGGCGTGCCCTCTGATCTGAATATCTTCCTGTTTATAACGCAGTTTTTCACCGGCGGAGATGAGGATCTGCTCTTTGACAATATCCACACCGGTTATCATCTCGGTCACCGGGTGCTCCACCTGCACGCGGGTGTTCATCTCGATAAAGTAGAATTCGTCATTTTCATACAGAAACTCGAAGGTGCCGGCACTGCGATAGCCGATGGTGCGGCAGGCCTCGGCGCAGCGCTCGCCTATCTGTTGGCGCACCGCTTCGGTGATGCCGGGGGCGGGTGCCTCCTCGACCACCTTCTGGTGGCGGCGCTGCATGGAGCAGTCACGCTCGCCCAGGTGGATGGCGTTGCCGTGCTCGTCGGCGAGTACCTGAAACTCAATGTGACGTGGCGTCTCCAGGAACTTCTCCATATAGACTTCATCATTGCCAAAGGCGGCGCTCGCCTCGCTCTTGGTCAGGGAGATGGCATTCAGCAGCGTGGCCTCGGAGTGGACGACCCGCATGCCACGGCCGCCGCCGCCGCCAGAGGCCTTGATGATCACCGGGTAGCCGATCTTGCGAGCCAGATCCAGGGTGTGTGCGCTGTCGCTGCCCAGCGGGCCATCTGACCCGGGTACGCAGGGGACGCCGGCTCTCTTCATCTCCTCAATCGCCCTGATCTTGTCACCCATGATGCGGATGGTTTCCGGTCTGGGGCCGATGAAGGTGAAGCCGCTGTTTTCAACGCGTTCGGCGAAGTCGGCATTCTCAGAGAGGAAGCCGTAGCCGGGGTGAATGGCTACCGCGTCGGTCACCTCGGCGGCGCTGATGATGGCGGGTATCTGCAGATAGCTGTCCACGGAGGGGGCCGGGCCGATGCAGACCGACTCGTCGGCCAGGCGGACATGTTTCAGGTCGCGGTCGGCCTCGGAGTGGACAGCAACGGTGCCGATGCCCAGCTCGCGGCAGGCGCGTAGAATCCGGAGTGCGATCTCGCCCCGGTTGGCGATGACGATTTTCTCTTTCATTCGATGATGAACAGCGGTTGGTTGTACTCAATAGGCTGGCCGTTCTCTGCCAATATCTTTTTTACCACCCCGCTTGTGTCCGACTCGATCTGGTTGAGGATCTTCATCGCCTCGATAATGCAGAGGGTGTCGCCCTGGGAGACATGCTGCCCCTCTTCGACAAAGGATTTGCTGCCAGGGCTGGCGGCACGATAGAAGGTGCCGACCATGGGGGATGTGATCTGATGGCCGCTGATCTCTTCGGGCTCTGGCTCAGCTTCAGCTGCTGTGGGAGCCGGGGCAGCGGCTGGAGCACTGGGTGCAGCAGCGGCAACCTGGGTGGTTTGAACGGGAAAGGCGCTGGCTCTGCTGATGCGGACGGACTCCTCGCCTTCGTGGATCTCGATCTCCGCAATATCGGACTCTTCCAGCAGTTCGATAAGTTTTTTAACTTTTCTGATATCCATTGGATAGGGCCTGTCTCTTAGGTTTCGTTTCTGTCTGCATCGTCCAGCCGCTTGATAACGGCCTGCAAGGCAAGTTCATAACCCTGGGCGCCAAGGCCGCAGATTATCCCTTGAGCGATGTCAGAGAAATAGGAGTGGTGGCGAAATTTTTCCCGGGCATGCACGTTGGAGAGGTGCAGCTCGATGAATGGGATGCCAGTACCCAGTAGTGCATCCCGCAACGCGATACTGGTGTGGGTGAACGCGGCGGGGTTGATGATGATGTAGGCAACCTGGTTTTGTTGTGCCTGGTGGATCTGCTCCACCAGTTCATGTTCGGCGTTGCTCTGCATGAACTTGAGCCGGTGGCCGGCCTGCTGGGCAAGGCTCTCCAGCTGCGCCTGGATTGAATAGAGGGTGTCGCGGCCATACAGTGCAGGCTCGCGGCTGCCGAGCAGATTCAGGTTTGGGCCATTGATGACTAAGATGGTGGACATGGCTATCGACTCAGGTTTTAGCTGCTGAATCCGGCAGCTGCTGCTGCCGTTCTCTATTGCGCGGATTTTGCAGAATATCCGGGGGTTTGTCCAGTTTTGTTGAAAGATAAGGTCAGATCGTGCTTTTTTACCCGATTCACTGGAGCGCCCGCTCCGCATGGGCGGCAAATTCATCGGCAGACATAAAGCCAATCAGCCGGTGGTTGCGGCGCTCCTGCCCCTTGCGATTATAAAAGATGATGCCGGGTGGGCCAGGCAGACCGAAGCGCCCTTCGATCAGCGCCTTGTCGGCCTCGTCATAGGCGGTGACATCGGCCTGTAACAGCTGGTAGTTGGCGAGCACGCGGATCACCTTGGGATCGGAAAAGGTGTAACGCTCCATCTCTTTGCAGGAGACGCACCAGTCGGCATAGAAATCGAGCATGACCGGCCTGCCCTGGGCGCTGGCAGCAGCGAGTTCGCGGTCAAGATCCGCCACGCTTTTGATCAGCTTGAACTCGGCATGTGCCGGAGCTGCCGCGCCGGTCGTTGCGCCCAGCCCCAGGCCGCGCAGGGGTTGTACGGTATCCTTGCCACCGGCGGCGGTGCCCACCAGCATCAGTGCGCCATAGATCATCAACACCACCCCCAGCCCTTTCCACAGGTGATCCCAGCCGCTGGCCTCGATCGGCAGGGTGCGCAGGGCGCCCATGTAGATGGCGCTGACCACCAGCAGGATGCCCCACAGTGCCATGGCGATTGATGGTGGGATGATGCGTTCCAGCATCACAATGGCGACGGCCAGCAGGCCGACACCGAATACGGCCTTGACGGCATCCATCCAGGGGCCGACCTTGGGCAGTAGTTTTCCGGCAGAGGCGCCGAGTATCAGCAGCGGTGTGCCCATGCCCATGCTGAGTGCAAACAGGCTGATGCCGCCGCGCACCCAGTCGCCGGTCTGGCCAATCACGATCAGTGCTGCGGCCAGGGGGGGAGCCACGCAGGGGCCTACGATCAGGGCTGAGAGAAAGCCCATGATGGCAACGCCAATCAGGCTTCCACGGCGCTGCCGGTTGCTCATCTCGGTCAGCTTGGTCTGTAGCCTGTGTGGCAGTTGCAGTTCGTAAAAGCCAAACATGGAGAGCGCCAGAAAGATAAAAACCGCGACAAAGGCGCTTAGTATCCAGGGGTCTTGAAATGCCACTTGCAGGTTGCCACCCAGCAGACCTGCGGCAATGCCGATGAGGGTGTAGGTGATGGCCATGGCCAGCACATAGACCAGCGAGAGGATGAAGCCCCGGCTTTGGGTGATCTTTTCGCCCTGCCCGGCGATGATGCCGGAGAGGATGGGGATCATGGGGAAGACGCAGGGGGTGAGCGCCAGTGCCAGTCCGGCACCAAAAAATACGGCCAATACCAGCCAGATACTCTCGCTGACCAGGATATTGGCCAGGCGATCCTGTTCGGCTACGATCTCTTCCTTGACAACGGCAGGGGGGGGCGAGTCGGGTGTGCCGCTGGGTGCGACTGTGGCTGCCGCCAGCGCTGCCACAGCCGGCAGTTCAAGCGTGGTTCGTTCGGTGACGGGCGGGTAGCAGATGCCAAGGTCGGCGCAGCCCTGATATTTTACCTCCAGCTCTATGGTGGTTGCTGCGGTGCTGCTGCGGTTGAGTGGAACCAGCAGTTCGATGCCGTCGTAGTAGACGGGCAGCTCGCCAATGGTGCCGTCGATACGCAGGGCGTCTTGTTTGACGAGGGGCTCTGGCAGGCCATAGTCGCCGATGCTGACCCCGTCGGCATCAATGAGCCGTAGCTGGATCTTGTCGTGATAGAGATAGGTCTCATCTGCAATCTGCCACAGCAGGCGCAGCTGTTGTGGCCCGGCCACTTCGGCACTGAACTGGTAGGCCTCCTCTACCCGCAGCGGTTCGTCGCTGCTGCCGAATTTCAGGCTGGAGAGAAAGCCCTCTGCCTGTGCAGAGAGTGAAATCAGCAGTGGCAGAAGCAGGAGGAGAAGGTTTTTTGCTAGTTTTTGGTGCATTGTGTAACCCAGTTCAGGTACCCGGCCAGGCCCTGCTCTACAGGGACAGCGATGATTTCTGGAAGTTCATAGGGGTGCAGTGCGGTGAGTGCCTGTTCGAGATCCGGGTAGCGTGACCGGTCGGTTTTGATCAGCATCAGCACCTCATCCGATCTCTCCAGCCGGCCTTGCCATTTATATATGGAGGTGATGGCCGGGATGATGTTGATGCAGGCCGCAACCCCCTGTTCAACCAGTGCGCTGGCAATCTCCTCCGCCACGGTCTGGCTGGGGCAGGTGCAGAGTGTGATTAGGGCGGATGCTGGCATCGCGCAAAGATACAGGATAATGGGGGTGGTAGCTATGGCGGGGCTACCAAGGGCAGGTGCTTTAGGCGAAGCCCCACTCCCTAAAGAAACGGGCATGCAGGCGGGACTTTAGTCCCGCCTGCATATGAAAAAAGCTGATAGTTGTCAGAGAACAGAGGTCAGGGTATGGTGTTGATCCTGCTCATAACCCATTTTTGCCATGAACCCTGGTTTTATATTTTTACTGCTTTTTGTTGGTGCCCCGGTCGTTGAACTCTACTTCATGATACAGGTGGGTGCTGAGATCGGCGCTTTTTCTACCGTGATGCTGGTGCTGTTTACGGCCGCCCTGGGTGGGGTGCTGGTGCGGATACAGGGGTTTACCACCGCCATGCGGGTTCGGGAGAGCATGGGGCGGGGTGAGATCCCGGCGGTTGAGATGATGGAGGGGATGGTGCTGCTGCTGGCCGGCTTGGCGCTGTTGCTGCCGGGGTTTATTACCGATGCCATCGGTTTTATCTGTCTGATCCCTGCGGCTCGTCGCGGCATGGTGCTGTGGTTTCTCAAGCGCAGCAGCATGATCCGGCCGGTTGTGCCGCCGCAATCCCGCCCTGACCCCCGTATTATTGATGCAGAGTATCGGCGTGAGGATGACTCACACAAGTAGCTCTCTGGCCTCGTTTTGAGGCAGTGGCCTGCTGAAGAGAAAGCCCTGCCCCCTTGCGCATTGGTGTTTTTTAAGAAACTCCAGCTGCTCTGCGGTCTCAATCCCCTCTGCAATCACATTGAGCCGCAGCTTCTTGGCCAGATCAATGATGCTTGCTGCAATCTCGGCAGAGTCGGGGTCGTGCATCACATCCCGCATGAAGGTGTGATCCAGTTTCAGGATGTCGATCGGCAGCTGCTTCAGGTAGGTAAAGGAGGAGTAGCCGGTGCCAAAGTCATCCATGGCGATCTGGATGCCCATTGCCCGCAACTGCTTCAGGGTCTGGATGGTGTGGCCGAGGTTGTCCATCATTGCGGTCTCTGTGATCTCGAAGATGAGTTGCTCCGGCCGGAATTCATACTCGCTTAACAGCTCATTCACAGTGCGCATGAAATCTTCTCTGGTGAATTGATGCGCAGATATGTTGATGGACATGTAGAGCGAGTTGTTGAGCTGTTGGCTCCAGTGATTCAGCTGCTGGCAGGCCTTTCTGAGTACCCACTCCCCAATCGGGACAATAAGGCCTCGCTCTTCGGCTATGGGGATAAACTTTGCCGGTGATATGAAGCCGGACTCCGGGTGCTGCCAGCGGATCAGCGCCTCGAAGCCCATCACGGTTTCGGTCTTAAGGTGGTAGATGGGTTGGTAGTAGAGGCTGAACTCATCCCGCTCCAGCCCTTTTCTCAGGTCAGCCTCCAGGATGACGCGCTCCCTGACGCGGCTCTCCATCTCTGGGGTAAAGAACTGATAGTTGTTTCTTCCGCGCTCTTTGGCGTGATACATGGCGGTATCCGCATTTCTGATCAGCGTGTCGGTGTTGTCGCCATCGTTGGGGTAGAGTGCGATGCCGATGCTGGCACCCAGGTGGATGTTGTGTCCGCCCAGATCGAATGGGGTTTTGAACAGAGCCAGTATCTTGTTGGCGATCGAGGCGGCATCGGCCTCGCTGGATATTTGGGTCAGCAGGATGGTGAACTCATCGCCACCCATGCGTGAGACGGTATCCTCTACGCGAATGATCTGGCTGAGTTGAGCAGCGAGTCGATGCAGGAAGATATCCCCCATGTGGTGCCCAAGCGTGTCGTTGAGGTTTTTGAAGTGGTCAACATCCATAAACATGATGGCCAGCTGATCATGGCTCCTTTTGGCGTGGGCAATGGCTTGCAGCAGGCGATCCTGGAACAGCAGCCGGTTGGGCAGCTCTGTGAGTGGATCATGAAAGGCGCGATGTCTGATCCTGTCTTCGCTCTCCTTGATGTCGGTAATATCATAGAAGATGGCGGTGTAGCGGATGGCGTTGCCCGCAGGGTCTCTGATGGTTGAGATGGTCAGACGCTCCGGGTAGATCTCGCCGCTTTTGCGCCGGTTCCATATCTCCCCTTTCCAGGAGCCTTGCGTGATAATGGATTTCCACATCTGCTTGTAGAATGGCTGTTCGTGTTTGTTCGATTTAAGCAGCCGGGGGGTGTTGCCGATGGCCTCTTCTGCGCTGTAGCCTGTGATGTCTGTAAAGGCAGGGTTTACAGAGAGGATGCGCCCTTTTACATCGGTCACCATAATCCCTTCAATGGTGTGCTCGTATACATGGGAGGCGAGCATCAGCTCCTCTTCAGAGAGTTTCCGCTCCAGCTCGGCACCGGCCCGTGCGGCGATGATGTTCAGAACCTCCCTGGTATTTTTGGGCAGGACAAGCGCCTTGCGCGAGATGCCGCAGAGAACGCCAATGGTCTGGTTCTCTCTGTTTCTTAGCGGGATGCCGACATAGCTCTCTGCCTTGAGCCGGGTCAGTATTTTACTGTTTGGAAAGAGCTGGGTAAGGTTCTTGGGGTAAAAGCAGTAGCCGCTGCATGTGGCTTTGTTGCAAGGGGTATTTTTCAGCTCATAGGTGGTATTGGCGACGGGTTTGCCGTCGATCTGCATGGAGAGGGTGGTGACATGATCCGGCTTTTCGAGCAGGCCAACCAGGGTAACATCCAGATTAAGCCAGGCAGAGAGGCGATGCACGATGGTTTCAAAAAACTTGTCCCCAATGGCGCCAGCGGTCGTCTCCATCAGGGTGTGGATGGCCTGTTCAACCTGCCGCTGTTCCGTGACATCACGGGATATAAAGGCATAGCCTACGGTGCCTTTATTCCGATCCAGGATTTTTGAAATCCTGGCTTCGAGCTGCCTCTCTCCTTCGCTCGATAGAGCGGTAAATGAGAAGCAGTGCTCCCCCTCTTTAGCAACCCTCTCTATGGCATCTTCAAGGCGCTGGGATTTTATGTCTCTGTCCGCATGGATCTCCATCACGGTGCGGCCAACGACCTCTTCGGCCTTGCACCCAAACAGCTGTTCCGCTTTGGGGTTAAAGTAGGTGATGCGGAAGTGCGTATCGGTGGCCACAATGGCACTGTCAACCGAAGAGCTGAGGATGCTGTCCAGATAATCACTCCTCTGCTGTAGCGCTTCCTTTGCTTCAGTAAGCAGCGATTCATTGCTTTGAATCAGCCTTTGCAGGGAGTCAGCCTCTCCGCGCTCCAGATCCTGGAGGAGGCTTTTCTGTGCAATGAGGCCTTCTATGATGGTGTTAATCTGCTGGGACATATCTGCGGCATCCGTGTTGTGATTATCTCAGGATTATAGCTGGCCTGCCCATGCCGTGTGATGGTGCTGGGAAGATGCGTCGGGGCGAATAATGATTTTTTTTCTGTCCGCCCCTTGACTCTGCACATTTCGCCCCTATTATTAGCACTCGCTTGCGGTGAGTGCTAACTACTCAACCGCGCTGAAATGCGTAAAAATAATTTATCCAGCTACTACTACGGAGATAGCAATCAATGAATATTCGTCCGCTGCACGATCGTGTGATCGTTCGTCGTAAAGAAGAGGAACGCACCACCGCAGGTGGCATCATCCTTCCAGATGCCGCTACAGAGAAACCTGTTCTGGGTGAGATTATGGCTGCTGGCAAAGGCAAGATCCTGGAAAATGGTGATGTCCGTCCATTGGATGTACAGGTTGGTGACACCGTACTGTTTGGCAAGTACTCCGGTACCGAGGTGAAGGTTGAGGGTGAAGATCTTCTCGTCATGCGCGAAGAGGACATCATGGGCGTGGTGGAGTCGTAACCCCACCCATCAAGCAACCGCTGAGCCGTTCTGCGCGATAGTTCGCTGCACTCCGGTTTTGGCAGATTGACAAATACCTATCTATTTTTAAGGAATATATCATGGCAAAAGAAGTGAAATTTGGTGATGACTCCCGTGCCCGCATGCTGGCTGGCGTCAACGTGCTGGCTAATGCGGTAAAGATTACCCTGGGCCCCAAGGGCCGTAATGTGGTTTTGGAGAAGAGCTTTGGTGCGCCAACCGTAACCAAAGACGGTGTCTCCGTAGCCAAAGAGATCGAGCTGTCAGATAAGTTTGAAAACATGGGCGCGCAGATGGTTAAAGAGGTCGCGTCCCACACCTCAGATGTGGCGGGTGATGGCACCACCACCGCAACCGTACTGGCTCAGGCCATGCTGCGCGAAGGGTTGAAGGCAGTTGCTGCCGGCATGAACCCAATGGATCTGAAACGTGGTCTCGACAAGGCGGTTGGTACTGCAGTGGAAGAGCTGAAAAACATCTCCAACCCTTGTGCGGATGACACTGCAATCACCCAGGTGGGCACCATCTCCGCCAACTCCGATACTGCGATCGGCGAGAAGATTGCCGAAGCGATGCAGAAGGTCGGCAAAGAGGGTGTCATCACCGTTGAAGAGGGTTCCACCTTTGAGATGGAGCTGGATGTGGTAGAGGGTATGCAGTTCGACCGTGGTTACCTCTCCCCTTACTTCATCAACAATCAGCAGAACATGAGTGCTGAACTGGAATCTCCTTACATCCTGCTGGTTGAGAAGAAGATCTCCAACATTCGTGATCTGCTGCCAACCCTGGAAGCCGTTGCCAAAGCCGGCAAGCCGCTGCTGATCATCTCTGAAGATGTTGAAGGCGAGGCGCTGGCCACCCTGGTGGTCAACAGCATCCGTGGCATCGTTAAGGTCTGCGCTGTTAAGGCCCCTGGTTTTGGTGATCGTCGCAAGGCGATGTTGCAGGATATTGCTATCCTGACTGGCGCTACCGTGATTGCGGAAGAGGTGGGTCTCTCACTGGAGAAGGCCGGCATCGAAGAGCTGGGTACCGCCAAGAAGATCCAGATCACCAAAGAGAACACCACCATTATTGATGGTGCTGGCAGCGAAAATGACATCAAGGGTCGCGTTGAGCAGATCCGTGCTCAGATCGAAGAGGCCAGCTCTGATTATGACAAAGAGAAGCTGCAAGAGCGTGTTGCCAAGCTGGCAGGCGGTGTTGCTGTGATCAAGGTCGGTGCGGCGACCGAAGTTGAGATGAAAGAGAAGAAGGCCCGCGTTGAAGATGCGCTGCACGCAACCCGTGCTGCGGTGGAAGAGGGTGTGGTACCGGGCGGCGGCGTTGCGCTGATCCGTGCGCTGCAGGCCATCAAAGACCTCAAGGGCGACAACCATGACCAGGATGTTGGTATTACCCTGGCGCGCCGCGCCATGGAAGAGCCACTGCGTCAGATCATCACCAACTGTGGTGAAGAGGCCTCTGTAGTTCTCAACAAGGTTGCAGAGAATGAAGGCAACTATGGCTATAACGCAGCGACTGGCGAATATGGCGATATGATCAAGATGGGCATCCTTGATCCAACCAAGGTAACGCGTGCTGCACTGCAAAACGCGGCCTCTGTAGCGGGCCTGATGATCACTACCGAAGCGATGGTGGCGGAAGAGCCTAAAGAAGAAGGCCCTGCAATGCCTGATATGGGCGGTATGGGTGGCATGGGCGGTATGGGTGGAATGGGCGGCATGATGTAAGCACGCTGTAACCACTGTAGGTCCAAGAGCCCCGCTAGAGATTTAGCGGGGCTTTTTTATTACAAACAACCGGAAGTCCCACTTCCGGTCTGATGACAGGCATAAAAAACTGTTTTAGATGGATTTTTAGTAACCATTCAGCGCCCTTACAAAATCGCTTGTAACTGTTCAGGTTGCCTCTGAAATTTGTCAGTTCAAGGCGCAAACCAAAAGCAGGCGCTTTAAGCGATGTGGGTTTACAAGTGTAAATGATCATTTTGTAATACCGAAATGGCGGATTTCAGGGGTGAGCTGAATAGTTACGATTTTTATTGAGTAGATTTATTGGTATGGTTGAGGCAGATGATTTCTGTTGGGGGTGATAGCGTGGAACTGAGTGGTGCTGAGATTCTGGTTCAGAGTCTGAAAAATGAGGGGGTTGAGTATCTGTTTGGCTATCCGGGTGGCGCTGTGCTGCATATCTACGATGCCATTTTTCAGCAGCAGGATGTCCAGCATATTCTGGTACGCCATGAACAGGCGGCGATTCATGCCGCAGATGGCTATGCCCGTGCCACGGGAAAACCGGGTATTGCGCTGGTCACCTCTGGCCCCGGTGCGACCAATGCGCTGACCGGCATCGCCACGGCCTTCATGGATTCGATCCCGCTGGTGGTCTTTACCGGCCAGGTGCCGACCCCTTTCATCGGCAGCGACGCCTTTCAGGAGGTGGATGCGATTGGCATCACGCGCCCCTGTGTAAAGCACAGCTTTCTGGTCAAAGACGTGCGGGATCTGGCAGAGACCATCAAAAAGGCATTCCATATCGCCACCTCAGGACGGCCTGGGCCGGTGGTTATTGATGTGCCAAAGGATGTGACAGAGCCATCCATCAAGATCCCCTACAACTATCCCGATAAGGTCACACTGCGCTCCTATAACCCGGTAAAGAGGGGGCACAAGGGGCAGATCAAAAAGGCGGTGGATCTGATGCTCTCCGCCCGGCAGCCGATGATCTATTCTGGCGGTGGCGTGGTGATTGGCGATGGGGTCAAGGAGCTGCGTGAGCTGGTAAAAACGCTGGGTTACCCGATCACCAGCACCCTGATGGGATTGGGAGCCTATCCCGCGACAGATGAGCAGTTCCTCGGCATGCTGGGGATGCACGGTACCTATGAGGCCAACATGGCCATGCATGGCTGTGATGTGCTGGTGGCCATTGGTGCGCGCTTTGATGATCGTGTCACCGGCAAGATCAAAGAGTTTTGCCCGGATGCGAGGATTATTCATGTCGATATCGACCCGGCCTCCATCTCCAAAAACGTGCGGGTGCATATCCCCATTGTCGGGCTGGTGCAGGAGGTGCTGGCCGAGATGGTCAAGCTGGTCAAGGGACATAAAAAACAGCCGGATGCCGAAGCGCTCAGCGCCTGGTGGTCGCAGATCAACCAGTGGCGCGCAAGAGAGTGCCTGCGGTATGACGATGAGAGTGCACTGATAAAACCGCAGTGGGCACTTGAGATGGTGCAAAAGGTTGCAGGTGATGATCTCTATGTGGCCTCTGATGTGGGGCAGCACCAGATGTGGGCGGCACAATATTTCAAGTTTGACCAGCCGGGGCGCTGGCTCAACTCAGGGGGCTTTGGCACCATGGGGTTTGGCCTGCCGGCGGCCATGGGTGCCAAACTGGCGCATCCCGGTTCAGAGGCGATCTGCATCACAGGTGATGGCAGTTTTCAGATGAACATACAGGAGCTGGCAACCTGTAAACAGTATAATCTGCCGCTGAAGATTATCCTGCTCAACAACCACTATCTGGGCATGGTGCGCCAGCTGCAGGAGTTTTTTGTAGGGGGGCGCTATGCCGCAGTGGCGCTGGATGGCTCACCCGATTTTGTCAAAGTGGCAGAGGCCTATGGCCATCTGGGCATGCGCGTTGAAAAGCCTGCCGAGCTGGAGCCTGTGTTGCGCAAGGCCTTTGCCCTGAAGAACCGGCTGGTGCTGATTGAGATCATGATCGACCCGGAAGAGAATGTCTATCCGATGATCGAGGCGGGTCAAGGCCAGCACAAGATGCACCTGGCCCCCAGCTGTAGCTGCTGCACGGATGAGTAGTCTTATTCCAATAAGTGCTAGCGATAGAGCGAATATCCCATTCTGGTGATAAGTGGCATCATGTAAAATAGCCCACTGCACCCGGTTGTTTAACCGGGTTTTTTATTTTGGTTTTATGAGGAATGCAATGTGATTGAAGCGGAAAAATATATCAGGCAGGAGGATTTTGATCAGCTGGAAGTGGCCCTGCAAGATTATTTGGACGAGAAGATTGATCACAACCAGCTGGTTGGTGAGCGTCTGATGCTTGGGGTCTATGGGCAGTGGCAGGAGAATCTCTGCATGGTGCGCTCCAAGCTGCCGGGTGGTGATCTGCCACTCTCCTACCTGCTGGGTTATGCCGAGGGGCTGGATGCCATCGACTGCATGGAGACGGTGCATATCACCACCCGGCAGGATATCCAGTACAACGATGTGCCACTGGATCAGACACCGAAACTGCTGCGGTTGCTGGCCACGCACAACATCACCACCCGCGAGGCCTGCGGCAATACCGTGCGAAATGTCTCCGGCTGCCCGATGGCGGGAGCCTGCCAGCGTGAGCATGTGGATATCATGCCCTATATCGAATCGACGGCTGCCTATCTGGTACGTAACCCGCTGACCCAATCGCTGCCGCGCAAATTCAAGATCACCTATTCGGGCTGCGAAGCCGATTGCGCCCAGGGTGCCATCCAGGATCTGGGCTTTGTCGCAACGCGCAATGCAGCAGGTGAGCCGGGTTTCAAGGTGCTTGCCGGTGGTGGCCTGGGGCCGCAGTCACGCCAGGCGATTGTCATTGAAGAGTTCCTGCCCGAGGGGCTGTTGCTGCCTGCCTCGCAAGCGGTGCTGGCCATGCATGACAAATACTCCGATCGTAAACGCAAATCGCGTTCACGCATCAAATTCCTGGTTGAGCGCTTTGGCGCTGAAGGCTTTATTGAAAAGTATCGTGAAGAGCTGAAGCGCACCGTTGCCGCCTTTGATACGGATCTGGCTCCGAAGGGTCAATGGCGGCAGGCGCAGGAAGATGCCCCGGCCTGTGGCCATGGCGCGCCACGCCAGATCACAGCGCAGCATCAACCCGGCCGGTTCGCAGTGCCGGTGCATGTGCCGGGCGGCGACCTGACCGCGGCTCAGCTGCGTGGGCTGCATGATCTGCTGACGAAGCTGGGCTACCCCCACCTGCGAGCAACCCAGGATCAGGAGCTGATTGTATTTAATGTTCCCGAACAGGGTATCCCGGCGCTGGCGAAGGGGCTGGAGGCGCTGGAACTTGGGCTGGTGGAGCCGGGCTCGGATGTCGTAGCCTGTCCAGGTACGACGACCTGCCAGCTGGGCATCACCTCATCCCGTGTGGTCGCCCGGCTGCTGAACGGTGGCTCCAATGACCTGACGGTACGTGTGAATGGCTGCCAGAATAACTGTGCCCACTCCGATATTGCTGACATTGGTTTTTACGGGAAAGGGCGTCGCCACTTTGGTCAGTTAATACCCACTTACGCGATACGCCTTGGCGGCAGCGGCATGGCTGGTGGCGACCTTGCCTTCAGTGGGCCAGAGGTTCCCGCTGTACGTGTTCCGGCGGCCACCAAGCGGATTACCGATACCTTTGCAGAGCAGCGCGAAGAGGGTGAGAAGTTCTCCAGCTGGAGCCGCCGTGTCGGGCCGGCCTTCTTTGATACGCTGCTGGAAGATCTGATTCAGGTGCGTGAATTTGAGCTGCCGATGCTACAGCGGGATCATGGCGACAGCACGGTCTTCAAGGTGCAGTCGACCGGGGTCGGTGAGTGTGCTGGCGCATCCATTGATCCTGTCGACAAGTTACTGCTGGATATCGCCTATGAGCGCAACCTGCGGGATGCCTTTGCCGCCAAGCGTAAATTCAAAGAGGCAGCGGAGAGCATGGAGAACGTATTCTCCCTGGTCGGGCGTGCACTGCTAATTGCCTCCGGTGCCGAGGAGGAGAGCCCGGCAGAAGATCAGATGGTAGCTGCCGTTACAGCCGCCTTGCCCGATGATCCAGCTACGGCAGAGGCCTATGCGGAACGCCATGCTGCATTTACAGCCTGGTCGACGGATCTGGATGAACTGGTCTACCCCAAGCTGATGGAGGAGACGGATGCCTGGCTGAAACGTGCGCGCATGTCTTGTCGCACCATGCAGGCCAGTCGCAATAAAAAATAGTTAAGGAATGCGAATGAAATAAGTTGAGTATATGGCGTAGGATTTTTGTTCGTCTTTAAGGCGCGTAAACAGGCATGTAGTCGGGCTGCATAACTGTTTGCACAATAAAGAAGACGGGCAAAAGGACAAGTCAAATGCTCAACTTATTTCATGAATGTTCCTAAACCACAGGTTGCGGGAGCCGCGCCCCATGGCTCAATAAAATGGTACCTAAACCCTGCAAGTGCTCGCACTCACATGGCGCAAGCTATTGATCCGTATAGCGATATGAAACTTTTCGGCCATCACAATAAGGATGATGCTCAAAGTTGTCATTCACTCTACGAATCAATATCTTACACTCTGCAAGCACGATCACTTGCAGGATTTGGGTGGCATTTCAATGTTGTATTAGAGGTAAAGAGATAATAGATTACCTCCCTCTTAATCAGAGGCATCTGATCTTTAGATTGTTAATCAATCGCATGCCCTTATATGTGCACAGGGATAATAACTAACACCGGGATGGCGGAGCAAAACCGACTGCCAATCCCGGGGTAAAAAGGGTATTGAATCGTTTAATTTTAGAGTTGGTGTTTAGATGAATGAGATGGCAAGCATTCAACAGATTGATGAACTGATTGCGGAGTGTTGCTCTTCGCAATGGAGGGAGATTCTGGAAGAGAATAGGGAGGTAATGCAGTATGCAAAAGGCAGCTATATCTTCAGGGAGGGGGAGGCGGCCAAACAGACTATGATTATTTTAAAGGGAAAAGTGAAGGTGTTCCTCACCTATAAGACAGGAAGAGACCAGATTGTTCGCCTTGCTGCCAATGGCCAGATCGTCGGGCACAGGGGGTTTGGTGGAGATCATCAATATGCAGTGAGCTGCAAAACCCTGGTGGATACCACGGTAGCGCATATCCCGCTGGAACTTTTCCAAAAAGCCTTAATGGCAAATAATCTGTTTTGCTATCGTTTTATGATGTTTTTTGCGGAAGAGCTGCGTGCTTCAGAGGAGCATCTGAAGAGCTTTGCAAATCTGGATGTGCGGCAGCGTATGGCAGAGGCGCTCATCTATAATCTCAAAACATTTGGCTATAACCGAAAAAGAAAAAAAGTATTAAGCCATGCCTTAAGCCGAAAGGATTTTTCCAGCATGATTGGGGCAACCTATGAGTCCGTTGTGCGTGTTTTGAATGAGTTTGATAGAAGCGGTGTTATAGAGATCATCAACAAAGATATAAAAATCCTGAAATCCAGAGAGCTGGACAGGATCAGAAAAGGGATTTAGGTTATTTGCGAAGCTCAATAGAGAACGAGTCATGGCTGATGTAATAATGAAGTTTCTCAAAAAAACCTTTCCCTCTAATGTTGCGAAATCAGAGCGAATCGTACGCACCGTGTGCGGAGTGGTTTTAATCGCGGCCTCTTTTATGGGCTTTGTTACACGGGATCAGGCGTTCTGGCTTGTGTTTGCCGGCTGGCTGAGTCTGATGTCGGGTGTTGTGTCGCACTGCCCTGTTTATCGCTTGTTTGGTATTAATACAGCAGAAAATGATTAATCACTCTGGGTGAGGTGCAGCCAAACCCACGAGTCCCATCCTATTGGTACGAACCTCTCCCCTATACCAACTTGTATGGATATATTCTATTCGTAGGGTTAACAATCAGAAGATGCAATTAAGCATTGATACAGAACTGTTACATAACGTTCATAATCTTGAAATGTAAAATTATTACGCTTTACGGACTTAATTCTATGTGAGGAAAGTCCGTTGAAAAAGAAAACATCATCGCTATTGATTG
>Ga0256839_1002806_pt1 | contig 18888 bp, 15 predicted proteins | sample 354166metaG_FD_185968 | JGI IMG/M metagenome (GOLD analysis project Ga0256839, IMG submission 185968) | Hydrothermal vent microbial communities from Mid Atlantic Ridge, Atlantic Ocean - 354-166 | ecosystem: Environmental > Aquatic > Marine > Hydrothermal vents | place: Atlantic Ocean: Mid... | reverse complement strand
AATGTCCGTGTCCAGGTAGCACCAATCGATGAACGCATCTTGCGCAAGAGAGGAGACTGACGTTTTCGTTACAGCAAACCCAATGCGTGTGATCTGCGTAAGGTCTGGGTCGACTCCGGTTGTATTCCCGATAAACCCGGCATCCGTCCTTACTCCGGTTTGCAGCCAGCCCCCTTTGTACTTCATGTTGTCGTTAGGGCTTGTATTAGGATTCCCACCTACGTTCCACCATCCTTGGTTACCTAGTGCGTCTTCCATCCATAGCTGTATTCCGCCGTTATAGTCAGCAGCAAGGTCAAGGTAATCCAGAACATACACCCAGAACCAAATCTCTCGAATGCCCCCGACACTACTCAAGTCACGAGCGGTAGCGAACGTCGGTCCCCACACGACTGTTCCAGTGGTGTCTGCCTGCCACCCGATGCACGCAGTCCCTTGCCGATTGATGTCCGTGTTCAGCGCAAGCGACGTCGGCCCTACCCATCCAGTCAGGGATTCCATGTCGTACAGCGTGATGAAGTTCTGTGTAACGGTGAAGGCCATTGCCTATAACCTATACATAGTTAAGCGTTAAGTGGTTAGCCCATATGTTATCAAACAGATCGTCACCATCTGCCCAAAGATCCTGATAATCAAGATTACCATTGGCATCCACGGCCAAAACCCGCTTCCGGATACGCCAGACAGGATCGGTTTCCAAAGACCCCGGAGCGGCCCACCCTTTGTACGACGCTCCTCCTTCATCATCAACTCGGACTGCGTATGGCACTTCTTCACCTCCTGCTGGTCCCGAAGGGCCAGAAGGGCCTGCCGGCCCTTGATACCCGACTGTCAGGATATTGACGCTCTGCTGTGAGACTGTTACGTTTGTGTCTTGGGTTGTAGATTCCACAATCTGATTGGCAGTATTGTCAATCTTAACCTCCGACGGCGTCGCCGCTACGTCCACATTGGTCGAACCATCCAGCGGGTATACCCCCGTCTTTGTAGCCATCAGCGAGTGACCTCCGGCGACAGATAGACGCTGCCCTTCAGCAGGCGGGTAACGGTCCCGTCGAGCGCAGTCAGCTCTAGGTCGTAGACAGCCTCTTGGAAGGTGAACGAGGCGGTCGTCGTAGCAGGGATGCCGAAGGTAATCGTACCCGCAACCCCGCCTAAGACAAGCTCTCCGTTAGTCGTGGACAGCTCGTGGATGACCGTAGAATCGTCCACCGTCGCTCGAATCTGCATCCGGGCTGTATATCCCGTAAGATCTATAGGGTTTCCAGCTTGGTCCTTCCACGTCATGACGGGGTTAAACGTAGCCCCCTGCTCAATCGTCAGGTGGAGTGTTCCTGCCTTCTCAGCCAGCCTGCACGCTGCCATATCACATTACCCCAAGCTCGGCGATTCCTGTGGCCACAGGGGCATAGATCGACGCTGCATCAAGCGGGACATAGTCCTCCCACTTCGGATTCTGCCTGATCACGATCTCATTGATCTGCTCAAGCGTAGGTCCAGCGAAGCTCTCCACCCCGATACCCCCATATTTAATATCCATTGTAGCATCTACAGCGAGGGTGCCAAGGCCCAAAACCCCTGACCGTTCAATAGCATACGTCACGTGGTCCATCGTATCCCAATTCACCTTGTTTGGGTCCTCGTCGCCCATGTGTTGAATCAGATCGCGCAGCATCTCGGACGCCATCATCGCAGGGATGAACATGGCATAGGCCAGCAGCGGAGCTAGATTGCCGTTCGCGGCCTCGGACACAACCCGCTTTGTGATCCGCTCATGGAAAGCCCACGTAAACGACTTGAGATGGAACACCAGCATGAAATGCGGATCGGAGGCCCAGATCGGACGTAGTGCTGCGTTGGGGCGCAAAATCGCCGTATCGGTGAACTTGTGAATCGCCGCACGAACCCGGTTATCGCGATCCAGTTCGCGCTGAGCTTCTTCGTCGCCATCCAATGCCCGGTTACGCAGTTCCTGCCGGAACGTCTTAGGCAAGATCAGTACGCTCCCCTCCTTGTCAAATTTCACATCATCCGGTGTCAGATTCAGCTCGGCGAGATACCGCTCACTGTTCTCGTTCGGGTTGTTGACGTGTCGGCGTATAAACCGCATTGCTGCGTCTGTACCCATAATCCGGGTCGCCCGGGTCCAGCCTTGGAGGCCGATAGCCTTAAAGAAGCCCTCGTTGATTCGACGCAGTTTACCTGTGATGAATACCCCACCATATTCCCAGTTAAGTGCATCCAGCGTCATATGCCGGTCAATAACCCCGAGCGCTTCTGCAATGTCAGTCAGAACGGTCGGGTCACCAGCCGCTTCCTTGTACACTTCTTTCATCCCTGCCTTGAAGGCTTGGAAAGCAATTCCTACCTCGCCAGTGCGGACCGCGATCCCTATCGGATCGACAAGGGAAGTAATCGTCGCCAAACTCAGGAGGCGTAAGTTCTGATACACCATCACCGCACCCATGACCTTCTGAGCCCGAGGGTTAATAACCTCGCCTTCTGGGGCCTCTTTGCCGAATAAGCGATACAGGCGTTGGTTGGTTTTGTACCCAGCAATCCCCATAGCAGCATCCATAAAGTCATTCGCCATTTGGATCTGTTCATCTGAGGCGCCGTACTCTTTCGCTTTCATCAGCATACGTTCCAACCTACCATCGCCAAAGCGGCGTTGAAACTCAGCCCGCTTCGCCGCCTGAGCGATGTACGTCGTCAAGGTCCGCCCGATGTTGTCGTCCATGAACTCACCGAACCGCGCACGCTGCTCAGGCGTAGCGACCTCGTCGATGAACCGCAACGTACGTTCGTTTATGGCCCTCATGCCCGGAGTCAGCGTAACTGGAGAGTCGCTAATTTCAACATCAGCATATCCATCGTTACTAATCAAAGCGCGGTAGATACCCTCCGGGGTCAGCCCTTCTGGCATAGCCTGTCGTATATTAGGCTCATTCAACAAAGCAATGAACTCATCCTTATTCCACGTCAATTTATTGGAATCGAAGACCCACGGAAAGTAGTTCTCTATGTAACCTATACGTACACCAGCGTCGGTAAGCTCTTGGTATATCTCATCGAGAACCCTCTTTACTTGCGATGCAGCATAATTAACCTCCGGGTCTGAGTGAGGGCGATTCGTATTCAGAACTTCGGCTACAGCTTGTCCAAATTCCTCCGTCTGGCGCTTGTCTGTATCGAATATGTTGTAAATGCGGTTTGTGAATCTGCCAATCAGCCGCGTCCTCGCCGAGAACATATCCTCGTCGACGTACTCCCCATATTTCCCATCGACCCGGTTCGCAATCTCGATCAGGTACGGGTTCTCGGTACTGCGCATACGCGTCCCTGCCGCAGAGAACAACGCACGCCATATACTGCTCTCCATCGTCGACTCCCACGCCGGGGCAAGGACATCGTGTACCGCCCGCTGAATCAGCGTATCCTTGGTCGGTGTTTGAAGCACGTACCGAGCGTCTGCGTCGGTCAGCTGTTCGTGCGCCTTCAGGTAAGCTTCGCCGGAAGCAAAGGACTTCATGATAAGTTCGGCGTTCTTCGCTTCATCGACCAGACCGAACAGCGTACGCAGCAAGCCGACGATCTTATCCATCGTCGTCGCCGTTCTGCGACTGAGGCTGACTTCCCCAGCCATCCACAGCTGAAATGCGTACCCCATCATAGCTTCTGGATTAGTACGCGCAACCTGCTGCGATTCAGGGATACCGGCGAGGTACCGCATAACCTGCCTGCGAACGTATGGTGAGTTTGTTGCACGGATAATCAGATTGCGCTCTTTCTCACTCAACAACGTACGTACACCACGGATGAAGGACTCATGGGCCGCAGCAGATAATGGGTTTCGGCGCATCGCAACCGCCATATCCATAAGCTGCTCAAGACGAGCATCTGTCAGCTCTTCGCCCAGAACCCGCTTGTAGTACTTAGACAGTATCTTGCGTATCTCAGACTTATTAAAGTCATCCTTGACAGGGCGGATTACTTCGACAGGCGAGTTGCTGCGCCAGAAGTTAAGGAGCACATCAACAGGCTCTGGGCCCTTCATACGGTAGCGCGGAGACTGGCGCATGACATTATCAACGAACTCCGTAACAGAGCTGGTGTATAGCTGGTCGAAAGAAAGGTTGAACAACAGGCTAAGCTTGACCACCAGTTTTTCTATAGCGCGTTGGAACTTTGTCTTAGGCGGTGTTGGATCGACGAGTCGTGCAGCAGCGCGATCTGCAAACCACTCCTCGAACTTACGTATGTAACGGTACGTAGCCCAATCGGTATCAAGCTCCATCCTTGCCTGTATTACATCAAGCAACACTTTGCGATCTTTGAACAACGTGTCGAAGAACTCAAATTCTTGCTTAGGCGTCTCTGTCTGCGAAAGGAAGTATTCGTACTCCTCCCGTATCGCTGCCATATCTTCAGAGGACGCCGTACGGAAAAACTCATACTCGACAAGATGACCAACTTCGTGCGCTAGTGCGTTTGCCATCGCCTGCGGTGTCATCGTAGGCGCAACGAATATGGCATAGCCACCGTCCTTGTACATGACAGCGAGGCCAAACGGCATCCTACTAAAAGGCGACACAGTAGCTTCACTCGGGGCAAGTAGCTTTACCTTCTCCCTCGGAATACCGACCCGATCAAGCAACGTGTTAAGCTGCTGCCGGATAACCTTGTATTCTACGGAGTTGAGCCACTCTTCATCAGACCGCTTCGCTACCTCGCGGACCATAGCGTTGTAATCGCCGTATGGTGATGCTTTCATCTCATGCATCTTACGCACAGCGTCCAATAGCTCACGCCGTTTCTCGGACTGTGTTTCTGCAATCTTGTTAGCGATAATCGCCTGTTCGTTCCTGACTTCTTTCAACACCTCCTTCCAAGTAAGATTCGACTTGAATCGTCCAGTCATCTTGGTGTATGCCTGATTCCAGTACTTCCTGTACTTGGGGTCTGGCATCACCAACAGCATCGTGTAGAGGTCATTCAGCGACTGATACGCACGCATCGCAGCGTCGTACGCGCCCTGCATGTCCCCTTCGGCCCTCATCTTCTCAAACCGATCTTCCATGATATCGAAGTTGAACAGGTTCTCTGGCGAAGGCACATCCGCCCGGGAATAGCCACGATCGATCAGCACCTTGTCTACAGCAGCTATATCACCAGACTCCACGCCTGTCCCAACTTCATCAGGAGCGTCCCTGTACGCCATTTCTTCAGCGTACGCCTCCTTCTTGGCAGCCTGCTCTTGCTCTTGGCGATACTGCTCTTGCGCCCTGACCAACTCGCGTTCAGCGGCTTCTATATCCGCCTCCAGTGTCGGCAGCTGTTTGCGCAGGCGGATGTACTGCTGGCGGAGTTTGTTCAGCTTCTCCACATCAGACTCAACGACCATCTTCTCGACGATACTGCGCAGTTTCTTACCTTGGCGTTCAAGCTCTGCCAGCTTTGATTTAGCGCTCAGCAACCGCGCAGTAGCGGATACAGCCTTCGCCTTGGCGCGTGCCGGACCCTTCTTCTCGATGTCGAGTAGCGTAATACGCTTGGGCGGTAGGCCCCCCTCCCGTTTCTGGTAATAAACGCCCAGATCTGCCTTCTGCCTCTCTGTCAGGTTATCGAGGAAGCTGAAGTCAACGTCCTTTACGTTCGGGAGGGAGGCGATCGAAGACAGTCCAGCCATGACGGCTGTAGCAACACGGTCATCTAGCGCCCCCTGTGTCGCGCCGATCTTGTTCATCATCGTGTTCGCTAAGCGCATCATGTTAACGGAGTAGGTCCGCCATTTGCCTTCGGCGTCCTTCAGGCGAATAAGGATCTCGCCCTCGCGGGGGGTGTTGCTACGTCCGGGCTTGCGCAGTATGGCTGACGAGAACCGGTCTGCAGCTGTGCTGCCTCTACCAAACAGCTCCTGATTGGTCAACGACAGTTCATCTACATTTTCTAGCACAGAGGCAATCGGGTCTTTCTCAATGACTTCAAGCCCCTTGAGGAACTCCATCGTCCCCTTCTTTTTCAGTACCGGAGCCAACTTCGGGAACCGCTCAACGACCTTACGCGCAACCTCCTCAGCTACAACAGACACCGACTTGCCTTGCTGCTCAGCCTGCCGGTCTACAATCTCCGCATAGGTCACTTTCCTATACGGTGAATTAGTTTCGAGGTAGCGTTGAATCGCCTCTTCGCCCTTGCCCTGCAGTCGCATTTCTTCGACCTTGGCGGCGATGTCAGGATTACGCTGAAGCAGGGTCTCCAACGCCTTGTCGGAGCCAGAGTACGCCTTTACCCCAGCCTCTTCCCACAGCTCCACCGAGGGCCAAGGCATCTGCGATGTCTGATCGTAGAAATACAGTTCGGCGTTTGGATTATCGAGGATGGTGCGGCCTACGAAATAAGACTCAAGCTCGTCGAGCATTTGCTGCGGATCGGAGTACCCCATCTCAGAGGCCATCGCGTTGACCTCTTCCGGCTTGGCCGAAGTCCGCAGATACTCCAGATACTTCAGTGGATCGTTCGCAAAGGGGGCAGTCTGCTCGCCCGGGTCCTGAAGCTTATCCAGCCCAGCACGCGCAGCAGCCGCGCCGCCAGTCATCACACCACCTGCGACTGCACCGATCGCCGCAGCATCGAGCGCCCGCTGGAACTCGTCCGGGGCCAGAGGGGCGAAGACCGTCTCGCCTTTGGCCTGCCGCAACGCGCCGATGTCGATCAGCTCCTGTGTCCCCTCTGTTGCTCCTTCGCGTACAACTGCCCCGCTGATCTCGCGTCGCAGCCCACCCCTGACGCCGGGCAGCCCCTTCTCGAACGGACGCAGGGCCCGACCAAGCGAAAACACATCCAACGCCCCTTTCGCCACCCCCGCTGCGAGCGCCAACCCCGGGCGCTCCTGCCCGATTTCACGCTGGATCTCCCCGTAAGTGATACCTGTCTCGGGAACAGCAACAGCCCCGAAAGTCCCAGCCTCCCTCGCAACGGCGCTACCGCCTCCCAACTTCGAGCCCAGTCCACGTCCTGCGATCGCCGTCGCTACGGTAGGGACCGTTTCTCCGAGCCCGCCAATAGCGAAGTCAACGTAGTCGGATACCGCCGCTGCATCCTTGAGGGAAGGAACTCGCGCCGGAGCAGCCTGCGCTCGCCGCAGACTCTGATTGGCACGCTCCGTCAGCGATTGTGCCAGCTCCTGCGCATTCACCTGATTGGCTAGCAGCGACCCGAAATCAGCGAACGCCGCTGCTGTCTTCTGACCACCACGGAACAGACCTTTCTGGAACTCGCTTGCGTAGCGATAATCCGGAGCTTCAGGCGCGGGTGCGTCCCCGGTAATCAGTACGTTATCGGGTACCTTTGGCGTGAATACCGGCATTATTGCCCCCGTCTGACCGACTTGGTTTTCCCGTTCTTGTCCAACCTAGACAGCTGCTCGATGACCCACACCGTCTCCGGATCAAGGTTATCCTTGTACACGTAGGCGTTCGGGCCCAAAGCGAATACATCGTTCGGGGAAATCCATTCAGGCAAGATACTCTCGCCCTTGCCCTCGATCACATCACTGAACGACAGGTTTTCGAGATCACTCTGTGTTGGTTCTCGGCCGCCGAAGAACACCGTCTTGAACCAATCCCACAACCCGCGTTCGCTCTTTATCCCCTCGATTAACCGCTGCTTGGCAATACGCCGAGCGGCGATGCCATCCGGAGTCGTGAAGAACTTCTGCGGATTCTTGGCAGCTTCGTTCTTGGCAACGTACAGCAACTGTCGCTCAGGATCTTCAGGGAACAGCTGTTGGGCCTGCTCCTCGTAGCGCTGCCGTGCCTGCCGTTGCTGATCTGTCATCATCCGCTGCTGTTCAAGCCCAAACCGAGCAAGGTTAAGCTGGTAGTTTCGATCTGCATTAGCCTGCGCCCGCGCCTGTCCAGTCAGCTTCAGCGCAGCTTTTGACTGCTCAGCCTGTTGGTTAAGAAGCGAGTTCAGCTCCTTTTCGAGAGCGCTTCTATTACGACGTTCTTCAAGTAAGCTGCCAAGCGACTGCCGTAGCCCACGACCCGGTTGAGCAAGTTTTTTGCGAATTTCATCGATTCGGCTTTGAATGGGATCTGCATTTTGTCCTCCTATGATTGCACTGACATCTTCACCACGAGCAATAGCCGCCTTAACTGCTTCATTCAGCGCCTGACGATTCTCGTCACCGACAGCCATACTCGCAACAGCTTGCCCGGGTAAATAAGATACCGCGCCTTTACCCTGTCCGACAGTCCCTAGCTGCTGACGCAGACTCTGAAACTGGTCGAACGGTGCACTGATCTCGCCGCCCGGTACAGAGGCAACGACCTGCCCGTCTCGTATGGGCAGCCCCTCTACCGAAGAGGCATTGATACCGATAGCCTCCTGATTACCACGAATGCCGAGCCGCTGATTCTGTTCATTCTGGGCTTGGCCATAGGCATCAGCAGCTGCCTTCTGTGCTCGCGCAAATCGATCGCCGAGCCCGCCGTACGGTACGCCCGTCGCTTCGTCGTCAGCGAGAAACCCTGCCGCAAAACCACCGAGCGACGCCGCTGCAGGGACTGTCACATCAGGCAGAAGAGCGCTGTTTTCCACCGTGCGCTTGGCCAGAGAAGCCAGTGCCCCGCCTTCCTTCGCAACCGTTGCATCAGGGAGATCCGCTACGCCCATTCCCGCACGTAACCCGGCCTGCCCAAGATCGAACGCAGCGATTCCGCGTGCAATCTTCGCCTTGGATACCGGCTTACGTTGCACCCCAGTCCGTAACCCGCCCTTCTTGGCTTTATTCGGGTCGTAGTACACCTTATCTACATCAGCCATAATTAGCCTCCACCAGAATCCTGTGCAATCGTCTCGTAGGCGATAGTTGCCATAGTGTTCTGGCTGCCAACCGCCGCCGCTGCGAGATCGCCCATTGTCTTTGCCGCTGCCATCGCTGCCTTAGCTGTGTTCTCAGCCGTCGACCTGAAGTTTTCCAAATCAATCCGTCGCTGCTCCATGGTCAACTTGCCTTCTTCGACAGCTTCTTGCAGCGCCTGTGCCCGCTGTTGGACAGCGAACGTATACGAAGCAATAACCGCACCTCTGAGCTTAACTATCGCGTCGGTCATCGTCCTGACCGTTTCCTCCATACTCGTACGAGCGCTGGTTACAGTCTTTAGGAAATCTACGAAGGTAGAACTCACTCCCTGCTGTAACGATACGAAAGCTTGGATGTACGCCTGCTGAGCTTCGAATCCTCGTTTGGCCTGATCAATGTACACATCACGCGACGCCGAAGCCTTTGCAACTATCGCTTCATCTCTAGCCTCGTCAATCCGAGCCGCCATGGTCCCGGGCGGTAGTGGGAACCCACGTGCTGCGAAAGCAGATACCGCCTCTTGTTCTGCCTGTGCCTGCTGCTTAGCAGCCTTGTCATCGAATCTGGCTTGTAGCTGGTTCTCTACGTCTACAGGCAGTCCGTACTCGCCTGACAGCCCGCCGAGAAGAAAACTCTTCAGCTGATTTATGTCATTGTCGAAGTTAAAGGCAGAATCGAAAGCTCTGGATAACGTGCTTATAAGTTCGACAGCGTTGTACCCATCGCCGCTACCCCCGTATATCGAATCGACATTAAGGTTGCCTATCGCATTCCTGATTATCGCATCATACGCATCAGGGATATCCCCACGCAGTGTCGTTGAAGTCTCCGTAGCAATGTCAGACAGAACCTTATTTACGCTGGCATCGAAATTTATGTTCTCTACATTAAGTTGATACCCCTCGCCGTAGTTAGACAGGAATACGGACGCAGCAGACACTGCCTGAGAAGCATAGTTTTCCGCTGCCTGCTGCGCAGACTTTGCCCTCTGCCAAGCTGAGTCTATCGTCTTCTGTAGGGTCTGCTCTGTTACGCCCATGTTCACACCCTCCTACTAAGGAGTATAGGCTTAAATTCAAGCGTGTCCAATTCAAAATCACCGCCTTTTGTATTGCTAAGCGTGAATTGGAAATAATGCCCATTTATGCCTTTGCCTATCTTCACCCGCTGCTCTCTAAGCGATTCGCTTGTACTGTCAATAGTATACCAGTACTCTTTCCTACTACCTGTCGAATCATCTCTATACAATACCTTTAGCACAATCGGTGTGTCATTCCTTAATCCGATATACGCACGTTCTATACGTTTCCTTGCTCCTCTACTAAACGAAAACAGCTTAGTTGTTATATAAGCCTCTATAGAGGTACCGTCGTCATCTTGCCCCCCAAATTCGACTATGCCTTCACCATCGCTAGCAAAGAGTCTGCCGCCACTGTGCGCTATAGAATTAAATGGAGTATTAGTGTATTCCGTAACTGAAGTAGTCTCGGAGTTCAGGACAACCCCTATGTAGCTATCCCCGTCGATGTTAAACCCCGATATAAACCCGTACCCCTCAGATATAAAATAGGGGATAGCTAAGTTTTCCGATCCCGTACCAAGTATACCAACCTCCTCGTCAATAACAGGTAAAGCCGCTAGCGTTATTGTATGGATAGCGGTTTCACCAAGTATTTCAACAACATCACCAGCCGCTGCCAATGAAAACGAAGAATTGTTATCAGTGTCTATGCCAAGTACTGACTGCGCTATAGCAACAAACCCTACAGACCCAGTATCAGTTCTTCCTATAATCTCTACAGGGAATTCTCTGTGTTTGTTTGCATACTGAACTAACTCAATACCGGCGCCGGCGTTCCATAACGTATTCATATCCGTAGTAGTCAGAACTCTGTTAAATAGCGCTATTTCATCTACTATACCGTCGAAGTAAACCAAGCTAGTTACCTCAGACGTGTTATCTCCTATATACCAAGTATTAGAATATGGGTACAAATTCTGCTTATCTACCCCGCTACTAAGCACAAGAGCGTTGTCTGCGTATATAGATACCCCTGTTGTAGAAGCATCGCTTATAACAACAACCATGTGGTTTGTTGCCAATGTAGGAGAGTATGCTGCACTTACAACGCCTACCAGTCCTGTACCTTCAAATACAATATTACCGTTATTAAAGTACAATGCGAACCCATCCGCTCCGTTCAGTATACTGGCCAAATACGTGTTTCTAGTCGCATCCAGACTGGTCGGGTTGTACCACATAACAAACGACCACGAATCGTACACAGTTGAGTTGCTATAGTCAGCCAGTTTTACAAGCGCTGAGTGAGAAGTGCCTTGCCCGTTTGCAGTGAGGTTCCTCGAATACCCTATTATACCGTTATTTATTAACGTTGCATCGCCAACGTCGTTAGTTACATTTGCTACTAACCCGCCAACAATATCTCTACATATCGATGTTTCAAATACATCGAACATAGGAAAGTACGCTAATACGCCATCAGCGGCGGCGTCAGATTCGTAAGCATATCCTGTAGTTGGTATCGCCATCTATATCAATCCTATCTTCCCTAGTGTTCCGTATTGGTTCGGTACTTTAGTATTATATCTGCCTACACTTAAAAATTCCTGCAGATCTACCTCGTCAATTAAAGCCTGCTCCCTGAATACAAATACCCTTGCTGGGAGACCTATGTCTTGATTCATTGAGAATATAACGTACGTATTTGCTCCACTAACAAAGTACTGTACTTCGCATGTTAGTCCGTATGCATTTACCGTACCAACAGAATACCCTCTTAGCATAAAACTTACTTTAGATGTGGCAGCTGTCGGCCCCCCACACGGCTTCACTCCAGTCTCAGAACATACCTGCGCGTTGTTTGGTACTGTACCGTTTATAGATGCGCCGACCCATACAGGATCTTTTGGTATTCTGTATGTTAGTATTAAGTTGCTATAAATATACAGCTTCAATTCGAATGAAACTGACGACCCATCAACTGGAATGGGGACAGCTACACATGCTATATCTATAGCCGCATTTGCGTACAATATTACCGGGTCTATGCCACTCGTTGTCTTTAGTCCGGGATACATCCCAGCCTGAGTACTCAAATGCCTTATTACCCCATTACTGAATAACAAACTGAAAGACGCGGATGAATCTGTAGTCAACGAAGCCTCGTTATAATCTCCATAGAACGTAGCAACATCTCTAAGGAATATAGCCTTTACTTCGCCACCAACGATCTTTACATCTAGCGGAAAGTCTGCTGTTTCCTTGACCTGCTCTACCCCTGGACCATACACATATACAGGCAGCCTTACTAATTCCCCGTATAGCCTAGTCAGATATGTTTTACACAAAACTTGCCCGCCTGAATACGAATACTCTGTTGATGGCGGTCTTGCATAGCCTAGAACCCTACCTATATCATGCCCCCAATATACATAAGCAGAGCTGTTGGTTTCGAAGTCATATTTATATATGTATATTACTATGTTCCCATTTATATACGCTCTCCTAACTGCGACAGCAGTCGTACCGTCGTCAGATATAGACCAATCAGATATATTCCCAGCAAAGAGTATGTTTGTTGAGGGAAAACCCCTGCCCGACCCCCTCGCTTTGTAAGCTCCTAGGTATTCACGCATACCATAAGATGCGATCTTTTTTATAGTATACGCGTATAAATTATCCAACGGAGCTTCTATGACATACTCATCCTCAATACATAATCTGTTGTCAGAAAATTCACCGAGGATAGCACGTATATAGTCCTTTCCGTCTCTACGCACTATACACGCCCCGAGAACAAATCGATCTCTGAACGGGAACTCAGCTATAACTTCCCCGCCCATATACACTCTGTTACTTAATCCTGTATAGGCTGGACTTTTAGATCCGCGATACCCTGCACCGTATACAAGCGGAGAACCCTTTTCGTCGTCTGCGTTTGTATAGTGACCGAAAGGCAAAAGCCCAAAAATCCAAGTCATACTAAGCCTGAACGTACACTTGAATCTCATCCCTATAGAAGCTAGCGTTTTCCTATCTCTATACAAAGACCTATTAACATCGTCGTAATCGGGCGGATAATGCGTCCTCTCCATGCCGCAAGCGACCTTACAGCCTTCTGTGAATATATAGGAATCCATAGGGATGCTTGTTAACTCACCTGTACTACCTATCCCATCCCATGAAACAATAGTACCGTCCTTACCCATCCAGTAGGATGTGCCATATAACAGCCCGCGCTCGGGCTCGTCCAAGTATTTCTTGAACTCAGGTATAGTCTTATAATCGGGATACCTATAAAGTCTACGACTAGCTGGGTCTATTAGTACTTCCCTAGCTATATCGCTACCCTTTGTACCCATAGGGTTACCGTTAACATCCTTCTGGTTAGTGTCTTCGTACGGATACCCCCACCCAGTTGTACTATCCATGTCCCATGGAATACCTATAAACCTCGCCTTAACGAAAGACGATACGTGTATAATTATCCTATCTACAACACCACCGATGCGTATAGTTACAGTTACATCGTTGTACGGACGTAGTACCTTTGTACCCTCGAACCCAATACTACGCAACGCAGAAAGCTTCTGCTTGGCAAACCCAACCCACCGAGCGGCTTCTGTCTTATCACCAGATAGAGTTATAGAAGGTTGCATACCATTTAGACATCCTGAGCAGTCAGTGTATAAGTCACAAACAACTGATCACCAGCGATCACAGACCGTGCATTAGTAAACAATGCTGCGGACATCAACGTACCAAGAGTAGACTGCTTCGTACTCTCAGAAATAAGGAATACACCGTACATTGTTCTAGCAGCGTTGATGGTGAATACGGCGCGGCTAGCCGAGTTATCAATCGAATTACTTACTACCGCGCCCGGCGTAAACGCAGGACGCGTTAGCTCGCTATACGCAGTAGACTCAATAGCGTTCGCTGATATTGTCGCAGCGGTATCAGCTGCTAACGGCGTATAATTCGACTCGTAGATACCCAGATACCACGCTGTGATCTGCGTACCCCCTGCGATGACTACTGACAGAGTATGCGACAGTCCCTCGTCGACAACAATGTTATGAGTATCATCCACACCGATGAGCTCACCGTTACGGTAGTGCTCAGTATGAACTATGCCCTCTACCCCAATGTTGAAGCTGTCAGGCGTTATGATCTTACCCATGATTAGTCCTCCTATGTTATTACAATGCCGTTCCTAACAACTTCAGCAACGGCGACATCTGATGTGTACATATTAGACCGGGTACCATCACCAGCCTGCAATATACTTACAAACTGCGCTACACCCTCATTTAGACGGAACGCGGCAGTGCCGGATAGTGACTCAGGAACAGCATATCGCCCTTTGGTCAAATTCGTAAACTCGCCACCAACGCCCCCGCATACCCCTTCCCTTGTCACCCACATCCACGCTCGAGAACCCTTCCCCTCCCCAAAATAATCTCGTGGGATCTCTACAGCAGTTCCCTCTACAGCTCCATAATCCGCAACCGTTGTTATTGCGAACTCTTCCGGGTTACGCCCATTAACGTAGTACGTATGGTCCTCGTCAGCGATGTACATACCATCGTCTGTGCTGACCATAAGTGTTATCTTAGAAGGGAACTGAAGGAAGTTTCGGGTAACTCTAGTCAGCCCGTACTGAAACGGCTCTGAATAGTACACTACGTTATTAACTGCGACGTAAAGCCGCTGTTGATGGTACGTAAGCAAATGCCCGGCAGGCATTGTTGTCATATACCGAGTCCGCAACTGCGCCCCAGAAGGTATCGACGTTACCTGTACATCCACTGTACCTGTACTTACTTCTGCGTATCTGTAAAACACATCGCCGTTGGGAGAGGTTACATAAACTGCAATCTTCTCCGCCCCAATCACAGAAGCCGGTATGCCATATACGATTATAGATGAACCTGCATCAAGTTTTATGAATTCTTCTTGTGTAGACCCCGACTCACGCCCTGTAGTGTCAACAGCGGTAAACGCTACACCATACCACCCTGCCGGAAGAATGCCAGAACCTGACATCAGGGTGGGGGTTGTGGGCGGAGTCGGGATGCCCATCACCGTGTCAACCTTGTCCTTGGTGTACACGCCTGTTTGGTTGCCATCAGTAAAGTAAACATCACCAAAAATATCTTGGTATGCGACCTTACCAAATCGAGTCATACTTGTTCTTATGGCTGTCGCCTGATTTGTTTCCGGATCGAACTCCTTAAGCGTTCCGTCCTCAACAAACAGAATCACCTTCCCATTCGACCATAGGCTATGCGTATTAACGCCCGCATAGACCTTTGTATAGCCTTCTCTACGACGTACACGCAATGCGCCGTCGATATCCACATTAACTGCTTCGCGCAGCTCCATGCCTTCTGAATCATTCTTCAGACGCTCCGGCGCATCGACGTTGTTAATCCCAAGGAATTTATCGTAGCGAGGCATCAGTAACCTCCGTACCGCACAGTTCCCGCACGCCGCCGCCCAATCTTCCTATCCGCTGCGAACTGCGCGATCCGCTCTTCGAACATAATGCGCATCCGATCTGCGGCCTTCGGATCATACACATCCGCGTCGTGGTCGTTATAGGCCAGAGCCCGCGCGTACCACAGCATCGCCAACTGATGCTCTACGTCCGAAATCTCCGTTGAAGCAGAGGAAGCGGTGATCTGTCGTTTTGGAAGATAGGAGTAATACAGAGTGATGGAGTCATCTACAACCGGATACGGGACTAACCGAATTGTGCCTGTTGCATAGTCCAGTATCACTGCACGCGGTGTACCGCGCTGCGTCTCCCACTGCAATGACCCAATCGCGCCGTAATCGTCCTGATAGACCTGATCGACAGCTTCGTTCAGATTAATCAGGCGAAGTACTGCGCCGTTTGAGTCCAATATGGCACGCTTTATGCGGTAGACGTGGGAAGGGATAGGGACGTCGCCGTTATTTGCGGCCAAAGCAGAAAAAGACTGAGATTCGGTCAGAACCTCAGTCTTTCTGCAGAACTCACGCTGAGCGAGATCGATAAACTGAATGATGGCATCGTCGGACCACAGAAAGGGCTCCGACGTATCATCCATCTGCCTACGGAATTCGTCCAGCAGCTGCTCTACTGTTAACGCCATCAGTCATTCTCGCCAATCTCACCAGCTTTGTACTTATACCAAAGATCCTTGATTTCAGTACGATCGACCTTGAACCACAGCCGCTCGTTGACCACCTTGTCCTTCGGTACACCGCCAGCGGTGAAGTCAGTCCGGTTGTTGTCCTTGATCATCTCCTCGAATACGCCGATGATCACCTTCTCGCGCTCAGCGCCGACGGGGACTGGGCGGGACTCAGCGGGTTGGTCCTCAGCCGGGGTAACGACTTCACCTTCCGCCGGGACCGCGCCGGCAGCCATGGCATCCGATACCAGCTCGGGCGGGGTATAGGTCGGTTCGCCCTTTTTGTAGTGGATAGCGTGGCCGCTCAGCCCTTTGATCGTAATATCCCGGTTCATCACCAGATGCATTGATCGTCCTCCTTTCTACAGAGAAAGGGGGGCCGTAGCCCCCCAGTCAATATGCAGCCTTAGACGGGCTGCGACTCGTTACCACGACCCTCGATGACGTACTCAACTTCGAGGAACCCGGCACCTGCGGTCGGCAGGGCGGTCGCATCGGCATTGGGAGTCCATGTGATGTACACAGAGCCCTTGCCGGTACCGTGGTCGTTCTGATCGACCGTCAGGGCGTTGACCCCTGTGGTCTGACCATTGAACGGGCCGCCATACCGAGCCTGAGTGGTTCCATCACCCACATCCAGACTGTCCGCCGGGGTTACGCCGCCAGACGAGTTGAAGGCAGTGGTGACCGCCAGCTGACCGCCGATGACCCGAGCACCTCCGGGGAGATCAATGGCCGCAACGGCAATACCGGAACCCTCAACTGTAAAGTCGGAGTAGGTGAAGTCCACTTTGGCGCGGAGGGGCCACTGGCGGTTGGGATTCTTCTGAATAGCCATGATTGCTTACCTCCTTAGATAGCCGTATCGATGCAGAGAACACCGAAGTCTTCATCGGTGCCGCTGATCTGGGAGCGGAAGACCGGCTTCTTCATGCCCATGATCTTGCCAACAGAGATGCCCTGCTGGTTGTCATAGTCGAAGCCCTTTTCGACCCACTCCGGGATACCGATGTCGGCATAGCCCATGGCCTGAGCACCGCACAGCAGTACCCGTTGGCCGTCGACATTACCAGCAGCGCCCCACTTGGAACCACTCGGCAGCCCAGTGGTGTTGAAGACGTGCCGGTACTCGCGGATAGCAAGGCCATCGACATAGATCACGTCCATGCCCTTGAACAGCGGGTTCATGTCGGAACGCTTCATGGCGTTGCGGTAGGCAGCGAGGAAGTCAGGGTCGAGCTTCAGCTTCGCCATGCCACGCGGCGTCAGGAAGACGTTGTATACCTCCAGACCTTCATCACCCCGGATGGGCTTGATGTAGTTGTCCTTGGCATACGCCTTGGCCTCCACCAGCATGTTCCAACTCACGTAGTCACCGGTGCCGATGGCGCCGTTGACCAGCGTGGTGTGGTCAACAGAAACAAGCGACTTGGTGCCCTCGTCCCATTGGAGATGGCGGCGACCGGTCGGTGCCGTGACATCAGCGGCGTACGACAGGTACGGCAGGTCAGAGCCGGTACGCAGTGCGCCGTTGGTGTGGTAGGCGTAGCTGACGCCGGACAGGGTCAGGAAAGCCAGCTGGTCGGAACGGTCAGCCAGCCAGTAGGCCAGTACGTCGCGGGAGTTTTCCCGGAAGCGAACCACCGACTTCTGCTCAGCCATGCGGCCTTCGTGGCGGTTGGCATGACGCAGCTGATCGATCTGGATGACCTGATCGTACGCCTTGTTGGCCTCTTCGTTGCCTTCCAGCGTACGATCCCCAGCGACACCGTCACCTTCCAGATCGGCCACCAGCGTAATGACGGCGCGAGCGCCCCGCTCGTCTTTGGTCAGTTCAGTGATCCGCTGGATCATGGCGTTGGGGCCATCACCCATATAGCGGTTCATGAACTGGTAGTTACGAGCGGCTTTCCACGTGTCTCGTGCCCAGACTGTTTTTTCTTCGGTAGTCAGGGCACCATAATTCGTAGTAGCCATAGTGCTACCCTCCTATATGGTTCAACAAATTTTCACCCTTGCCAGATATCGCCCTGACTAGCGAAGCCCACCAGATAACGGTCTGGAGAACCGAGGCCCGTATCGTGGGCCCATCCGATGATCCAAGTATTTACCACTACTTCCGGTGTGTCAAGTCGCGTTGGGCACCAGCATCCAATCATCTGCCATAATGTCCAGCTGGCTCGCCAGCCACGGCCCGATACGGCCGTCTGCATACTTCATATCGATGTGCGGCGTGTACTCGATTTCTGTCCCTTCCGGAAACATCGAGACCAGCGGTTCGCGGTTGACAGTGAACTTGGAGCCATTGACCAAGAACACATACATACCCTTGCCATTCCATCCAGACCGTGCAGCCAGCGACCCGGACTTGATGTAGGGAAGAACCTCCTCAAAAGTCATGACGGTATTCTCCTGTATTGAGTTAAAAAAGAACGGGGCAGGGGGTGCCCCGTCCAAGGGCCCGCTTTGCGGGCAGGAGCAAACTACGGGCTGATGGCGTCAAGCACTTTCCGCGCCCATACGCGGTCATGCTCTTTGACATCCTCCGGCAATTCGTCGTACGGCACAAGGAACTGCTCCCACCGTTCCCTGCGCTCCTCAGACAACTTCTCTTCAGTCATGAGCGACTCTGCCCACGACATCCATTGCTCATGCTCAATCTCGGCGATGATCTCAATCAGATCACTCTCCGTCCCAATCATACGAAGTCACCTCGCATAGCTCGTTTGGTCTCCTCCGGCAACGCATCGTACTCCTCCTCTGTCAGCTGCAGCGGGTCGGGGAGAGTATCCTTCGCACCTGCCTTGTCGCTG
>Ga0256839_1002805_pt1 | contig 18894 bp, 16 predicted proteins | sample 354166metaG_FD_185968 | JGI IMG/M metagenome (GOLD analysis project Ga0256839, IMG submission 185968) | Hydrothermal vent microbial communities from Mid Atlantic Ridge, Atlantic Ocean - 354-166 | ecosystem: Environmental > Aquatic > Marine > Hydrothermal vents | place: Atlantic Ocean: Mid... | reverse complement strand
CACGAGCACCACGAGCACCACGAGCACCACGAGAAACCGTCCATCCTCCGGCATCAAGCCCGTTCTGCCGACCCCGGCGTAACGACCGGACCGGATGCACCGGCGCTGAAGACGCGCGTCGAATATACCTGCCCCATGCACCCCGAGGTCGTCTCCGGGCGGCCCGGAACCTGTCCGAAATGCGGCATGAAGCTGGTCCTGCGGCGCCCCGCCGCGGAACATGCGAGTCACCCTTCCCCCGGCGGCGGACAGGACCATTCGCGGCAGGCAGGGGCGGACGACGGCGGTCATGCCGGGCATGACGGCGGACACGATCATGGCGGAAGTTCCCGGCAGGAACATGTGCCGTCGCGAGAGGACTCCCATGCAGGACACGGCGCCGCGCCCAACATTCCGGGAATCGAGCCTCATTTCATGTCGATGGTCGAACTGACCCGTGGCAAGCCCGCCAGCCCCGACGGGCTGATCATGGAATGGATCGAGGTACCCTTCGGCCCCTTCTTCCCCGGCCTTCCGGGCGGGCTGAAACTTCATCTGACCCTGGACGGCGACACCGTGGCCGGGGTCCGGATCGGCGGGATTCCCGCATGCGGGCTGCCGCCTGGAACCGCCATCGCCGATCTTCCCCGGCGCCTTGCGGCCCTCACGCCGCTGTCGCCCGCATCCCTGCACGCCCTCGCGATCCGCGCCGTGCACGACGCGGCAGGGACGACCCCGCCGAACGACGTGCTCTGGCTGGAGCGAGAGCGTGTCGCCAGCCATCTGAACTGGCTGGCAGGTCTTGCCCGGCAGACGGGGCTTGCCATGATCGAGCGGCAGGCGGGGCGGATTCTGCGCGATGTCCTCGGCGCGACTCCCGACGGCTTCGCCACCCTCGCCCCCCGGCTGCGGCGCCTTCTCGGCCGGGTCGGGCGCATCCCGCTCCTGCGGCTGAAACTTGCGGGCATCGGTCGATGGAACGGGGTCGGGACGGGCCCCGTGGCGCGGGCCGCGGGCCATGCCGTCGATGCCCGGACGGGCGATCCCGCCTATGCCACCCTCGGTTTCGCTCCGCTCACCATGTCGGGCGGCGATGCCCTGGCCAGGCTCCGGCAGCGTTGTGCCGAAATCGGACAGAGCCTCGATCTGATCGCCCGCAGCGACACCGCGGACGCACCGACCCTGCCCGACCGCCTGCCCGAGACCGGCCACGGCACGGCCCGCATCGAGACGCCCCGGGGAGCGGCGCAGCTCGATCTGGAAATCGCGGGGGGCACCGTGAGGCACGCCCGTCTCTCATTGCCCTTCGGTAGTCTCGCCGCCGCGGTCCCCGACATGATTGCGCAGATGGAGCTGGCCGACGCGCTGGTTGCCATCAACTCTCTTGATCTCGATCCGTGGGGAGGTGGCACATGACCATCGTGGCAATTCTCGCGGCCCTGATCGCGGGGGCCTGGCTGCTGGCGGCGGTCGAGAGCTGGGTGACGCACGGTCGCTTCAGCCTGACCCGCCCGCTCATCGCGGCACTGGCGCTGGCAGGGCGCGAAAGCATCGTGCCGCGCAAGTCGGACCGACTGTTCTTCGAGGCGGCACCGGTGTTGCTGCTGGTGGCGGGATTGCTGGCCGCGGCCGTGATCCCGCTGGCACCGGGGCTGATCATCGTCGATCTGGCCACGGGTGCGCTGTTCGTCAATGCCGCCCTGGCCTATGTGCTGGTGGCGCTGATCATGGCCGGCTGGGGCCCTGACGGAGCCTATGCGATGATCGGCGGCTGGCGGTTCCTCGGTCAGTTCGTCGGCTATTCGATGCTGATCGTGATGCCGATCACGGCCGTGGCGATGCGGGCGGAATCGCTCTCGACCCTGCGGATCGTCGCCTCGCAGGCCGCCCTGTGGAACATCGCCTATCAACCGCTCGGCTTCGTTCTGTTCGTGGCCGCCGCGCTGGCGCTCTCCTGGCTGCCGCCCTTCGACCTGCCCGCGGCCGCGGGCGATCTGGCCGGCGGTGTCGAGACCGAATACACGGGCGTGCGTCTCCTGATCCTGCGGCTGGCACGGATGATCATCGTGCTGGTGCTGGCTGCGGCGGTCACGATCTTCTATCTCGGCGGCTGGCTCGGCCCCTGGCTGCCCGGCTGGGCCTGGAGCGGGCTGAAGACCGTGGTGGTGGCCGTGGGCATGCTGACGCTGGGGCGCCGCCTGCCACGCATCCGCGAAGCGCGTTTCCTCGAACTGTGCTGGAAGCTGGGCGTGCCGCTGGCGCTCGTCAACATTCTTTTTGTGGGCGTCATCGCCCTGGTGGTACCGACATGATCGCAGATCCGGGACAAATCCTCTTCCTGACCTTCTTCGGCGCGGCGGCCGTCTGGTTCGGCGTCGTCGTGTTCCGCACCCGTTCTATGGTTCGTTCGGCAATCGCGCTCCTGTTCTCCCAAACGGCGGTCGGGGCGATGTTCCTGGTAATGCAGGCCGAGTTCCTCGGCGTGCTCCAGATCATGATGATGGCCAGCGAAATGAGCATCATGGCGATCTTCATGGTCATGTTCATGATGGATCCCGGCGGACTCGGCGCGATGGAGATGACCCATCAGAAGCGCCTGTCGCTGAAGGCCGGGGGCACGGGGTTCGTTCTCGCGCTGGCGGTCATCCTGCTCGGCGGCTGGGGGGCGGCAGTGCAGGAAGTGCCCGAGGCCGCGGTCCAGACGGCGGCGCTCGGGCGCGAGCTTCTGGGTCGCTCGATGTTCATCTTCGAAAGCGCCGGGCTGACGATTCTGACGGCGATGATCGCGGCCACGATGGTCGCCATCGCCCCACATGGAGAGGACGAAGCATGACAGCCGAACTTGTCGTCGTGCTGATCATGGCGGCGGCGCTGTTCGCCATCGGCATCTACGGCGCCCTCAGCCAGACCAATCTGGTTATGATCATGATGGGGGTCGAGCTGATCCTGGCCGCGGCCCTTCTGAATCTGGTGGCGTTCTGGCGCTATCTGCACCCCGGCGCGATGGCCGGACAGATGTTCGTGCTGATCGTGATGACGGTGATGGCGGTGGAAATGGCCGTGGGCTTCGGTATCGCCGTTGCCCGGTTCCGGGCCCGAGGCTCGGTCGAGGTCGAGGAAGCACGGGAGCTCGGGGGATGATCTGGCTGGCCCTCACGCTCATGGCGCCTTTCGGTGCGGGAATCGCGATCCTCGCGCTGCGCCGGCAGCCCGCGGCGCTGGCGCTGGCCGGGAGCGCGCTCGGGCTTGCGGGCGCCCTGGGCCTGTTCGCCGCCACCGCCCGAGGCGACCGGATCGCCGCTGCTCTGCCCTTCCTGCCCGGATTCCCGGCACGACTGGAAGCCTCGCCCCTGACGGCAACATTCGCGCTCATGGTGGCGACCGTCGCGGTGGCGGTTCTGATCCATGCCGCCGGCTACATGGCCCGCGATCCCGGACGGGTGCGCTTCTTCGGCATCATGACGCTGTTCGTGACGGCGATGGAGCTTCTCGTTCTGTCCGGCGACTGGATCACGCTGCTTGGCGCCTGGGAGATGATCGGCTTCGCCTCCTGGCTGCTGATCGGCTTCTGGCACCACCGGCCGGCCGTTCCGGAAGCGGCGCTGCGGGCATTCCTCTATACCCGCTCGGCCGACCTGGGACTCTACCTTGCGGTGTTCCTGCTGATCGGCGCGACCGGCAGCCCGGAGATAGCGGCGGCCTCGGCTCTCACCGGCCCGCCGGCGCTGATCGCGGGGCTTCTTCTGCTGCTGGCGGCGGCGGGCAAGTCGGCACAGCCTCCGTTCCAGGAGTGGCTGATGCGGGCGATGGCCAGTCCGACGCCGGTGTCGGCGCTGCTGCATTCGGCAACACTGGTCGCGGCGGGGGCGATCCTGCTGATCCGCGCCGCACCGATGCTGCCGGACGCGGTTCTGGTGGCGGTGGGGATCGTCGGAGGGTTTGGCGCCGTGATCACCGGCCTGATGGCGCTGGCCGAGCGTGACCTCAAGCGACTGCTGGCCGCCTCGACCGCCAGCCAGCACGGGTTCATGCTGATCACCATTGCCGCGGGCGCGCCCGTCGCGGCTGTCCTGCACCTCGTCGCACATGCCGCGATCAAGTCGGCGCTGTTCCTCGGCGCGGGCATCTTTCAGCATGACCGCAATGCGACGACACTCGACGCGCTGGCCGGAGCGGGGCGGGCACGACCCGGGGTCTTCGCCGGTTTCGCTCTCGCCGCGCTCGCACTGGCCGGCCTGCCGCCCATGGCCGCCTGGTTCTCGAAGGAGGCAATCCTGGCCGCGACATGGAACAGCCCGCTGGCCCCCTGGCTGGTGCCGCTCGCGCTCGCCGGGGCGCTGCTCTCGGGGGCCTACATGGGGCGGGCGCTGCGGGTGCTCTGGTCGGGACCGGCCGAAAGAGCGCAAACGCCGGTGCCGTTCATGGCCGTGGGGCTGTGGGGGCTGGTCATTCTCGCCGTGACACTCGGCCCCGCATTCGGGCCGCTCGAGGCGATGCTCGGCGCCACGATCGAGGACATCCCCCCCTTCCTGCCCGTGCTCGGGCTGGCAGTGGCAGCGGGTGGTGCGGCGCTGGGGTGGCTTCTCCCGCCCCGGCGGCTGCTCGGCCCATTTCTGGGTCCGGCGGAGAGGGGGTTCGGCATCGCAAGCGCCCTGGAGACCCTCTCTGCCCGATCCGCGCTGACGCTCGCCGGCGCCGTCGCCCGGCTCGAAACGGAAATCCTGGCCGCAACCCTTGCCGCCGGCCGCACCGGAACTCGTGTCGCCGCCGCGACATGCCGGATCGACCGCGACAGGATCGACGGCGCCATCTTCGCGCTGACACGCGGGCTTCGAGCATCCGGGCAAGGGCTGCGCCGTCTGCAAAGCGGCCTCATTCATCGCGAACTGGCGCTGAGCATGATCGGCATTCTCCTGCTCATCGGTGTGCTGCTGATCGCGCCCCTGTCCTTCTGAAGGAGACGGATCATGCCTCTGCTGTCCATCGCCACCCTCCTGCCCCTCCTCGCAGGCCTCGCCCTGATGCTCCTGCCCGTCCGCCCGGCCCGCATCGTGCACGGGGTGTCGATCGCCGCCACGGGAGCGACCCTCCTCCTGACCCTGGCGATCCGGGACCGGGGAATCGCGCCCGAAGGGTTCGCCCAGCTGGAAGAGGCCGCATGGATTCCCGTCATCGGCGCCGCCTGGCGCCTCGGCGTGGACGGGCTGAGCCTGCCGCTGGTGCTGCTGACGGGGCTGCTGTTCTTCCTGTCGGCCATCTACTCGGCCCGGATCGGCGACCGCCCGGCCACCTATGTCGTGCTGATGCTGATGCTGGAGAGCGCCTCGCTCGGCACCTTCATGGCGCTGGACGGGCTGTTGTTCTACGTCTTCTTCGAGGTTTCGCTGGTCGGCATGTATTTCATGATCGCCGGCTGGGGGCACGAGGACCGCCAGCGCGCGGCGCTGATGTTCTTTCTCTACACGCTCCTGGGATCACTGCCGCTTCTTCTGGCGATCATCGGGCTCCATCTCGCCTCGGGCACGTTCGACATGCGCGCCTGGATCGGCACGCCGCCCCTCGGCGGGACGGCGGCGATGCTGGCGCTCGTCGCCATGCTGTTCACCTTCGCGGTCAAGACACCCGTCTTTCCGTTCCATACCTGGTTGCCGGCGGCCCATGTGCAGGCCCCCACCGCCGGCAGCGTGATCCTGGCCGGGGTGATGCTGAAGTTCGGCACCTACGGCCTGGTGCGCCTTCCCTTCCAGATGCTGCCCGACGCCTTCGCGGCCGCCGCACCGGTGGTGCTGGCCTTCGGGGCGTTCTCGGCCCTCTACGGCGCCTTCGCGGCCCTGGCCCAGTCGGACCTCAAGAAGATGATCGCCTACACCTCGGTCAACCACATGGGCTATGTGGTGATCGGTGTGGCCGTCGCCGCACTGGCCGCAGAGCCGCGCATCCGCACGATCGCGCTCGACGGGGCGACGTTGCAGATGGTCAGCCACGGGCTCGTGACCGGCGCGTTGTTCTTCCTCGTCGGCATGTTGCAGGACCGCGCCCACAGCCGGGCGATGGGCGACTTCGGCGGGCTTCTGGGCCGGGTGCCGTGGCTGGGCTGGGCCTTCATCCTGTCGGCCTTCGCATCGCTCGGCCTGCCGGGGCTGGCCCATTTCCCGGCCGAGTTCCAGATCTTCCTGGCCACGTTCAACGCCCGGCCCTGGGGGGCGGTCGCCCTTCTCGGCATCGTGGTGACGGCCGCGCTCTATCTGCGGGCCATCGCCATCGTCTTTCTCGGCCCGGAGAGGGGCCGTGGGCGCGGGATGCCCGACCTCGACCGGCGAGAGCGACTGGTGATCGGGGTACTGCTGGTGCTGATCGTTCTGGTCGGGGTGATGCCGGGCATCGTGCTCGACGTGATCCACCGCACCATGTCGGGACTGGCCGGATGATGGGACGCGACCTTTCCTTCCTGCTGCCGGAGCTGTTCCTGGCAGGCACCGCCATGCTGATGATCGTGGCCGAAATGCTGCGCGCGCCCCGGCTGGGGATGACGATCGGACTTGCGGGGCTGGCGGCGGCGACGCTGCTGACCCTGCCCGTGCTGGATGCCGAAACGACGGTCTTCGGCGGCACCTACCGCATCGACACGCTCTCGGGCTGGGCCAAGCTGGTCCTGCTGCCGGGCACGGCGCTCGCGCTGCTGATGGTGCGGGCCGAGATCGGCGGCCGGCTGCGCGAGGGAAGCGTTCATGCGCTGATCGTGATGGTCACCCTGGGCGCACTGATGCTGGCAGGGGCAGGCGACATGATGCTGGTCGTGCTGGGGGTGGTGCTGACGGGGCTGGGCTCCTTCGCCCTCGTCGCCTGGCCGCGCGACGACGCGGCGACCGAAGCGGCGATGAAGTTCCTGATCTTCGGCGCGGTGACCGGCGGGGTGATGACCTACGGGCTGACCTTCTGGTTCGGCGGAACCGGATCGACCCTGTTCGCCGATCTCGGCGTGCTGACGGGCCGGCCGCTGATACTGGCAGCGGGTCTGACCGCCCTGATCGTCGGGCTCGGCTACAAGGGAGCGCTGGTGCCGTTCCATTTCTGGGTGCCGGACGCCTATCAGGGCGCGCCGGTGTCGATTGCCGCCTATCTCTCGGTCGTCACGAAGGCGGCGGCCTTCTTCGCATTGACACAAGCGCTGCGCGACCTGCCGCGGGAAGCGGGCTGGCCCATGGCGCTGGGGCTGATCGCGGCCGTGACCATGACGTTCGGCTATCTCGCCGCACTGGTGCAGACGAACCTCGTGCGCCTTCTGGCCTACTCCTCGATCGCGCAATCGGGCTACTTCCTCCTGGCCGTGGTGGCGCTGGGAGCCAGCGAGATGGCACTCCCCGCCCTCGTCACGTTCGCCGCGGCCTATGCAGCGATGAATCTCGGCGCCTTTGCCGTGGTGCTGGTCGCAGGGCGCGAACTGCCCGATCTCGAGGGTTTCGGACGGGCGCATCCGTGGATCGGCCTCTCGATGGTGGCCTTCCTCCTCTCGCTGACCGGCATCCCACCGCTTTTCGGCTTCTTCGGCAAGCTCGGTCTTTTTGCGGCCGCGATCGATGCGGGCCATCTCTGGCTGGCAGTGATCGGCATTGTGAATTCGGTGCTGGGGCTCGGCGTCTATCTGCGGCTCGTCGTGCCGATGTATGCTGCACCGGGGCGCCGCAGGGCCGTCAGAGTGCCGCTGCCGCTCTTCGCGGTGCTTGCGATCACGCTCGCGGCAACGCTGGGTGCCGGGATCTGGCCGGGGCTTTTCCTGCGCTGAGCCGCGACCGGCGCGGTAGCAGCGCAGTCATCCCTTCCTTGCCTGGTCGCGCCCCGATCCGCCGCCACCGCGAAAGACCGCGGCAGACATCACCGTGGCACACCGCAAAATTCTTGCGATCCTGCGGATTTGCGGGTAATTTTCGAGCATGCGCGGCAGGTGCCCATATCTGGTGAGATGGTTTTTCCTCTGCTTCGTGGTCATCTCGACGACCACGATGGGGATGGTCTCTCCCGAATTTCATTCGGCCGGAGCGGAGCTGCGCGTGCCGCACCCGGCCCGTTTCATGCAGATGCCGGCAGACATGCTGGCCAAGGCGGTCATGCCGGTGGTCACGGGCGGAGCCTGCTGCGCCTGCTCCGACCAGGCCGTGCATGCTGACGGCCTCGAGAACCGGCCGGCTCTGCGGATGGGACTCGCCCGTGCCGCCCAGCTGCCTGCCGGTCTCGTCCTCTCCCCGCCAAGCGATCCTCCACGAAGCTGACACATCGGCCGTTCACGCGCTGAACGGCCTGCCGACCCGCCCGGGAGGCGGGAAGGGGTGGTGCGCCAGCACCATGGATGACGTCAGCCAGTTCCCGCAGCAGGCCTGCCGGCGGCAAGCCGTGCGCGGGAGGGAGGAAGAGAAGTGGAAAACGCACTTGGAGCCAGCGGTTACACCGCAACGATGCTTGCCATCGTCTTCATCGTGCTGGGATTGGGAATCGCGGCGCTGTTCGCGGCGCTGTTCCTTCCTGCACGCTGGAAACTGAAATACCGGATGGAATTCGTCTTCGTCGTCCTGCTCGTGGGGCTTGTCTGGTATGCGGACCGGGAAAGCACCCGGATCTTCACGGCCTATCAGGGCGAAATCAGGAAGGCCGGGGTGATCAGCAGCGCGGAAGCGGCAGAGCCGGGCCGGAACTTCGATCACGTGATCAAGGTGATCGCCTTCCAGTGGGGCTTCGCCTTCATCAATGACGAGGGAAGGATCAGCCGCAATGCCGAGATCGTCGAACCCGGCGCGAAGGTGCTGTTCCGCATCTTCGGGAACGACGTGATCCACGGCCTCAACATCCCGGCCGTCGGCATCACGGCCGAATACGAGCCGGGAGTCGAGCGCGATCTGTGGATCCGCGCGCCCGAAAAGCCCGGGAAATACCTGATCCAGTGCCTCAACTATTGCGGGGTCGGCCATGCCCAGATGAAGGCCTGGCTGGTCGTGAGGGAGAAAGAGGCATGAACACGAACCGCATGCGCGACGAAACACACACGAAGGGAGGCAAGTGATGGCCAGCCCGCAGGACATGGAACGCATGGGGGGAATTCCCCATTGGGAGCCCGAGAACATCATCGGCAGGATGGATCTCGGAACGCTCCTTTTCAGTCACGACTATCGTCACGTCGCGATCAAGGGCATGCTCACCTCGCTGGTGATGCTGGGGCTCGGTGGCCTGATGGCGCTGCTCTTCCGCACCGAACTGGCAGTGCCCGACATCCAGTTCTTCGACGCCCGACCCTACATGTCGCTGATGACGCTTCACGGGATGTTCATGGTCTTCGGATTCATCATCCCGCTGGTCATCTCGATCATGTATTACATGATGCCGAAGATCCTGAAGACCGGGAGACTGATCTGGGCGAAAGGAGCGCAGTGGTCCTGGTGGACCCTGATGGTGGCGGCCGCGGCCCTCGTGATCTCGCGGCCCGATTTCACCTGGACCTTCTATCCGCCGATGTCGCTTCGGGTCGGCGGGCCGCTCGTCTGGCTCGGCTATCTTGCCGTGCTCCTCGTCGCCATTTCCGAATTTCTCGCCGGCGCGGTGCTGTTCGCGAATGGCTGGGCCGCGATCGGGAAATGGGGCTGGAGCAAACTGCCGCTGATGGGATGGGCGGCTCTGGCCGAGGGGCTCCTGCTGATGGGCTCGACGCCCATGCTCGGCCTCGTGGCCATCTACATGCTGACCGACTGGGCGGGCCTCACCGCCGTCTATGATGCCGGCAGGGGCGGCTCGACCATGACCTTCATGTTCATGTTCTGGTTCTACGGCCATCCGGCAGTCTATCTGCCGCTCGTGCCGGCGATCGGCATTCTCTACACGCTGCTGCCACGCTTTCTCGGCCGACCGATCTGGAGCTACTGGTCCGGCGTGGTCGCCTTCGCGCTCCTCACGGTGCTGTCCTTCGTGGTCTATCCCCACCACTTCCAGCCCGCACCGACCATCTCGACCCCCCTCGAGCGGGCAGCGCAGATCCTGACGCTGGCGATCTTCATCCCGTCAACGCTGCACGTGTTCAACTGGATCGCGACGCTGTGGTATGACGAGATCCCCTCATCGGCCAGACGGGCGGTGCCGTTCCGCTTCATCGTCGCCGCGATCTTCTTCCTGATGGTGGGCGGCGTGACGGCCTATGTGAACGGGCAGATCGCCACCGACAGCGACTTCGTGCACAATACCTACTTCGTGCCGGCGCATTTCCACGCCATGTTCGTGGGCTTCATGGCCAACATGGCGATGGCGGGGCTCTACTATCTCTATCCCTACATGACCGGACGCATCTACAGCCAGGCTCTCGGGAACACCCATTTCTGGTTCTGGCAGATCGGCATCTTCGGCAAGGTGTCGATGATGTACTGGCTGGGCTACGCCTACTTCCCGCGCTGGGTCGTGGACTATCTGCCGCTGCCGCAATGGGCGTTGCCGCAGCTCATCCTGACATTGTCAGCCTATCTCATCGGGCTGGGCTTCATCGTCTTCATCTACAACTTCATCCGCTCCGCCAGCCGCGGGGCAAGCGTGACGGGCGACCCGTGGGCGCTGTCGCGCGATGCCGCGACCGGTGCCGAAGTTCCCGCCGAATGAGGAGGACAGAACCATGATATTGCGACTTTACCTGACCCTCGGGCTGGTGCTTCTCGGCGGGACCGCGTGGTTCATCGTCGTGAAGCAGCCGCCAACCGTGCAGGGCGTGCCTGCCGTCCCTGCCATCGTCAGGCTGCAGGAGGAAGGGGTGATCCCCAAGGGGGACATTCCCGAGAACGAGGACATCGAACACGACGTCTTCGTCACGCCTCCCGAAGACGAGAAACGCCTCGAGGAGGCCGAAGCGGCCATGGGCAGCATGCCCGGCATGAACATGGGCGCCACCATGGACGGCGGCATGCAGATGGACAAAACCGAAAGTGCGAAGGCCGAAGCGCCGGACGGCAGTGCCATGAACATGAAGATGGACGAAGGCTCTTCCTCCGCGGCGGCAGGCATGAAGATGGAAGGCGAAACGGCTTCCGCACCGGCCGGGGGGATGGCGATGCCGCCGGTGATGGACGAGGAAGAGGCCGCCAGAGCCATGGCCCAGCAGATGGCCGGGCTGGTGATCGCGCCGGACGGCCCCTTCGATCGCGAGATCACCCTGTCGATGTCCGAATGGACCTTCTCGCCGACCGACATCGCGGTGAAGGAAGGGGAGCGCATCAGGTTCACGGTGCGCAACGACGGCAAGCTGCTCCATGAGTTCATGTTCATGACCATGCCGCAGATGCAGGCGATCACCTATCGCGCCAGGAGGGCCGACTGGAGCCTCTTCGAGCACGAGGCGCTTTACGAGAAGTCGCTGCTTCTGCCCGGACAGGAGATCAGTTTCGTCGCCACGATCACCAAATCCGGCTCGTGGATGTTCATGTGCATGCTGCCCTATCACATGCAGATGGGCATGATGGGCCAGCTCGCCACGCCCGGCGCCGCGATGAAGATGTGACCGGGCATCATGGCCGGGGCCGCACGGCTGCGGCCCCGGTCGGCCGCCAATCCGATCATTCGGGGAGATTTCCATGCAGCAAGCCGCATTGATCGCCCGCCTCGGCCGTGCCGCCCGCCGGCGCGGACGCCCCTATGTCCTGCTCTTCAAGCCGCGGGTCATGTCGCTGGTGGTCTTCACCGCCGCGGTCGGGCTCCTGATCGCTCCGACCCGGCCGGATCTTCCGGTGGCGCTGGCCGCCATCGCCCTCATCGCCATCGGAGCGGGAGCCGCCGGCGCCCTCAACATGTGGTGGGATGCCGATATCGACCTGCTGATGCGCCGAACCCGCAACCGTCCCGTTCCGGCGGGGCAGGTTTCGGGGCGAATGGCGATGGCTCTGGGATTGATCTTCTCGCTGCTCTCGGTTCTGGCGCTCGGCCTGCTGACCAACCGGCTGGCGGCCGGGCTCCTGGCATTCACCATCTTCTTCTACGCCGTGATCTACACCATGTGGCTCAAGCGGCGCACGCCGCAGAACATCGTCATCGGCGGCGCCGCCGGCGCCCTGCCGCCGGTGATCGGCTGGACGGCCGCCACGGGGGATGTCGACCTTTCCAGCCTCTCGCTGTTTCTGCTGATCTTTCTCTGGACACCCCCCCATTTCTGGGCCCTCGCCCTTTTCACCCGCGACGATTACGACCGGGCCGGAGTGCCGATGCTGACCGTCACGCATGGACGGGCAGCGACGCGACGGCAGATCCTGCGCTATGCCGTGGCCCTGAGCCTTGCCGCGGCGCTGCCGGTCGTCACCGGCATCGGGGGGCTCGTCTACCTTGTCGTGGCCGTCCCGCTCAATCTCCTCTTCCTCACGGGCGCCGGACGGATCGCCCGCCGGGACGAACACGACGCCGACCGGGACCACTACAAGGTGGAACGCGCCCTGTTCCGCCTCTCGCTCTGGTATCTCTTCCTTCACTTCGCTGCCCTGGTGGGAGACGCCGCCCTGCGGGCATCGACGAGCTGATCGGCCGGGGCACGGATCGGGCCGGGCACCCGCCGGCAGGCGCACCACCCGCAAAGACGGGGCCGCCGTCGCCCGATCCGGCATGGCGCTTGCCACGGCCGCCCGGACGGGTATCATGGCGCCGCCCCGCCGGGGCATGACCGTCTCACATGTCGCGACCGAGGAGCCCGCATGACCATCGATCCCCCCGAAATCAGGACCGTCACCACCCGCAAGGTCTGCTGCGACGCCGATCAGGGAGCACTCGGCCATCCCCGCGTCTGGCTGCACATCCCCCATGAACGCAACTGGATCGACTGCCCCTATTGCGACCGCCGCTTCGTCTTCCGGGGAGAGGAGGTCGCGACCGAAGGGTAAGGGCGGCGAACCGCACGGTCACCAGCCGCGGGCCGCTCCATACGCTGCGCCGTCAGGGCCACCATCGGGGCCCGGCCGACCACAGGAGTGCGGCCCCGACGCTCGAACCCGGCCCGTCTCCGCGCCCGCGGCGCTCCCGCCGGGACCGCCGCCCCCTTCGCCACCCATCCTCGAGGGCCGCAGGATCGGGCAGGAGCCGGCCGCCGCACTGCAAGGGACAACGCCACACCCGGCAGAGAAGGGTCGAGACGCCGCACCCACCTTTCGCCTGCCAGGCACACCCGGGCGCCAGGATCGGACAGCTTCCCCGCAAGCGGCCGCACGGATCCTGCCGCAGCTCCCGCGAAGCGCCGCCACCTTCGCCCGCATCGTCACTCCGTCAGATCAGGATCGCCATGCCCGCCGACACGCCCCCTCCCTCCACCGCCCCTAACGGCACCGCCAGCACGACACGGAGCACGCCCGGAAGCGGACGGGCGGATGCGTGCTTCGGGCCGGGCGATCATCTCGTGCTGATCGACGGGTCGGGCTACATCTACCGCGCCTATCATGCCCTGCCGCCGCTCACGCGCGAATCGGACGGGCTGCCCGTGGGCGCGGTTTACGGTTTCACCAACATGCTGCACAAGCTCCTCGCCGAGCAGCATGGCGAGAACGCCCCCACCCACCTTGCCGTCGTGTTCGATGCCAGGGGGCCGAGTTTCCGCAACGAGATCTTCCCCGCCTACAAGGCCAACCGCCCCCCGCCGCCCGAGGATCTCGTCCGGCAGTTCGAGCTCATCCGCGAAGCGACCCGCGCCTTCTCGGTGCCGGTGATCGAGAAGGAAGGGTTCGAGGCCGACGACATCATCGCCACCCTTGCCCGCGAAGCGGCCGAAAAGGGCGGAAGGGTGACGATCATCTCCTCCGACAAGGACCTGATGCAGCTCGTCTCCGGCCAGGTGCGGATGCTCGATCCGATCCGCAACCGGCCGATCGGCCCCGAGGAGGTCGAAAGGAAGTTCGGCGTGCCGCCCGAAAAGGTCGTGGACGTGCAGGCGCTCGCGGGCGATTCGACCGACAACATCCCCGGCGCGCCCGGCATCGGCATCAAGACCGCCGCCCTCCTCGTCAACCGGTTCGGCGACCTCGACAACCTCCTTGCCCATGCCGAAGAGATCCCCCAGCCAAAACGTCGCAAGACGCTGATCGAGTTCGCCGACCAGATCCGCCTCTCGCGCGATCTCGTCCGCCTCGACGACCATGTGCCGCTCGATGTGAGCTTCTGCGATCTTAAGGTCCATCCGCCCGATCCCGACAGGCTGCTGGCCTTTCTCGCCGAGATGGAGTTCCGCACGCTCCTTCGGCGCATCGCCCGCGAACACGGCGTCGAACCGCCCCCGATCCGCGCGCGCGGCAGGCCTGCCGAAGCCACGGCTGACGCGGGCCGGAAGAGCGCCCCCCCCGAGCCCGAGATCCATGTGCCGCGCAGCTTCGACACCGACAGCTACGAATGCATCGACAGCCCCGCCGCACTCGCGGCCTGGATCGAACACATCCGCGAACGCGGTTGGGTGGCGATCGACACCGAGACGACGGGGCTCGACGAGATGCAGGCGGAGCTCGTCGGCATCAGCCTTTGCGTCGAGCCCGGCAAGGCCGGCTACATCCCCCTCGCCCATCGCGAGGATGATGCCGGGAGCGGGCCGGCGGGCGGACTCTTCGACGAGGAGCCCCCCCTTGCCGACGGCCAGCTCTCGCGCGCCGCGGTGCTCGAGGCGCTGGCGCCGGTGCTGACCGACGACGCCATTATCAAGATCGGTCAGAACATCAAGTACGATCTCAAGATCTTCCGCCGCCTCGGGGAGGACATCGCCCCGATCGACGACACGATGCTCCTGTCCTACGCCCTTCACGGCGGCCTTCATTCCCACGGCATGGACGAGCTTTCGGAGCGCTATCTCGGCCACCGTCCGATCTCGATCAAGCCGCTTCTGGGCAAGGGCAGGAAGGTGCGCACCTTCGACAAGGTGCCGATCGCCGAAGCAGTCTGCTACGCCGCCGAGGACGCCGACATCACGCTCCGGCTCTGGAAGCTCTTTCGGCCCTGTCTCCACCACGGCCGCGTCACCCGCATCTACGAGAGCGAGGAACGGCCGCTCGTGCCGGTGATCGCCGAGATGGAGCTTGCGGGAATCAGGGTAGATCGCGCCCATCTCGAACGGCTGTCGGACATGTTCGCCGGGAAGATGGCGGCGCTCGAGGCCGAGATCCATGCGCTGGCGGGCGAGGCGTTCAATGTCGGCTCCCCGGCCCAGCTCGGCCGGATCCTGTTCGAGAAGATGGGGTTCGAAGGCGGCAGGAAGAGCCGCAAGACCGGCGCCTGGTCCACCTCGGCCGACGTGCTCGAGGAGCTGGCCGCCAGGGGGGTCGAGCTGGCGCGGAAGGTGCTCGAATGGCGCCAGCTCGCCAAGCTCAAATCGACCTATGCCGACGCGCTGCGCCAGCACGTCAATCCCGAGACCGGCCGCGTCCATACCTCCTACAACATCGCCGGCACCGCCACCGGCCGCCTCGCCTCGACCGACCCCAACCTGCAGAACATCCCGGTGCGCACCGAGGAGGGCCGCGAGATCCGCCGCGCCTTCATCGCCGAGGAGGGGCATGTGCTGGTCTCGCTCGACTATTCGCAGATCGAGCTGCGGGTCTTCGCCCACATGGCGGGGATCGACGCCCTCAGGCGGGCCTTCGCCGAGGGACTCGACATTCATGCCATGACCGCCTCCGAGATGTTCCGGGTGCCGCTCGAGGAGATGACGCCCGAGATCCGCCGCCGCGCCAAGGCCATCAATTACGGCATCATCTACGGCATCTCCGCCTTCGGCCTCGCCCGCAATCTCGGCATCTCCCGCCAGGCGGCGCAGACCTTCATCGACCGCTATTTCGAGCGCTTCCCGGGCATTCGCCGCTACATGGAGGAAACGGTGGCCTTCGCGAAGGAGCACGGCCATGTGCTGACGCTCTTCGGCCGCAAGATCCATATCCCCAACATCCGCGCCAAGGGGCCCCATGCCGGCATGGCGCAGCGGCAGGCGATCAACGCCCCCATCCAGGGCAGCGCGGCCGACATCATCCGCCGGGCGATGGTGCGGATCCCGGCGGCGATCGCCGATCTGCCGGCGAAGATGCTGTTGCAGGTGCATGACGAGCTGCTGTTCGAGGTGCGCGAGGATGCGGCCGAGGATCTCGCGGCCCGGGCGAAGGACGTGATGGAGAAGGCCCATCTGCCGGCTCTCGATCTGACCGTGCCGATCGTCGTCGATGTCGGCATGGGCCGCAGCTGGGCCGACGCCCACTGAAGGTTCGCCCTTGTGGAGGGTCAACGGCTGCCGATGACCGATGCCCACGGGCGGGCAGGCGCCCGGAGGCACCTGCTCATGCGCGACAGGCCGCGCCGATCGTGCCGGAAATCATGCGCGCCGGGAAGGGTGAAGCGGGCCGACGGCAGATCGCGGGTTTCGCGCATCGGCTTGCGGCGTTCCGGCCCGAGGATTCGCTGGGAAAGCCGTCCGCGACGGGAAATTTCGGGTTCTTCCGTCTGCCCTTTCACGGATGTCGCGGCGCAGGCGCCGAAAGCGCCCCGCCCTGATCCGGCGCCGAGCGCAAAAAGCCGAGCGCTGCCAACCTCGTTCATCGTGGCGCTCATGCCCCCGATCCGGCACCGAAGCCCGACAGGCCGTCGCAAAGACCCCGGCCCCGGCCATTCCGCATGCACGCCCCGGCCCGGAAGCGATGCCGCCTCCCCTGCGTGTCTCCCCCCCCCCGCCTGTTGCGGGAAGAACCGCGGCACCGCCCGGCACGACGCGGCTCTGGGCCGACTCCTCCTCCCGAGACACGCGCTTCTTGAAATCGCCCCCTCTTCGCCGACATCTCTTGAGAAGACGAACGGCAGGAGGGAAGAGATGGCAGAGCTGCTTGCACGCACCCGCACGCTCCTCGGAAGCCGCGCGCTTCTCGGCCCGGCGCTTCTCCTGTTCCTCGCGGCCCTGTATGGCTGGCGCCTCGCTCCGCTGGCGCAGGCCCTGGTCGAGACATGGATCGTGCTGCGGCTCGCCGCGCAGGCCGGCTGGCGCGACATCCGCGGCGCGGGCTGGCTCCTCATGCTCTTCGCCCTGCTCCTCGTCCGCGCCCTGATCGCTCCGCTCGGCCCGGCGCCCTTCGCTGCCGGCCCGTTCCTCCCTGTCGGCGGCATCCTCGTCGAAGAGGCGATCGGCGGCGGGGGCTGGTCGATCTTTCTCCTCGGCGCCCTGATGGCGGTGCTCGGCAACCTCCTGCTTCATCTCGCCGGCCGACCCGTCTTCGCAGGCCTGTTCGGGCGCGACGGCGCCCCGGAAGGAGCTCTGCCCGCACGCGCACGCGCCCTCGCCCTTCTGGCGCTCCTCGGTGTCCTCGCCGCCCTGCCTGCCACGATTGGCCGCCTCGTCCCGGCCAATGGCACCGCCATGTTCCTTCTTGCCTCCCTGATCGGGGTCGCGATCGACGTCCTGACGCTGGCGACCCTTGTCGCCGCCCTCCTGCCGTTTCGGGAGGCGAAGCTCTCCGCCCGCCCGGGCGCAAGGGCCACCACCGAAGGGCGCGCACCGGCCACGGCCGCGACAAGCCCCGCGCCACGCCCGCCGGCGGCACCCGCCATGCCGCTTCGCACCCGGCTGTGGCTGCGCCTGCGGGATGCATGGCGGCCAGCCCTTGCGCTTCTTATCGTCCTTCCCCTGGCCTGGGTGCCGCCGGCGGGTCTTTTCCTGCTCGCCGCCGAAACCTGGCTGGTGCTGCGCCTCTTCGCGGTCTGCCGCCACCCCGAAGTGCCGACGGGCCTTTCCCTGCTCGCCGCCGCGGGCGCGGTGCTCGTCCGCGCCGCCCTGATCGGCCTTCTTGCGATGACCGGAGCCGCGCTCGCCCTCGGCGCTGCCCTCTCCGATCAGGCCGCCATGCCAGGCGGGGCGTTCAACGCCCTTTTCCTGACCCTGATCTTCGGTGGCGTCGCTCTGGGCAACCTCGCCGCTCTCGCCCTTCTGGGCCGGCTGCGCCCCTGGCTCGCGGGCCGCACCGCCGTGGTGGCGCCGCTCCCCGGCTGGCTGGCCGTGGCCGCGATCGGCCTTGTCGGCGCCGCCGCTTCCATCTTCACCTTCGATCTGGCCCAGCGGCTGAGCGATTTCGGCCAGAAGCCCGGCCTCGGCGGCATCCTGCCCTTCCTTCTGCCGCTTATCGTCGCCTGGCTGAGCGAGATTCTCGGCTGGGGGCTGGCGGCCGCGTTCCTCACCCGCGATTGCACCGGAAGGGACCGGCCCTGAACCGTGCCTCACCCGGCGAGATCGGCCGCACGGATGAAGGGGAAGAAGGTGCCCTCGGAGCGCACCCCGAACCACTCTTCCCCACCGACCGGCATCCGCTCCCCGATCTCGACCAGCCGGTAGAAACTCTTGCGGTCGATCCGCGCCTCGAGCCCGTCGCGCACCAGAAGATAGGGGGCGGGCGCCCCGCTCGCGGGATCGGTCGTGACGCGGATCGGATGCGCCGGCCCCGCAATCACCGCGTCGCCGACATTGGTGAGGAAGATCAGCTGCTGGTCCTCCCCCTCTCCCTCGCGCTCGAAATCGACGGCGAGGAAGGGCACGTCCTCGACCTCGATCTCCATCTTCTCGACCGGGGTGACGAGGAAATAGCGGTCCCCCTCGCGTCTCAAGATCGAGGCGAAGAGCCGCACGAGCTCGGGCCGGCCGATCGGGCTGCCCTCGTGGAACCAGGTGCCGTCACGGGCGATGCGCATGTCGATCCGGCCGCAGAAATCGGGGTTCCACAGATGGACCGGCGGCCGGCCCCTGCCCGCCTCCGCAAGCGCCCGGGCGATCGCCTCGGCCGAGGGCGGGAGCCACCCGGCGGCGCCATTCACGTCTTGTTGTTCATCCGTGGCCATGGCTGTTTGTATCCTGCCCTGCGCTCGTCCTAGAATGGGCGGCGGAGCGCCGGAGCACGGATCGCCTCCTGCCGGCCCGGAGGC
>Ga0256839_1002804_pt1 | contig 18905 bp, 16 predicted proteins | sample 354166metaG_FD_185968 | JGI IMG/M metagenome (GOLD analysis project Ga0256839, IMG submission 185968) | Hydrothermal vent microbial communities from Mid Atlantic Ridge, Atlantic Ocean - 354-166 | ecosystem: Environmental > Aquatic > Marine > Hydrothermal vents | place: Atlantic Ocean: Mid... | reverse complement strand
CAATTTTACCCACATATTTGAGTCTTTTCTTTCCAGGCACTAAATATATGATGGTAATACGGGTATTTCGTTTACTGAGAGTATTTCGTGTTTTCAAATTGTCAGAATATATGGATGAAGCGCAGATATTGGTGGCCGCATTAATTAGCAGTGGCAGAAAAATCATGGTGTTTTTATATGCAGTATTGACATTGGTTATTGTCTTTGGCTCTTTAATGTATGTTGTTGAAGGGAATGAAGCAGGATTCACCAGTATTCCCAAATCAGTTTACTGGTCAATTGTGACATTAACAACTGTGGGGTATGGAGATATTGCACCTCAAACTCCATTAGGCCAAATGATTGCAGCTACGATCATGATAATGGGTTATGGCATTATTGCAGTGCCAACCGGCATTTACAGTGTTGAATTGGTTAAATCCTATAATAAAGAAACTATTCGCAATGATGCTTGTCCCGAATGTGGGGAGACAGGTCATGATATTGATGCATCCTATTGTAAGTATTGTGGTTATCAGTTGGATAGTAATAAAAACACAAGCTAAAAGTAATTTTAGGAGGATGAAAAAATGCGTTATTTACATACAATGGTTCGAGTTCAAGATTTACAGGAATCCCTCGATTTTTATTGTAATAAATTGGGTATGTTGGAATGTAACCGAATAGAAAATGAAGCAGGACGCTTTACATTGGTTTATTTGGCTGCGCCAGCCGATGTAAATGTAGCCCAAAGAACCCATTCACCATTACTGGAGCTCACATATAACTGGGATTCTGAAGAATATACAGGGGGTAGAAATTTTGGTCATCTCGCATTTGAAGTGGATGATATTTATAAAAAATGCCAGGACTTGGTAGAACAGGGGGTTGAAATAAACCGACCGCCTCGCGATGGATATATGGCTTTTATTCGTTCTCCAGACAAGATTTCAATCGAACTTTTGCAAAAAGATAAGCCATTAGAGCCTGCCGAGCCTTGGAAATCAATGGAAAATATTGGCACTTGGTGATTAATAATAAACTTTTATGTTGGTTTACTTGTCAACAATAATTGAAATCTTTGTAAAAGGAAGGTTGAGAAAGAAAAAAAAGATTCAAGCATAATCTAAATTGACAGGAGAACAATAATGAAAAAGATCTATAGAAAAAATGTTTGGGTTGGATTGTTTATTGTATGGATGTTAGGGCTGGGCCGAACAGCTGTCGCTAAGGAAAATGAATGTTGGGTTGATTTTTATGAATACGCTGAATTTATAGGTGATCATCTTCGTTTGGAAGGTCCTCTTAAAATGGCTAATTTACGTGATGTTAAGGGACAAAATTGGGAGTTGCGAATTGATAGTTTAATCGTTGGACCCAAAGCCAAGGTGACACTTTATGAGAATGCCAACTTTAAATTGACCTTAACGGAAATGGCTAAACATCCTGATTTGATGAAATCCTTGGGGATTACGGAACAAGAAATTTTGAATGAGTCCGAGCTCACTTTTAATCCTAATCAAAAAATCAATCATCTTGGTGTTTACAATTTTCATAAAAAAACCAAGTCCTTAAAAATTGATTGTATTGATTGATTGGCGCGAGGCTTGTTTGCTTAGGAGCGTGCATGAAATAATTTGGGCAACTGGTTTGTCTTTTTCCCCGTCTTCTGTGTTGTAAAAATAGTTACATAGCTGGCTATGCGCCTATTTCTACACCTTGAATACGAAAAAAAATACTGCACCAGTCGCTCAATTTATTCCGTGCTCGGTTCTTAATCACCAGGCAAACATACAGCCCAGTTTTTTAGAAGAGGCCGGTTATCGTGCCGTCATCTAGAATATCAATTCTTTCAGCGGCTGGTTTTTTCGGAAGTCCTGGCATTGTCATCATATTGCCGGCAATTGCAACGATAAAACCAGCGCCATTAGCTAATCTGACTTCACTGATTTCGACAGTATGACCGGATGGGGCGCCTTTTGCACTTGGGTCGGTAGAGAAAGACATTTGTGTTTTGGCCATACAGACCGGAAACTTTCCATAATCTGCTTGCCAGTCGGATAATTGTTGTTTAACTTTAGCATTTGCGGATATATTTGCCGCACCATAAAGCTTGGTGGCGATAGCCTCAATTTTTTCCCATAAACTCAGTTTTTCATCATAAACAAAGGAAAATCCGGGTTTCCGGTTATCAACGATATTAATGACTTCTTGGGCAAGTTCTTTGGCTCCGGCACCGCCTTGTGCCCAGTGCTTCGAGACAACGCATTTTGCACCTAAGGTTTCGCATTTTTCTTTTAACAGATTGATTTCGGCATCGGTATCGAAGCTAAAATGGTTAATACAAACGACACAAGGCAATCCGTAATGCTGGGTAATATTGTTCAGGTGTCGCTCTAAATTCACAAAACCATTTTTCAGGGCTTCAAGATTTTCTTGGTTTAAGTTATCCTTGGTAACACCACCGTGAAATTTCAAAGCTCTAACAGTAGCAACCAGAACAGCAGCAGACGGTTTTAAACCAGACATGCGGCATTTGATGTCAATGAATTTTTCAGCACCTAAATCAGCCCCAAAGCCAGCTTCAGTCACAACATAATCAGCAAGTTTTAAGCCTGTTTTGGTAGCAGTTACAGTATTGCAACCGTGGGCTATATTGGCAAAAGGGCCGCCATGAATAATCGCAATATTGTTCTCTAAGGTTTGCACAAGATTCGGTTTAATGGCATCTTTAAGGAGAGCGGCCATGGCGCCTTGTGCTTTTAAATCTCTGGCATAAACAGGTGTTACCTTGTCAGTTTTGTAGCCAATAACAATACGGCCAAGACGCTCCTTCAAATCTGCGCGACTGGTTGCCAGACACAAAATTGCCATGATTTCTGAGGCTACGACAATATCATAGCCGTCTTCCCGTGGAAAACCATTTGCGGGGCCGCCAAGTCCTGCCGTAATTTTGCGCAATGCACGGTCATTCATGTCAACAACGCGTTTCCATTGAATTCTACGAGCATCAATATCGAGTGAGTTGCCATGATTAATGTGATTATCAATCAGTGCTGATAGTAAATTATGGGCAACGCCAATGGCGTGAAAATCACCGGTAAAATGAAGATTAATATCTTCCATCGGTACAACTTGAGAGTACCCACCTCCGGCGGCGCCACCCTTGATGCCAAAGCAAGGACCCAAAGAAGGCTCTCGTAAGCACATAATGGTTTTTTTGCCCAATCGGTTCATGGCATCACCAAGACCAACGGTTGTGGTGGTTTTACCTTCGCCTGCAGGTGTCGGGCTAATCGCGGTGACCAGAATAAGTTTGCCGTCAGGTTGATCGACAAGATTATTTATATATTCGAGAGAAATTTTGGCCTTAAAATGCCCATAAGGATCCAATTGTTCGGCCGGAATGCCAAACTTTTCCTGGGCCAGTGCAATAATAGGTTTTAAAGTGGCTTTTTGGGCAATTTCAATGTCAGACATAGTTATTAGTCGCCATAAACAGGGAAACGTGAGCAGAGAATACTGACTTTTTCGCGAACAGTCGAAATTACGGTGGGATTGTCCATGTTTTCCATAACCTCACACATCAAATTTGCAATTTCAATCATTTGATCTTCTTTGAATCCCCGTGATGTTGGGGCTGGAGTGCCGACACGAATACCGCTGGTAACAAAAGGAGATTCGGGATCATTGGGGACAGCATTTTTATTGACTGTGATGTGTGCCTTACCCAGCGCCTCATCTGCTGCTTTACCGGTAATTCCCTTAGCAATTAGAGAAACCAGCATAAGATGATTGTCTGTGCCGCCAGAAACCACATCAAAACCACGTTTGATAAACACTTCAGACATTGCTTGGGCATTTTTGATTACTTGTTGCTGATAGATTTTAAAATCACCCTGTAAAGCTTCTTTAAATGCAACCGCTTTTGCTGCGATAACATGCATCAAAGGTCCGCCTTGAATACCTGGAAAAATGTTCGAATTAAATTTCTTCTCAAGTTCAGGATTGCTTTTACACAAAATAATGCCGCCACGAGGTCCGCGTAAGCTTTTGTGAGTTGTAGTGGTAACCACATCAGCTATAGGAACCGGGTTAGGATATAATCCGGCAGCTACTAACCCGGCTACATGGGCCATATCAACAAATAAATAAGCGCCAACTTTATCAGCAATGGCTCTGAAACGATCCCAATCCATGACTCTTGAGTAAGCTGAAAAACCAGCAACAATCATTTTGGGACGATGTTCCAGTGCTAATGCTTCGACCTGATCATAATCAACCAGACCAGTATCGGGATGTAAACCGTATTGAACAGCATTATAGATTTTTCCTGAAAAATTGGGTTTGGCACCATGAGTTAAATGGCCACCATCTGCAAGACTTAAACCCAAAATGGTATCGCCTGGTTGGATTAGCGCCATGTAGACAGCCATGTTCGCCTGGGAACCAGAGTGAGGTTGAACATTAGCGTAGTCGGCATCGAAAACTTCTTTTGCTCTGTCAATTGCCAGCTGTTCAACTTTATCGACAAACTCACAGCCGCCGTAATAGCGTTTACCGGGATAACCTTCCGCATATTTATTGGTTAGTTGCGAGCCTTGCGCTTCCATCACTCTGGGGCTGGTATAGTTCTCAGAAGCGATAAGTTCAATATGATCTTCTTGGCGTTGATGCTCCTCCGCAATTGCTTTGAATAGCTCATCATCGAAGCCCGCAATTGTTTGGGATTTTTTAAACATTTATTTCTCCAGATTGGGTTGTTTTTTTTATTTAAAGTATATGTATTATTCAAGATATGGGCAGGATAAGCAAGACTTGAAGGTCTGCCACGTTAGTACCCGTTGCACCAGTTTCCAATAAATCACGACTTGCCTTTAATGCGGTATATGAATCGTTTTCCTTTAGACAGCGATATGGGTCAAGCTTTGCTTCTGATATTCGCTCCAGGGTTTTGGGGTCAACGATGCCGCCCGCCGCATCAGTTGGGCCGTCCCTGCCGTCTGTGCCGCCACTGAGGAATATCCAACAGTCGGGCAAATGATTTTGCTTTGCTGCCAGGGCAAAAGCCAGCGCCATCTCCTGATTTCTGCCGCCACGGCCAGAGCCGCAGACGGTGACAGTGGTTTCGCCACCAGCTAAAATAGCAACAGGTTTTCCAATGCCATGTTCGATAATTTTTTTTGTAAAAACAACTAGTTTTTTGGCTTCATCTTTGGCTTCTCCGCATAGATGATCACTATAAACTAATGTTGTAAAGCCTAGCTTTTCTGCTGTAGTTTTAATTGCATTGACACTGATGGTGTTGCTGGCAATTAACGAATAATGGGCCCGAGTAAAAATAGGGTCATGTTTTTTTGGGGTTTCTTGAATTTTTCCTGCCGCTCCCATGATAAATCTTCTCCTGATTTTTTCGGGGAGTTGCTTCCAAATATGTTTGGATTGGCAGACTTCTATTGCATTAGCAAAGCTGGTTTCATCAGGGACAGTAGGGCCGCTGGCAATAGCACTAACATCATCACCAATAACATCGGATAAAATCAACGCATGCAAGTCTGCGGGGGCAGTCATTCGAGCCAGGCCGCCTCCTTTGAGTTGTGATAAATGCTTTCGAACACAATTGATCTGGTTGATTGTTGCCCCTGATTTTAAAAGCAGCAAGGTTGTTGATTTTTTTTCTTCCAGAGAAATGCCGGGAGCAGGGAGAGGAAGCAAAGCTGAACCGCCACCACTGATTAAAACCAGTGCTAATTCGTTGATTTGAGCTTTTTGAGCTTGATTGGCTAAAATTTTTGCCGCTTGTAGACCATCCTGATTGGGTAGCGGATGACCAGCGGTATAAACGTCACAATTTTTAATGATTGTGTTGTTTTCTTCGTTGGTAACAATTATTCCAGGTTTTACAAATTTCTCGGCAGGAATAATTTCCACTGCAGCTTTAGCCATTGAGCATGCGGCTTTACCAAATGCTAGCAAGTGAACTTTTTTCCAATCTTCAGTTCGGGTTTTGCGATGGACTTTTGGGCCAAAAAGGATTTCAATGCGGTTGTTTTCAATCCTAAGATAATTTTGAACGGCTCGATACGGATCAGCCGCTTTGATTCCTGCCAGGAATATGGATACTGCTTGTAAGCGCAGTTGTTTCAATTCTGCTGACATGGAATCAATACTTTCGTCTGGAAAGTTTGGGCAGAAAATTCAAGTTATTTACCTGTATTTGAATTTTCCAAGGTCATTTTTTTAGCAATATTAAAAATTTCTTCAGCATCAAGGATTTGTTTATTATCTTCAAACAATTGACCAATACAATGCCGGTGCAGCGCGAGTTTAAGCGTGCCAAAACCAATTGCTCCCCAAATAATTTTCCCTTGTCGTTGCTGTCCTTTATCCATCATATCAGTACCGCCTATGCCCACGGGAGGCGTGGCATTAGCATCGGCCATTATTTCAATAGTGTCATTTTTTTGCCAATGTTCAGGGCCGATTAATTCAATACCAGCGGCGCCAGTTGCAAAGACAATCTGTGCATCGTTGATGGTTTCTCCTCTTTGATCGTGAGTTTTGGCAACCAAAGGCGTTATTGTGACATCAAAACGTTTTTTCATGGCTTGGCAGGCCTGTCCAGCGCGTTTCAATTCTCTGGAGGTAATGGTGACTTCAGCACCTTCCATTGCTAACATGGCGGCTACTCTTTGGCCGACAGGACCGGTGCCGGCAAGAACTACAGCTTTCTTCCCGGCCAGCGCAGAACTACTCAGTAATTTGGCGACACCGGCGGCGGCAGTAGTATTACTGCCGTTACTATCAAGCATGATGGAAACCTGAAAGCCTGGAAAAAAATGTTTCTGTACTGCTGTAAATAGCTCCTGGCCAGCAAGCATGTCGCTGCCGCCGACAAAAATAGCGGTATTCTTTTTTTCTTTGGGAGAACGAGTAAAAATTGTGCCTTCAACAAGGGGGGTAAGGTTTTTCGGCGTAACGGCTCCATATCCAGTGACATGGTCTGCTCCGCCATCGTAAGCGACAACATTATCAAATACGGAGGGATATGCATCGGTATCAAATTGAAATAACAGTTTTTTCATTTTTTTAGATCCCTAAATTGCGGAATTCTTGTTTTCTACAGGTATATTATACCGCATGAGTAGGATATACTTTGTTGGAAGGTTAATGAACGGAAACTGCTGGTAGCAAGTCCAGTTTATTGTTCCAAAAGAAATTAATTGTTTATGAGAATCGTTATGAAAACACCCGTACGTATTGCAGTGACTGGCGCAGCAGGGCAGATTAGTTATTCATTGCTTTTTCGGCTTGCGGCAGGAGATCTGTTAGGTAAAAATCAACCTGTCATCCTGCATTTGTTGGAAATCCCACCAGCAATGACTGCATTGGAAGGCGTGGTCATGGAGTTGAATGACTGTGCATTCCCTCTATTACATGGGGTTGTCACCACTGATGACCCAAATATTGCTTTTGAAAATGTTGAATATGCATTTCTGGTCGGTTCCAGGCCGCGTGGTGCGGGTATGGAAAGAAGTGATTTGTTGAAAGTCAATGCTGAAATTTTTTCGGTACAAGGGAAAGCGCTGAGTGATGTCGCCAAAACTAATGTTAAAGTTTTGGTTACGGGTAACCCAGCCAATACCAATGCGTTGATTGCGATAAAAAATGCGCAAAACCTAAAGCCTGAAAATTTTACTGCGATGACTATGCTTGATCATAATCGGGCAATCAGTCAATTGGCGGAAAAATGCGATGTTCTGGCTTCTGATGTGCAGCGTATGATTATTTGGGGTAATCATTCATCCACCCAATACCCTGATTTGCATCATGCGAAGGTGAAAGGACAGGATGCAATTTCGTTGCTTGATTCAAAATGGATGGCTGAGCAATTTATCCCCACTATTCAGCAGCGTGGGGCGGCTATTATCAAAGCAAGAGGCCAATCAAGCGCTGCATCTGCGGCCAATGCTGCTATCAAACAAATGCAAGCCTGGGTGTTAGGCACGCCCGAGGATGATTGGGTGAGTATGGCGGTTTATTCTGATGGCAGTTATGGGATTGAGGAAGGTCTGGTTTACTCTTATCCAGTGACTTCAGATGGTGAAAAAATCAGTATTGTTCAGGGTTTGGAAATTAATGATTTTAGTCGTGAACGCATGACTTTGTCGGAGAATGAGCTCAAGCAAGAAAAACAAGCAGTCAAACATCTATTTGCGGGATGATTGGACCTATAGGTTAGCTGAAGAACATTAGCAATGAGTGCGAAATAGACCTTATTTTTTGTGAAGAGCCAGCAAAAATTCAGTAGGTTATTGGGTTTTTGCCGCTATGGTTTTCAAAAAATGCTTTGATAAAAAAAAGTTTTCATGAATGTCAAAGGTATGGCCTAAACAACTCTGTCTTCTGGTTCTTCACCTGCAAAAAAAGCAGACAGGTTTTTCAAAACCTGATTGCCCATTGCAATTCTGGTTTCTTCAGTGGCGCTTCCCAGGTGGGGTAATAAGGATACATTTTCCATATTTAAAAAATCCTTGTCCAGATTCGGCTCGTTTTCAAAGACATCGAGGCCAGCACCAGCAATCCAGCCATATTTTAACGCCTTGATGAGAGCCTTGCTGTCAACCACATCGCCTCGCGCGGTGTTAATTAAGTGTGCTGATGGGCGCATCATCTTTAAGCGTTGCTCATTGATTAAATGATGAGTTGCTTTTCCTCCGGGACAATGTAACGAAACAAAGTTGGCTTCAGACAGTACTTCTTCTATGGTACTGGTTTGAACTGCCTGATATTTGGCAATAATCTCCTGGGCGATCGCGCTGCGATTGAAAAAAATTATTTTCATTCCAAAGCCAAAGTGGGCCCGATCTGCTACAGCCTGAGCTATGCGGCCAAAACCAATTAATCCCAAGGTTTTTCCTGTCACTTTATGACCAAGCATTTGTGTGGGTCGCCAGCCAGTCCATTGGTGATTTCTTATATGGCGGTCGCCTTCAGCTCCGCGCCGTGCTGACATCAACAATAACAACATGGCAATGTCAGCAGTGCAATCAGTTAAAACTCCTGGGGTATTGGTAACAACAATGCCTTGAGATTTTGCGGAATCCACATCAATATGATTAAAGCCTACGCCAAAATTACCCAGAATTTTGACGCGCTTGTTCTCAACCATTAAGACTTCACTCGTCATCGGGTCGGTAACGGTTGGCAGAACTGCGTCATAATTCTGTAAGGCAGTTTTAAGTTCCTGAATAGAAAGAGGAATGTCTTGCTCATTCAATGTTACATCATAAAGACCTTGTAGTTGTCGTTCTACTTCTGCCGGCCATTTACGGGTAATCAGAACTTTAGGCTTAACCATATAATGTCTTATTCTGATGCGGTAGAACGATAATATTCAATTGCCGCTGCAACGCCGCTTCCTGGGGTAATATCATAATTATTGTCCAGCATTGCCATTTCCACTCCAGCAATGGCGCCGAGCATGGAAACATCGTTCATATCGCCAATATGACCAATGCGGAAAACCTTACCCGCGACTTCTGTCAAACCAGCTCCTAAAGAAATGTTGTATTTATGAAATGCAGTGCTGATGACGTCACGGGCATCTTTGTTTTCAGGAACCACAATAGCCGAAACGGTATCAGATTCGAAACCCGGTTGTGCGCATAACTTTAAGCCCCAGGCAGCAATGGCGCGGCGGGTTCCTTCAGCTAAGCGGTGATGGCGAGCATAAACATTTTCCATGCCTTCTTCCAGCAGCATATCTAGCGCTTTACGCAGACCATGAATCATTGGTGTAGATGGGGTGTAGGGTGTGTAACCATCTTTATTGGCATTCATTTGATCCAGTAAATCCAGAAAGCATCGCGGGAAACTAGCTGTTTCAGTCGCTTTAATTGCCTTTTGGCTGAAAGCCACTATTGCTAGGCCAGCGGGAAGCATAAAACCTTTTTGCGAGCCACTGATAGCGCCGTCGACACCCCAATCATCCATGCGAAAGTCAAGGCTGGCTATTGAGCTGACGCCATCAACAAATAATAGCGCGGGATGGTTTGCAGCATCCATGGCTTTGCGGACACCGCCAATATCGCTGGTAACGCCTGTCGAAGTTTCGTTATGGGTGGCTAAAAAGGCTTTGATTTCATGATTTGTATCTTGTTTTAAACGTTCTTCAAGGTGATCGAGAGGAATGCCTTTGCCCCATTCAACTTCATGAACTTCTACATCCAAACCGAGTCTTTTTGCCATATCGGCCCATAAATGGCTGAATTGACCAAAGCGGTAAATCAAAACCTTATCGCCGGGATTCAAGGTGTTGGTTAAGGCAATTTCCCAGCCAGCAGTGCCTGTTGCAGGGAACACAAAGGTTAGCCCAGTCTCGGTTTTGAAGATTTTTTTTAAATCTTCCAGAACCGGTTTGAACAATTTCGGGAAAATGGGTGAGCGATGATCTTCCATGTTGACATGCATAGCGCTCAAAATTTCATTAGGGGTATTTGTAGGGCCCGGAATATATAAATGGTTACGACCTGCCATTGTGGGTTTTCTCCGTATTTTTTTTGATTGGTTAAAAATCGAGGTTGGCATTTTCAGTAATTAAAATACCAACTAAACTTTTTAGAATGACACAAGAAACTGTTTGCATCAAGGAATTATTTCACGAGGTAAATGCCTGTAATTTGCTGTTAAGTATTTGCTGACATGATATTGTAGAATCAAACTGAGGACAGATTCAATTTGTGCAAGATGATTCAGGGTGGGCAGAAAAAGTTAATGGATTTTTTTAAGTGTATAGAATATGTCATTAACTATACTTAAGATAAATAAATTCAATTATAAGGAGATATTTTAGGAATAGGTGGTCTATAGTTTTATTTGAAACAGAAAAAAATTACGTGGAGCCAAATAGCATGAGTATTTTTGATCATTATACATCTCGATTTGAGGAGTCTAAAGAAGAAGAGTTAACCATTCAGGAATATCTGGATCTTTGCAAAAAAGACCCATTGGCCTACGCAAGTCCTGCTGAAAGAATGCTGGCTTCCATTGGTGAGCCCAAATTTTTTGATACCCATAATGACCCCAAACTTAGTCGACTTTTTTCCAACAAGGTTATTAAAATTTATCCGGCATTCCGGGAATTTTATGGCATGGAGGAAGTGATAGAGCAAATTGTTTCTTATTTCAAGCATTCTGCTCAGGGACTTGAAGAGAAAAAACAAATCCTTTATTTGTTGGGTCCAGTGGGCGGTGGTAAATCCTCTCTCGCGGAACGATTAAAAGCATTGATGGAAAAAACACCTTTCTATGCCATAAAAGGTTCGCCTGTTTTTGAATCACCTTTAGGGCTTTTTAATGCCGATGAAGATGCTGAAATATTGGAATCAGATTATGGAATTCCAAGGCGCTATCTGAATACCATCATGTCACCTTGGGCAACTAAACGCTTGCACGAATTCAATGGAGATATTCGTAAATTCAAGGTTATTAAAATCAGGCCTTCCATTTTACGGCAGATTGCAGTGACCAAAACCGAGCCTGGCGATGAGAATAATCAGGATATTTCGGCATTAGTGGGTAAAGTCGATATTCGCAAACTGGAACAGTATTCCCAGGATGATCCTGATGCTTACAGTTATTCAGGTGGTTTATGCCGTGCAAACCAGGGAATGTTGGAATTTGTGGAAATGTTCAAAGCACCGATAAAGGTTCTGCATCCTTTGTTGACGGCGACGCAGGAAGGCAATTATAAGGGCACGGAAGGATTTCCGGCAATTCCTTTTGACGGTATTATTCTGGCGCATTCCAATGAATCAGAATGGCAGGCATTTAAAAACAACAAAAATAACGAGGCGTTTCTGGATCGAATTTATATCGTAAAAGTACCTTATTGCTTGCGCGTTTCTGAAGAAATCAAAATTTATGACAAGTTGCTGGAACACAGCTCCTTGAATAATTCGCCCTGCGCGCCCGGCACTCTGGAAATGATGGCGCAGTTTGCCGTCTTGTCGCGTTTGCATGAGCCTGAAAACTCCAATATTTTTTCAAAAATGCGGGTTTATAATGGTGAAAACCTAAAGGATACCGATCCACATGCCAAATCCTATCAGGAATATCGGGATTTTGCCGGAGTTGATGAAGGGATGACCGGTTTGTCAACTCGATTTGCTTTCAAAATATTGTCCAAGGTATTTAATTTTGATAATTCCGAAGTGGCAGCCAATCCGGTACACCTTTTGTATGTATTAGAGCAGCAAATCACCAGAGAGCAATTTCCTCCTGAAATAGAAGAAAGATATCTGTCTTATCTAAAAGGTTATCTCACCCAGAAATATATCGAATTTATTGGTAAAGAGATTCAAACTGCTTATTTACAATCCTATTCAGAATATGGGCAGAATATCTTTGATCGTTATGTAACCTATGCAGATTACTGGATTCAGGATACGGATTTCCGTGACCCTGACACTGGAGAGATGTTTGATCGCGCTGCTTTGAACGAGGAGCTGGAAAAAATTGAAAAACCGGCAGGAATCAGTAATCCCAAAGATTTTCGTAATGAAATTGTCAATTTTGTGTTGCGGGCTCGTGCCAACAATGAAGGCAAAAATCCGGCCTGGACCAGTTACGAAAAATTACGTACCGTCATTGAAAAGAAAATGTTTTCAACCACTGAAGATTTGCTACCTGTGATTTCCTTCAATGCCAAAGCGTCACCGGACGATCAGAAAAAACACGAGCAGTTTGTCGACCGGATGGTTGAGAAGGGCTATACCGAAAAACAGGTGCGGTTGCTTTGTGAATGGTATTTGCGGGTTCGTAAATCATCCTAGGGGGGTTGTGTGTCAAGAATTGTCGATAGACGCCTTAACGGAAAGAATAAAAGTGCTGTCAACCGGCAAAAATTTATTCGCCGTTTTCGTCAGCAAATAAAAAAAGCCGTTGCTGATGCTATTTCCGATCGAAGCGTCACCGATCTGGAAAAAGGTGAAAAGGTCTCTATACCAGCTAAAGACATCTCGGAACCCTTTTTTCACCATGGTCAGGGCGGTCGGCGTGAACGCATTCATCCTGGAAACAAGGAATTTCAACAAGGTGATAAATTACCCAGACCCAAAGGCGGCGAAGGGCAGGGTGGTGGCAACAAGGCTTCTGATAGCGGTGAAGGCTTGGATGATTTTATTTTCGAGCTGACCCGGGAAGAATTTTTACAGTTTTTTTTTGATGACCTTGAATTGCCTAACCTGGTTAAAACCAAGCTGGCCACCATCAATGAGACTAAAAAAATTCGCGCCGGCCATACCAGCGATGGTATTCCAACCAATATAAATGTTATTCGTTCCTTGCGCGGCGCAATGGGGCGGCGTATTGCTTTGCGAGCGCCTTATAAAAACCGGATCAAGGAAGCCGAGGCGGAGTTACAGGAATTACTCAAACAGCATGAAAAAACCTATCCGGCAGTTATAGCATTGGAGCAGGAAATTGAAACGCTGAAGAAGAAAATTGAACGAATCCCTTTTATTGATACTTTTGATCTTCGCTACGATAATCGTATTGATCAGCCCAAGCCAACCACTCAGGCAGTGATGTTTTGCATCATGGATGTTTCTGGCTCCATGGGCTTTGAAGAAAAAGATATGGCCAAGCGTTTTTTCATGCTGCTGTATCTGTTTCTTACCAGGACCTATGAAAAAATTCAGGTGGTATTTGTTTCCCATCACACCGTTGCCAGTGAAGTAGATGAAGAAACCTTTTTCTATTCAAGGGAGACTGGCGGCACGGTTGTTTCCAGTGCTTTGGAATTGGTCAGTAATATTATTAAGGATCGATTTCCGACTTCGGATTGGAATATTTATGCTGCCCAGGCTTCTGATGGTGACAATTGGGATGATGACTCCATTACCTGCCGAAAAATCATGAATGAACAAATCATGCCTTATGTGCAGTATTATGCCTATATTGAGATAACTGAAGACCGGCATCAAAATCTCTGGCAGGAATATTTGTCGGTCAAATCCGGTTGGGATAATTTTGCCATGCAGCGTATTGAACGGATTGCAGATATTTACCCCGTTTTCAGAAAACTTTTTAAAAAGCAGTTAGCATGACTCAAAAACCGCTTTCAGAAACATCCGAATGGACTTTTGAACTGATCGAAACATATCATAAGGAAATTGAACGCATTGCCGGAAATTTTGGGCTGGAGACCTATCCAGTGCAATTGGAAATAATCACTGCAGAACAAATGATGGATGCTTATGCATCAGTTGGCATGCCTATTGGTTATACCCATTGGTCATTTGGCAAAGAATTTGTCAATAATGAAAAGCGTTATAAAAGAGGGCAAATGGGGTTGGCTTATGAGATTGTCATTAATTCAGATCCCTGTATCGCTTATTTAATGGAAGAAAATTCTATGGCCATGCAGGCGTTAGTGATCGCTCATGCGGCGTATGGCCACAATTCTTTCTTTAAAAACAATTATTTATTCAAGACCTGGACCAGCGCTGACGCAATTATTGATTATTTGTTATTTGCCAAGAATTATATTGCCGAATGCGAAGAAAGGTATGGTGAAGATCAGGTTGAAGCATTTCTGGATTCCTGTCATGCCTTAAAAAATTTTGGCGTTGACCGATATAAACGTCCGGTCAAATTATCCATGCAGGAAGAAAAGGAAAGGCAGCAGGAGCGGGAGGAGTACCTGCAATCCCAGGTCAATGAGATTTGGCGGACTTTGCCTAAATTGGAAGAGCAACTGGATATTATTCAGGAAACCCGGTTCCCAATAGAGCCTGAAGAAAACCTGCTTTATTTCATTGAAAAAAATGCCCCGTTACTGGAGCCCTGGCAGCGCGAAATTGTACGCATTGTCCGTAAAATCGCCCAATATTTTTATCCGCAGCGGCAAACCCAGGTAATGAACGAAGGCTGGGCGACATTTTGGCACTATACCATTCTGAATCAGCTGTATGATGAAGGATTGGTGACTGACGGTTTTATCATCGAGTTTTTGCAGTCGCATACCAATGTAGTCTATCAACCTGATTTCGATAGCCCTTACTATTCAGGTATTAATCCTTATGCCCTGGGCTTTGCAATGATGAGCGATATTCGCCGTATTTGTGAAAATCCAACTGATGAAGACAGGCAATGGTTTCCAGATATTGCCGGTAGCAATTGGCTGGAGACGATGCATTTTGCCATGCAGAACTTTAAGGATGAAAGTTTTATTAGTCAATATCTGTCGCCTAAAGTAATTCGTGATTTCAAATTGTTTTCTGTATTGGATGATGACCGGGAAAAAGAGATTGAAATTACCTCCATTCATAACGAAATTAATTATCAATATATCCGACAGGCTCTGTCAGAACAGTATAACTTAGGCAGTCTAGAGCCTAATATCCAGGTTTATAATGTTGATTTGAATGGTGATCGTTCACTGACTTTACAGCACATGCAATACAATCGTATCCCGCTTGATAAAAGTGCTAATGAAGTTGTCAAGCACGTAGCAAGGCTTTGGGGTTTTGACGTGCGATTGGAAACGGTGAAGGAAAATGGCACGGTAGTACACTCATTTCATTGCCAACTATAACCTGGGGTCATTATTAATCAATAGCTTGCCGGCTGTGCTGAAGTGAGGTCACGGGGTCAGGTATAAAAGACACCTCCAATGCATTGGCTAATTTTGCACAGATAACGGCGTAATATTCCTTTATCAGGAGCGTGCACAGAATAAGTTGGGCAACTGTGGCGTCCCGATAGAGAAGTGGGGTAAACCAGAAAGCATCAATCAAGTTTTAAATTGATTAACCGTTTGTTTTAGTTGGTCAGCGAGTTCTAGTAATTCATGGCTGGATGAGGCGGTTTTTTGCATGCCGTTAGAGGTTTGTTCGGAAATCTTGCTGATTGAATGAATGTTGCGATTGATTTCTTCAGCAACGGCAGTTTGTTCTTCTGCAGCACTGGCGATCTGGGTATTCATGTCCTGCACGATTTCAATTTTGCTGTTGATGTTGACCAGAGCTTCACCTGAAGACGCTGCTTTTTCGACGCTTATCGCCGCTTGTTGTTTGCCATTTTCCATGACTTTTACCGCTTCCCGTGCTCTTGCCTGCAATCTCTCGATGGTAGTTTGAATTTCCTGGGTGGATTTTTGGGTTCTGCTCGCCAGGGTTCTCACTTCATCGGCTACAACGGCAAAGCCGCGGCCTTGCTCACCGGCTCTGGCCGCCTCAATTGCTGCATTCAGCGCCAGCAGATTGGTTTGTTCGGCGATTCCTTGAATGACACTGAGAACCTCGCCGATACTTTCACTGTCAGAATCCAGTTGATGAATGACGCTGGCAGCATTTTCTACTTCAGCAGCCAAGCTGTTAATTGAAGAAACAACCTCAGTCACTATATTTTTACTGCAAGTTGCTTCCTCGTCGGCGCAAGAAACCGCATCGGTTGCATTGACAGCATTTTTAGCCACTTCCTGGGCGGTTGCTGTCATTTGCTCCATTGCTGTAGCTACCAGGGTGGTTTCGGATTTTTGCTGACTTACTCCACTTTCAGTTTGTTGGGCAATGGCTGCCAGGTTTTGTGCATGTTGTCCCAGTTTATCGCTGGTCAAGCGAATTTCATCAATAGTTTTGGCAATTTTTTTGACAAAACCATTAAAGCTGGCAGCAACCCATGCTAATTCAGTTTTGCCTTTTACTTTTAAACGTGAAGTTAAATCACCGCCACCACTTGATATATCCTGTAATTTTAATGCCAGATCAGTCAATGGGTTTACAATGATTTTTGCAATTGCCAGATAACCTGAAATGCAAAGGATTATAATGGCAATAAAAGTTAACCCGGCGGCGGCCCAGAGATGCTTGTTTAGTTGAGCATAGGCGGGTTCAAGAGGTCTGATGATCTCAAAAGCGCCGTGTAAATCGCCTGCGCGTTTATTTTCCATTGGGAAGCCCAGAATGTCCCGGCCGTCATTGCGATGCCAGAGCTGTTGTGACGTAGCCGGATCGCCATGACAAACCTCACATTGTTTTTCCAGTTTTACTGATCGGAAAAACCGTAATTCGTCTTTTTCTTCATCGACAATAGAATAATTAAGCTTATCAGGATTTTTTTGAAAAAATTGTAACGCTTGTCTTTCTACGGCATCAGCTTCATTTTTGGGATTCCGAGCCCCGATTCTTGGCGCCTTAAAGCGATAATTGCCTTCTTTGGCTTTGGCTCTTAAAGTATTCCAGGCGGTTGCAATTGGAACAGTTGAAACAATTTTTTCTATCCGTTCCTGGCCAGTATTGTTTTTGGCAATTTCACGAAGTAATTCAGGCGAAAAAACGCCTTGTTTCCATGTTTGAATGGTTTTTTCCCGAACCGCTTCGGAAAGCAATATCTGGTTTTTCGCAATTTCACTTTCGCTTTCAATGATCTGCTGTTTCGCCATATAAGCGTAAAAAAATAACGAGGCAGCCGCCAGCAAAATTAGTGCTGTGGTTATCACTAGAATAACCTTGGTGCCCACCGAGTTCCAATTCATCATTTCAAGTCTCTCCTTCCGAGTGGGAAGTATTTTTGATGCAGTTTGTTTTTAAGATAAATCTGTTCAATAATAAGAAGATTAGTCTAGTTTTTTGAGTTTTGAAGCTTGATAAACTGATTTCTCGATTTTTCACACAGAGTACGTCTTAATTAATGGAAAAAATAAAAGTTTTATTTGTTTGTATGGGTAATATTTGTCGCTCCCCAACGGCAGAAGGGGTTTTCGTTAAATTAATTGAAGAACAAGGCTTGGAGGATCGGTTTGAAATTGATTCGGCCGGCACACACGCTTATCATGAAGGTGAGGCGCCTGATTTGCGAGCGCAAAAAGCAGCGCAGGCCAGGGATGTTAAGTTAAAACATCTTAAAGCCAGAAAGGTTGTTGTTGGTGATTTTGAAGATTATCACTATATATTGGCTATGGACCAGGATAATTTTTCAATATTGACCGAGGCTTGTCCTGAACAGCATCAGCATAAAATCAAATATTTTATGGACTATGCGCCGCATCTGGAAACCAGAGAAGTGCCTGATCCTTACTATGGCGGCCGATATGGCTTTGAAACGGTTCTGGATTTGGTGGAAGAAGCAGCGAAAGGCTTTGTTAATACTTTAAAACAAAATGGAGAGCTATGATGAAAAAAACGACTATTTTTGGCCTGATTGTAGTATTTCTAATCAGTTTATCTTTTCCTATCAGTAGCTATGCGGAAGTCAAGCAGCAAACAGTGACGCATGTAGTTTTGGTTTGGTTGAAAAAACCCGGTAACAAAGCGATGCGCCAGCAATTTATTTCAATCAGCAAGCGGCTCGATGACCTTCCGGGTATTTTGCATCGCCATGTGGGCGAGGTTATGGCAAGTGAGCGGCAAGTCGTGGATGATACTTTTGATGTTGCTGTCACCGCAACATTTAAAAACAAAAAAGCCTTGCAAGCCTATCTTGACCATCCTCGCCATAAGGAGATTATTCATCAAAAGCTAAAACCGATGATTAATCGGGTGGTTATATATGATTTTGCAGGTCAATAGGTCGGTTTATGTCAATCATATCAAATACAGTCGGTTATCTGGATGATGATGTACATTTGGAAGCTTTTTTTGCCTATGATGATGCGCATGAAGGAAGACGGCCTGCGGTATTGATTAATCATGCCTGGGGTGGGCGTGATAATTTTGTTGCTGACAAGGCAACCAAAATGGCTGAACTGGGATATGTTGGTTTTGCCGTAGATATGTATGGAAAGGGTGTTTTAGGCAGGGCAAACGCATTAAAATATATTAATTAAAAGTAAGTTATGAGATATTTCTAATTTTAAATATAAGGAATGCCTCATGAGTGAAAGTATAATTGAATGTTTTTCAAACATAAAAGACCCGCGC
>Ga0256839_1002803_pt1 | contig 18906 bp, 18 predicted proteins | sample 354166metaG_FD_185968 | JGI IMG/M metagenome (GOLD analysis project Ga0256839, IMG submission 185968) | Hydrothermal vent microbial communities from Mid Atlantic Ridge, Atlantic Ocean - 354-166 | ecosystem: Environmental > Aquatic > Marine > Hydrothermal vents | place: Atlantic Ocean: Mid... | reverse complement strand
CACTGGTGGCGGCGACACCCCGCTCCTGGCATCACTGACCCTCCCATTGACGACCTTTTCAACGAATCCGGTGGCTTGTTGGCGGGAATCAGGTGAAAAAATGGGGAGACGCCAGTTACATTCGGCTCTTGACTGAAATCGAAATTAAGATAAGCTGTGAGGTTGATTTTGCCTTACTCACCCTCTCTGGACAGGCGAGCAGACCCATTCATGACGTTTTTCCAAGCATTGCAAGAATAACACAGACCATCAATTTGGCAGCTTACAGGCGAATGTGGCGGAACTGGTAGACGCGCTGGATTTAGGTTCCAGTGGGGGAACCCGTGGGAGTTCGAGTCTCCCCATTCGCACCATCGGCAACTCAGACATCAATCTCCCCGTCATCCATTCATAATTCTCTAAATCCAACCTTTCGAATTCAGCGTTTTGAGGTAATCACAACATGCAGACTTCCGTCGAGAACACCTCCGACATTGGCCGCAAACTGACCGTTCAGGTACCGGAAGAAAAGATCCAGGAAGAAATCACCAGCCGCTTGAAAAAGCTGGCCCGGCAGATCAAGCTCGACGGTTTCCGCCCAGGCAAGGCACCGGCGCGGGTCGTCCGGCAACGTTTTGGACAGCAGGTCCGCCAGGAGGTCATTTCCGACCTGATCGATTCGAGCTTCAGAGAGGCCCTGGAAGAACACATGCTGCGCATCGCCGGCGAACCCCAACTGACGCCGAAAGAGATGACTGAAGGGAAAGGGCTTGCCTATGAAGTCCAGTTCGAGGTCTATCCCGAGATCGAGCTGTCCCCCATCGAGGAACTGGAAATCAAAAAATGGGTTTGCGAGATCAGGGAAGAAGATCTCGACGCCATGATAGAAAAGCTGCGGGAACAGAAAAAAATCTGGGAAGAAACCGACCAGCCCGCCCAATCCGGTGACCGGATCACCATGGATTTCGAAGGCACGTTGAACGGCGAACCGATCGAGGGAGGCAAAGCGGAGAACTTCGAACTGGAACTGGGCAAGGGCCAAATGATCCCGGGGTTCGAAGATCATTTGCTTGGCGCCAGGGCCGGCGATCAACTGGAGTTCGACATTACCTTTCCGGAAGACTACCAGGACGAGAACCTGGCCGGAAAGCCCGTCCATTTCAAGGTCGAGGTGAAAAAAGTCGAACAAGGCCGCCTGCCGGAAATCGATGCCGATTTCATTCATGCGTACGGGGTGGAAAGCGGGGATGTGGATGAGTTCCGCAACGAGGTCCGGGAAAACATGGCGCGCCAGCTGCAAAAAGCCCTTCGAGAACGGTTGCAGGCGGAAGTTCTGGATCGATTGTATGAACACAACCCCATCCCTGTTCCAGAAGCCCTGATCAAACAAGAAATGCAGCGCACGCTTGAACCTTTGAGCGATGCACTGAAAAAAAATCCGGAATTATTGAATCAGCTCCCCCTCGACAACATCAGGGAAAACGCCAGGAAGCGCGTCGCATTGGGACTGCTTCTGGGTCACATCCTCCGTAGCGAAAACATCAAACCCGATCCGGAGAAAGTCCGCCAAATCATCGAGGAGCTGGCGCAGAACTACGAGAATCCCCAGCAAGTGGTCGAATGGTATTACAACAATCCGGAACAAATGGCCCAGATCGAGAGTCAGGTATTGGAACAGATGGCCATCGAATGGATCGTCGAACGCGCCAAGGTGACGGAGGAATCCATCACCTTCGACGACCTCACCAAGCCCCGGCAGCAAGAAGCAGGTTGAAGCAATGTACGACAGTCAGGAAATCCACAACCAACTGATTCCAATGGTCGTGGAACAAACGGCCAGGGGCGAGCGCGCTTACGATATCTACTCACGCCTGCTCAAGGAACGGGTCATCTTCCTTGTGGGACCGGTGGAAGATCATATGGCCAACCTGATCGTTGCCCAGTTGTTGTTCCTGGAATCGGAAAACCCCGACAAGGACATCCATTTATACATCAATTCACCGGGTGGCGTGGTCACGGCGGGACTGGCCATCTATGACACGATGCAATTCATCAAACCCGATGTGAGCACTATGTGCATGGGGCAGGCAGCCAGCATGGGCGCGTTGCTGCTTGCCGGCGGCGCGGCCGGCAAGCGTTTCGCCCTGCCCCATTCGAGAGTGATGATCCATCAACCCCTGGGCGGGTTCCAGGGCCAGGCGAGCGACATCGACATTCATGCCCGGGAGATCCTGCAGACCCGCGAGCGGCTCAACAAAATCCTGTCCAGACACACCGGACAATCTCTGGAGAAGATCCAGCAAGACACCGACCGGGACAATTTCATGAGCAGCACCGAAGCGCTCGAATACGGCCTCATCGACAAGGTTCTGAGCAGCAGGGCCAAGCTCCTGGAAGATTGAACCGGATGAATCCAGCGCCTCTCCCGCCGGGAGAGGGGGCGCTCCATTCGTGCGTTGCCGGGGCTTGGGTTTGGCAAATTTGTCATTACGGTTTATGCTGATACCATCCGTTCCCATTAGGTGCGTGGTGTCCGGAATTCAGTCTTTACTCCACTAGAGGTATTTTATGAGCGACGGCAAACGCAGTAAGGACAGAGAGGGGAAGCTGCTTTATTGCTCCTTTTGCGGCAAGAGTCAACATGAGGTCAGGAAGCTGATCGCAGGGCCATCGGTATTCATTTGCGACGAGTGCGTCGATCTGTGCAACGATATCATTCGGGAAGAACTTCAGGACACGCTTGGCAATGGCGAGGACCGCCTGCCCAAGCCCAAGGAAATCAAGAACGTTCTCGATGAATACGTCATCGGCCAGGAGGAGGCGAAAAAGGTTCTCTCGGTCGCGGTTTACAACCACTACAAACGCCTCCGCTCCCAGCACAAGAAAAACGACATCGAACTGGCCAAAAGCAACATCCTTCTCATAGGTCCCACCGGCTCGGGCAAAACCCTGCTCGCCGAAACCTTGGCCAGGCTGCTGGACGTTCCCTTCACCATCGCCGACGCCACGACACTCACGGAGGCCGGTTATGTCGGCGAGGATGTGGAAAACATCATCCAGAAATTGCTGCAGAAATGCGATTACGACGTGGAGAAAGCCGAGTCGGGCATCGTCTACATCGACGAAATCGATAAAATCTCGCGCAAGGCCGACAACCCCTCCATCACCCGCGACGTTTCCGGAGAAGGCGTGCAACAGGCTTTGCTCAAGCTCATCGAAGGAACCATCGCCTCGGTGCCACCCCAGGGTGGGCGCAAACACCCGCAACAGGAGTTCCTACAGGTCGACACGGGCAACATCCTGTTCATCTGTGGCGGCGCCTTCTCGGGACTGGAAAAGGTCATCCGCCAACGCTCCGAGAAGGGAGGAATCGGTTTCTCCGCCGAAGTCAAAACCAAGGATGAATCCTCCAACGTGGGAGACATCCTGGCCCAGGTCGAAGCCGAAGACTTGATTCGTTACGGACTGATACCGGAATTCGTCGGCCGGCTCCCCGTCATCGCCACCCTGAAGGAATTGGACGAGGATGCCTTGGTGCAGATCCTGACCGAGCCGAAGAACGCCCTGGTCAAGCAGTACAAGCGCCTCTTCGAGATGGAAGAATGCGAGCTGGAGATCCGGGAAGACGCTTTGAGGGCCATCGCCAGAAAGGCCATGGAACGCAAGACGGGCGCGAGAGGGCTGCGCACCATCCTGGAGCATGTGCTGCTGGACATCATGTATGAACTCCCTTCCAGCGAAAACATCACCAAAGTCGTCATCGACGAAAGCGTGATCGTCGGCAACGCCAAACCTTATCTGATCTACGAAAACAGCGAAAAACAAAGGGCTTCTTCCGAATAGCCCCCACGACCCCGGCGCGCAGGGATGCCTCCCCGGGGGGCCGGCATCGACCGGCACTCGCAAACGGCTGCCCCCGACCGGGGGGAACCTCGCGGGCCCGGCACCGCTCAAAGACTTGTAATTCCTTCCGGCATTACCCATATTTAAGGCATCAAGGTCTTGACCTTGCTCATTCCACAACAACCAGCAATGGTATCTTATGGCCACAAACAGCTATATACCCGTACTGCCACTTCGTGATGTCGTGGTCTACCCCCACATGGTGATTCCCCTGTTCGTGGGACGGCAGAAATCCATCGAGGCCCTCGATGCGGCCATGCGATCCAACAAGCAAATCTTCCTGGTCGCACAAAAAGACGCCGAACAGGACGATCCCGGATTCGACGATATCCACACCATTGGCACCCTGGCCACCATTCTGCAGCTTTTGAAATTGCCCGATGGCACCGTGAAGGTTCTGGTCGAGGGCAATCAACGCAGCAAAGTCGAGGATCTCGACGAAACCGAAGGAACCTTTGTCGCCCACGCGGTTCCCTTGTTCGATCATTGCAGTTGCAGCGATCAGGAACTGGACGTCTTGATGCGGACGGCCATCGCCACATTCGACCAGTACGTCAAACTCAACAAGCGCATCCCCCCGGAGGTTCTCAATTCGCTCAGCGGCATCGACGAACCGGGGCGCCTTGCCGACACCATCGCCGCCCACATGACGCTCAAGCTCGAGGAAAAACAGGCGATCCTTGAAATGTCCGATGTCGCGGAGCGTCTGGAAAAACTGGTCATGCTGATGGAGGGCGAGGTCGACATCCTGGAGATGGAAAAAAGGATTCGCGGCCGCGTCAAGCAGCAGATGGAAAAGAACCAGCGCGAGTATTATCTCAACGAGCAGATGAAGGCGATCCAGAAGGAACTGGGGGAACTCGACGACGCGCCCAACGAAATCGAGGAGCTGGCGAACAAGATCGCCAAGGCCGGCATGTCCAAAGAGGCCAGGACCAAGGCGGAGGCGGAGCTCAATAAACTGAAGATGATGTCGCCCATGTCGGCGGAAGCCACGGTCGTTCGCAATTACATCGACTGGATGGTCAGCCTGCCGTGGAAAAAACGCACCAAGGTCAGTGACGACCTATTGGCCGCCCAGGAAATTCTCGATGCCGACCACTATGGACTGGAAAAAGTCAAGGAACGTATTCTCGAATACCTGGCGGTACAGCAACGGGTCAAGAAGATGAAAGGCCCGATCTTGTGCCTGGTGGGCCCTCCCGGAGTCGGCAAAACCTCCCTGGGTCAGTCCATCGCCAAGGCAACCCGGCGCAAATATGTACGGATGGCTCTGGGCGGTGTGCGCGACGAAGCGGAAATCCGTGGGCACCGGCGCACTTATATTGGCTCGATGCCCGGCAAGATCGTGCAGAATCTGGCCAAGGTCAAATCCCGCAACCCGGTCTTCATGCTCGACGAGATCGACAAGATGGCCATGGATTTTCGGGGGGATCCGGCATCGGCTCTGCTGGAAGTGTTGGACCCGGAGCAGAACAGCACTTTCAACGATCATTATCTGGAGGTGGACTTCGACCTCTCGGACGTGATGTTCATCGCCACCGCCAATACCCTCAACATTCCGCCGGCCCTCCTCGACCGTATGGAAATCATTCGCCTGCCAGGTTACACCGAAGAGGAAAAGGTCAATATCGCCAAACAACACCTGATTCCAAAGCAGGTCACCGACAACGGGCTTGAACCTTCGGAAATCCAGATCAGCGAGGGGGCGATACGCGACATCGTCCGCCACTACACCCGGGAAGCGGGCGTAAGAAATCTGGAGCGCGAGATAGCCAGCATATGCCGCAAAGTGGTGAAAAACCTTCAGACCAAACCCGGCAGGCAACCTGTGCGTATCACCTCACGCAACCTGGAAAAATATCTGGGTGTGCCTCGCTACCGTTACGGTCGCGCCGAAGACGCCAACCAGGTGGGCCAGGTCACAGGGCTTGCATGGACCGAAGTAGGCGGCGAACTGCTGACGATAGAAGCCGTGGTCGTACCCGGCAAGGGAAGACAGGTCTATACCGGAAAGCTGGGGGAAGTGATGCAGGAGTCCATTCAGGCAGCCTTGACGGTCATCCGCAGCCGTTCGGAAGTCTTGGGGATCGCGCCTGATTTCTACCACACCAACGATGTCCACATCCATGTACCCGAAGGCGCAACCCCCAAAGACGGGCCGAGCGCCGGGATCGGCATGTGTACGGCATTGGTTTCCACCCTCACGGGCATTCCGGTACGCTGCGACGTCGCCATGACCGGTGAAATCACCCTGAGGGGCGAGGTGCTACCCATCGGCGGCCTCAAGGAAAAGCTTCTCGCAGCGCATCGCGGAGGAATTCGGACCGTGATCATCCCCCGGGAAAACGAGAAGGATCTGGCGGAAATCCCGGCCAACATCAAGCAAAACCTGGAAATCGTCCCCGTCCGCTGGATCGACGAGGTTCTGGAACGGGCATTGGAATATCAACCCTCTCCGCTGGAGCAACCGAAAATGGAAACGGCGCCCAAGGAAAAATCGGGTGCCAAACGTAAAACCACGGTCAAAGCCCACTGATCCGGACTTTCATTCCGCTTTTACCAAGCGGCCCTTCGGGCCGCTTTTTTTACCCCTAAACCAGCACTATAAATAAGGTTTTAGACTTCTTGGCTTGAATAAAGTCGAGTGGCAAAGGACGTTAGAGCTTACATCCCTCTGAAAACAAGTCTCCATGCGGCTTGACAGGGGTTTTGGGCTGCTGCTATAAATAGTCGGAATCCGCACCCGCGGGTTAGACGGGTACGTTGAACAAGCTTTCCGCACCGAATACAAGCCAGCAATAAATTCAAGGGGGATTCTCTTTATGAACAAATCACAATTGATCGACGCCATCGCCGAGAAGGCCGACCTGACCAAGGCGGATGCCGCCAGAGCTCTGGATGCCTTCATCGATACCGTCACGGAGGCCTTGAACAAGGGGGACAACGTCACCTTGATCGGCTTTGGCACTTTTACCGTCAAGGAACGTCAGGAACGCCAGGGACGCAACCCCCGCACCGGCGAACCGATGACCATCAAGGCGGCAAAAATTCCTGCTTTCAAGGCTGGCAAAACGCTCAAGGATGCAGTACAATAGGCAGCTCAGTTGAGGGGGTGCTTAGCTCAGCTGGGAGAGCATCGCCCTTACAAGGCGAGGGTCGCAGGTTCAATCCCTGCAGCACCCACCATATCAGGAGTGGTAGTTCAGTTGGTTAGAATACCGGCCTGTCACGCCGGGGGTCGCGGGTTCGAGTCCCGTCCACTCCGCCAATTCACGAGACCCCGCAATAGCGGGGTTTTTTTTGTCGCGCAGATCATGACTGGAAGATAGCAATGTTGCAGACGATCAGAGACCGCGCCCAGGGAATCTTTGCCTGGATTATTCTAATCTTGATCATCATCCCCTTCGCTCTGTGGGGAATCCAGAACTATTTCGACACCGGCAGGGAAAAACCGATCGCCGTCGTCGGGGATCGTGAATTCTTCGAAAGCGATTTGATCCGGGTCTACGAGAACCAATACGCCAAGATGCTCGATCAGGGCTATAGCGAGGAAGCGCTGAAAAAAATGGCCCTGGACCGGCTGATCGATGAGGAAATCCTTCTCCAGACCGCCATGGACAAAAACATGGCCGTCAGTGAGCCCCAGGTGGCGCAATTCATCCGCACACTGCCTTTCTTCCAGACTGATGGCCGCTTTGACGAAGAGAAATACAAACGCCTGCTCGCAGGCCAGGGGCTCAGTTCATCCCAGTTCGTGGCCCAGGTTCAGCGCTCGCTTTTGCTCGAGCAATTGCGCCGGGGCATCACCGCTTCGGCCTTCGCCAGCGGCCAGGAAGCGGAAAGATATTACCAATTGCTTCAGCAGCGCCGTCAGATCGGCTATCTGATCCTGCCATTACCACAACAGGACATCGAGATCGGCGAAGAAGAAATACGCGCTTATTACGAAAGTCACAAAACCCGCTTCCAGACCCCGGAGCAGGTTTCGGTCCAATATGTCTTGATTTCCCTCGATCAGATCGCCAAGGGTATTCACCCCACAGAGGAGGAAATCCGGCAATATTACGAGGAGCAACAGCAAGCCTTCATCACACCGGAAAAGCGGCATATTCGCCATATACTGGTCGCCGTGCCCGCCACGGCGAAGGCTGAAGAGAAACAAAAAGCGCTGGAAAAGGCCCAAAATATCAGGCAGAGACTCCTGAAAGGCGAAGATTTCTCAACCCTGGCCAAAACCCTCTCGGACGATCCAGGCTCCAAGAACCGGGGCGGAGATCTCGGCTGGGTAGGCAAGGGCGTCATGGAGAAGAACTTTGAACAAGTGGCCTTCTCCCTGACCAAGGGAGAGATATCGGAGCCGGTTGAAACCCCCTTCGGATATCACATCATCCAGGTCACCGAAATCAAGCCTGAAAAGATCAAACCCCTGGAGGAAGTCAAGGCACAGATCGCCGATTCCCTGCGCCGCCAGGAGGCGGAAAACCGGCTCTACGAGCTGAGCGAAAAGCTGGCACAGCATGCCTACGAAAACCCTCAGTCTCTTGAACCCGTAGCCGAAGCACTGGGGTTGAAAATACAGCAGATCTCTCTCTTCACCCGCGATCAGGGCGAGGGCATCGCAGCCAACCCGAAACTCAGAGAAACGGCTTTCAGCGAAGAAGTGCTGGCAGGCAACAACAGCGACCCCATCGATCTCGGTGATGGCTCCGTGGTGGTCATCCGGGTCAAAGAACATCTTCCCGCTCAAGTCCGCCCCCTGGACGAGCTAAAAGAAGCAATCATCGCCATTCTGAAACAGGACAAGGCACGCCAGTCATTGGAGGCCAAGGCGAAAACGCTGCTGGACAAGCTCGAGCAGGGGCAATCAATCGAGCAGCTGGCGAAAACCCTCGGGTTGAAGCGCGAAACGGCCGAACTGAGCCGAACCAGCCGGGAACCCCGGGATATCGCGGCCGCCGTCTTCAAAGCCCCCAAACCGACTGACGGAAAGCCGGTGAATCTGGCCATTCCCCTGCCTGATGGGCGTCAGGCACTGATCCAAGTTCGGGAAGTCACAGAAGGAGATTACGCCACCCTCGAGCCCGAACAACGCAAAAACCTGAAAACGGCCATCGAACGCCTGTATGGCAATCTGACCTTCAGGGAATACATGGAGCAGTTGCGTGATCAGGCAAAGATCAAGGTGAACTGGCCTCCAACGGAATAAAAGGCCGCAAAAACCTCCATGGCAGGGATGCTCATGGAGGCCCCATGATTCGGGTCATGAATAGGGATTATTCGCTGAAGAACAGCTCCTTCAACCTGCTTCCGGGCTCTTCCGCCCGCATCAAAGCTTCTCCCACCAAAAACGCATGAACGCCATGGGCCCGCATCCTCGCCACATCCTGGGGCGTGTGAATGGCGCTCTCGGTCACTACCAGGCGATCCTGGGGAACGAGCGGCAACATATCCAGGGTGTTTTGCAAGGAAGTCGCGAAGGTACGCAAATTCCGGTTGTTGATACCCAGGATTCCCCCCCTCAGAGACAACGCCCTTTCCAGCTCCTTCGTATCGTGGATCTCCACCAGAATGCCGAGGGAAAGTTCCTGCGCCAGCTGGAACAGATCGCGCATCAAAGCGTCCTCCAGCGCGGCAACGATCAGGAGGATCGCGTCCGCCTGAATGGCCCGGGCCTCATAAACCTGGTAGGGGTCGATGAAAAAGTCCTTGCGCAGGGTGGGAAGCCCTGAGACCTCCTTGGCCATCTGCAGATAGGCCTCGCAGCCCTGAAAATAAGTCTTGTCCGTCAATACCGACAGGCAAGCGGCGCCCCCCTTGGCGTAACTGTGCGCAATCTGTCTGGGATCGAAATTTTCCCGGATCACCCCTTTGCTCGGCGATGCCTTTTTGATCTCGGCGATCACCGCGGGCTGCCCTGCGGCCACACGCCTTTCCAACGCTCCCTGAAAATCCAGAGGGGCGGACTGGGATTCGGCGGTTTCCCTCACCTCCGCCAAAGAGAAACGGCGCTTTCGGGCAGCCACTTCTTCCCGTTTGGTTGCCAGGATCTTCTGCAATATATCGGTCATTGCGATTGACTCCACTCGATCAAGGCGTTGAGCTTCTCCATTCCAGCGCCGATGGCGATCACGTCCCGCGCCTTCTCGATTCCTTCGAGAAGGCTTGACGACAAATCGGCCGCATAAATCGCCGCCCCCGCATTGAGCGCCACGATATCGCTCGCAGGCCCGGGTACGCCTTCCAGCACTGATCGCATCATCTTCAGGCTGTCGGCTACCGTCTCGACCCGAATGGCCTCCAGGGAAGCCGGCTCGATGCCAAACTGGGTCGGCTCGATGATGTAACATTCCACCTGGCCATCCACCAGCTCGGCCACCCGAGTCGGCGCGGCGAGGCTGATCTCGTCCAGTCCGTCTTCCGCATGCACCACCAGCACATGCTGGCTTCCCAACTGCCCCAGCGCCCTCGCCAGGGGTTCCAGATAACGCGCACCGAAGACCCCCAGCAATTGATGGGGCGCATTGGCCGGATTGAGCAAAGGGCCAAGCAGGTTGAAAAGGGTTCGCACCCCTAGCTCACGCCTCACGGTGGCCACCTGTTTCAAGGCACTGTGATGCCGGGGCGCATAGAGGAATCCAACGCCTATTTCCTCGATACACCGTTTCACCTGCCGAGGCGAGAGGTCGAGATTGACCCCTGCCGCCTCCAGTACGTCGGCACTTCCGCTACGGCTGGAAACAGAGCGGTTCCCATGCTTTGCGACCCGCCCTCCCGCCGCAGCCACCACAAAAGCGGCGGTCGTGGAAACGTTGAAAGTCTCAAGACCATCACCACCGGTGCCACAGGTATCGATCAGGTGAGGCCCCTGCACTTCGATCCGCTCCGCCTTGTCACGCAGAACCTGTGCCGCCGCGACGATCTCCTCCACCGTCTCCCCCTTGCCCCGCAGGGCGATGAGGAAACCCGCCAGCTGAACCGGTGAAACCCGCCCATCGACCATTTGAGTCATCAATCCATACATTTGGCCGGTCGAAAGATTCCCGCCTTCCAGCAACCGGCTAATGGCTTGCGAAATATTCATCGGATTTGCAGAAAGTTACGCAGCAAGTCGTGGCCATGACGGGTCAGAATGGACTCGGGATGGAACTGCACCCCCTCTATGGGATATTGCCGGTGACGAAAACCCATGATTTCCTCGAAGTCGCCTTTCCGGTCTTCAGTCCAGGCCGTGATTTCCAGACAATCGGGGAGTGTCTCTTTCTCAACCACCAAAGAATGATACCGGGTGGCCTCGAAGGGATTGGGAAGCCCCTGGAACACCCCCACATCCTTATGATGAATCATGGAAGTCTTGCCATGCATGATCGTCTTGGCGTGAACGATGCGCCCCCCGAACGCCACACCGATACTCTGATGCCCCAGACACACCCCGAATATCGGCAGCTTTCCCTTGAAATACTCGATCGCCTGGACCGAGATTCCCGCCTCCCTGGGGGTACATGGCCCCGGCGAAATGACGATGCGTTGCGGTTTCAGCGCCTCGATATCGGCCACCGACACCTGGTCGTTACGAACCACGATCACCTCCGCCCCCAGTTCGCCCAGATATTGAACCAGGTTATATGTGAACGAATCATAATTGTCGATCATCACTACCCGGTTCATGCCGAAAGGCCCCCCGCCGCCTGGGCGACAGCGCGAAACAATGCCCGCCCCTTGTTCATGGTCTCTTCCCATTCCCGCTCCGGCACCGAATCGTGGACGATGCCGGCACCCGCCTGAACATGCAACTGGCCATCCTTGATCACGGCGGTTCGAATGGCGATCGCCGTATCCAGATTTCCGGACCAGCCGATATATCCCACAGCACCTGAATAGATCCCGCGTTTGACCGGCTCCAGTTCGGCAATGATTTCCATCGCGCGGATCTTGGGTGCCCCCGATACCGTGCCTGCCGGGAAAGTTGCCCGGAGCACATCGAAGGCATCCAGTCCGCTGCGGATTTTTCCGATCACGTTGGAAACGATGTGCATGACATGAGAATAGCGCTCGACGATCATTTGCTCTGTGACCTTGACCGTCCCGATTTGCGCCACCCTGCCAACATCGTTACGCCCCAGGTCGATCAGCATCAGATGCTCCGCCAGCTCCTTGGGATCGGCCAGAAGTTCACGTTCCAATGCCAGATCTTCTTCCCGATTCGCACCCCGGGGCCGGGTTCCGGCGATGGGGCGAACGGTGACCGTTTCCTCTTCCAATCTGACCAGAATTTCCGGCGAGGATCCCACGATGTGGAAATCCCGCAAGTTGAGATGATACATATACGGGGAGGGGTTGAGGCATCTGAGAGCCCGATAGACACTGAGCGGTTCACCGCGATAGGGAATCGAAAGCCGTTGCGACAACACCACCTGCATCACATCGCCGGCGACGATGTAGTCTTTGATACGGCGCACCGCCTGCTCGAACCCCTGCCTGGTAAACCCGGAGACGAAGTCACTCTCGCTGATACGCTGTCCCCGCGGCTCGTTGGGATAAGAAAAGCTCCCGCGCAACCGGGACACCCACTCGTCCAGCCTTGCCTCGGCCCTTTCAAGAGCCTGGGCTTCTTCCGGATCGGCGTGAGTGATCAACTGCAGCGTGCCGCTGAGGTTGTCGAAGACCACCAGATCCTCCGACACCATCAGCAGGATATCCGGCGTATTGAGGGCATCGGGTTTTTCCAGACCTGGTTTCAACCTGGGCTCGATATAGCCAACGGTCTCGTAGCCGAAATAACCCACCAGTCCGCCGCTGAACCGGGGCAGACCCGGCTCGTCCGGGGTCTTGTAGCGAGCGGCGAACTGCTTGATCCAGGCGAGGGGGTCGGGGGCGAGGGTCTCCTCGACCAACGCATCTCCCCGCCATACCTGGATCCTTTCGCCGAAGATCCGGACAATCCGGCGTGCCGGAAGGCCAATGATGGAATAACGTCCCCACTGCTCACCGCCATGGACAGACTCGAACAGATAGCTATAAGGCCTGGCCGCCAATTTGAGATACGCACTGAGCGGCGTGTCCAGATCGGCCAACACCTGCCGGGTCACGGGGATTCGGTTGTAGCCAAGTCCGGCAAGTTCCTGGAATCGCTTGGGTGTCATCAATTCTCTATCCAGTCAGCGGCTGAGGGAGCGCCTTCTTCCCGACCTGCCTCAAGCGGCTTCGGCCAGCCCTTTGGCGATTTCAGAACGCATGGCGTCGATCACGGCCTTATAATCCGGCTGGCCGAAAATGGCGGAACCTGCCACGAAGGTGTCGGCACCGGCCGCAGCGACCTTGGCGATATTGTCCACTTTGACGCCTCCGTCCACTTCCAGGCGAATCTCCCTGCCACTGGCATCGATGATCTGACGTGCTTTTTCTATCTTTCTCAACACGTAGGGAATAAAAGACTGCCCGCCAAAGCCGGGGTTCACCGACATCAGCAAAATCATGTCCACCCGTTCGATGGCCCATTCGAGGTAGTCTAGAGGCGTAGCGGGATTGAATACCAAACCAGCCTTACAGCCATTGTCCTGAATCAATTGCAGCGATCTGTCGAGGTGTTCCGACGCCTCGGGATGGAACGTGATGTAGCTGGCACCGGCCTTGGCAAAATCTGGAATGATCCGGTCGACAGGCTCGATCATCAAATGCACATCGATGGGCGCGGTGATTCCGTAATCCCGAAGCGCCTTGCAAACCATCGGGCCAAATGTCAGGTTGGGGACGAAATGATTGTCCATGACATCGAAATGCACGACATCGCCACCAGCCGCCAGTACTTTTTCGACCTCTTCACCAAGCCGGGCGAAATCGGCGGAAAGAATCGAAGGGGCAATCCAAGGTGTTTGCATGACCGGGGTCCTCATTGTCAACGATTGAAAACGCTTTAGTTTACCGGATTTCAGCTCCGCTTTCAGTGACTAAACACCCTTTCCTTACCACCTATCACTTCTGCCGGAGGGATCCGGCAAGGATCCGTCAGTAGCCAAGGGAGGCTACGCCAGGCCCGAATTTACAGACGAATTTGGGGTCCGTCTCACTCGAACATACACCGCCTCGATCCAACGGGCAGGGTCCGTTTCGAAAGCCAGGCGGCGGAAAAATCATCAAATGCTAAGATAGGGTCCTTGCAATTGAAATTCCATAACCCCATCTAAGACAGGCAAGGAAAGGATGAAAAGAATCACCATGTATACCAGCGCCCACTGCCCTTACTGCCTGATGGCGGAAAGACTGTTGGCCAGCAAGGGCATTGAAAAAATAGACAAGATACGTGTGGATCTGCAACCGGAACGGTTCAAGGAGATGCTGGAAAAAACCAGGCGCCGCACCGTTCCGCAGATCTACATCGGAGAGGTCCATGTGGGGGGGTATCAGGATCTGGCGGCCCTCAATCATGAAGGACGCCTCGACGAACTATTGGAAAATATCAGTGAGGACTGAGCCATGCAGATCGTATGCGGACATTGTTTCGCCATCAATCGGGTTCCCGGCGAACGGATCAGTGACGACCCTCGCTGTGGCAAATGCCATCAACGGCTTCTCGATGGCCGGCCGGTGGAACTCGATGAAAGCACTTTCGACAGATTCATTCTCCATAACGAACTGAAAGTCGTCGTGGATTTCTGGGCTCCATGGTGCGGCCCCTGCAGAATGATGGCACCCGCTTTCGCCGAGGCCGCCTCGAAACTCGCCCCGCAAGCCAGATTTGCCAAGGTGAACACCGAGAACCATCCCGAGTTGGCCAGGCGCTTCTCCATTCAGAGCATTCCAACTCTGGTGTTATTCCACCAGGGCCGGGAAATCGACCGTATATCCGGCGCCCTAAGCGCCCCCCAGATCATTCAATGGATAGGTTCACATTAAATCCTGTCGGGGCAGGTTTCACACCCCGCCCCGATAAAACCTCAGCATGGACGTCATTCTTCGAGCAGCTCGAAATCTTCTTTCGAAGCACCACACTCAGGACATACCCAATCGTCGGGGATATCCTCGAAACGGGTACCTGGCGGCAACCCGCCATCCGGATCACCTTCCGCCTCGTCATAGATGTATCCGCACACGACACACACGAATTTGCGGTAACCTTCAGCCATGAACTCCTCACTCAGCATTCAAACAGGGGGAACTATACCCGCCTCCGGCAGGTTAGTCGAGCACGACCAGGGCGCTGGGGTGGCGCACCAAAACAGAATAAACCCTTCCCCGCCTGGAAGGCCAGCCGCGGATTTCGAGCCGGCGCCCCAAATATCCCTCCAGATCGGGAAACCACTTCAAATTGGCTCTGGGAATGGTGACATACAGCTCCTTGGAGAACCGCAGCCTGACATATTTGCGTCCCTGCTTGAGGGAATGCGGAATGCCGACCAGACGCTGCCAGCCATATAATCGTTTGCGCCGCAGGATTTCCATCGGCTTGGGCGCATACTCGGGCATTCCCCAGATCCCCCGTTTCTCCCGCTCGGCATCTGCCTGCGCTGTGAGAAGCAGCTCCGCATACTTGAGATTCGGCGGATGAATATTGGCAATCGCCAAACCTTCCCGCACCAGCACCTCATTCAGATGGAGATGGCGCTCGGTGAACAAATAAGCCAGGGTGCGTCCATATTTGTCCCGCCGCTCGACATCGAACTCCAACCGCACCTTTTGCCCGGACAATAAAGACCTCAGCCTTTCCTTGGCCGCCTGCCCTCCAGGCTCGCCCCGTTTGCGCTCATGTTCGATTTCGGGGGCATTGATATTGAGTAACCGGACCTTGCGGCCATCCCGCAGCTTTACCGTATCGCCATCGTAAACGTACTCGACTTCGGTATAGACGAACTCGGGCGCCAGCCGAACCTTCGCCGCCCCAGGCCGTGTCCTGTCGCTGTAGTGAATTCTCCCCTCATCGTCATACCATTGAAAAACGGCCGCGGAAGCGGCCGTCATCAAAAAAAGCAGCAATAAGGGCAAAATCCTAGACATCGCCGGAAAGGACCTGCTTCAAACCCGTCTCAGCCATTGGAAACCGCAGCCCCTTCCGCACCGCCGCCCAAATCCATTTTCGCGGCGATCTCTTCAAGGTGGCGAAGCTGCATATGGCCGGCATTGGTCAACTCCAGCCCGCCGTTGACGATGGCGGCGATCAAACCGGGCATCTTGTAGAGCAGATAACACAAATAACCGGTCACCGCCACCGCCGCCGGGATGCTCACAAGCGCAGGCAAGCCGACTGCCGAGCCGCCATTGATCAGCAAAGTCAGAATATCAAGCGGTATCAGCAGAAAAGCGCCGAAGTAGGTCAAGACGAAAAACGAATACAAAAGCAAGGTAATGAATTCGAACAGACGGATTAAACCAAGATTGAGCCATTTCATCACAGCAGAACGCCCCTAAACACCAAATTTGACACTGGCCGATGGCCGGCCCCCAAAACTTTCAATCAAGTATAGGAAGTATACCATGCGATGCCTTCTCCCGGAGAAACAGAAGATTTCCCTGCTGGCGGGCGCTAAAATGGGATTTTTCCACCATACGGGAAGCGCCAGGGTGATCATAAAGCGCCCTTATCACGTGCTTGGCATATTGACCGCGATGCTGGACATCGTGATCGTAGTCTCCCTGGCGGCCTTGATGTATGGCGCGAAAAGCCACGAGCCCGCTTCTCCCCTCGCCGCCGTCCTCCTGGGATTGGTACTGATCACGGCCTTGTCGCGCTCGCTTTTGACTTTCGTGTCGATCCGGTTACTGAAATGGCAGGCGAATCACGATCCTGTCACCAAACTTCCCAATCAACAACTTTTTCAGCAGCGATTGAGCCATTTCATGGCTGCCGAGGGGAGTTCATCGGTCGCCCTCTATCTGATCAACATCGATCGATTCAAGCTGTTCATCGGCAGTCTTGGTTATCTCACCTGTAACAAACTGATCGTCGCCGTGGCACAACACCTGGCGTCAAAGCTGGAAAACAATCCCAACGTTCAATTGTACCGCTTCGAAGCCGACACCTTCGGACTCGTGGCCTTCAAGCCTGAAAAACCCCGACAGATCGCCGCCTGGGTGCTGGAAGCACTCCATCAGCCGGTCTATATCGATCACCGGGAATTTTGCGTCACCGTCAGCGTGGGATTCAGCCTCTACCCTCAAGATGGGCGGAACGCGACACGCCTGCTCCACGCAGCCGACCTGGCCCTGCAACAGGCCAAGAAACGAGGCGGCAACGCCTGGTGCCGCTACCGGCCCGAATTCGAACATCCCACCCCCCAACCTCTGGCGCTCGAAGGTTATCTGCGTCACGCCATCGATCACAATGAACTGGAACTCTACTTTCAGCCCCAGGTTCGCCTCGACGATGGAGGATTGTGCGGGGCGGAGATCACCCTTCGCTGGCACCACCCGGAATACCAATTGCTCAATCCCCAGGATTTCATTCCCATGGCGGAAGAGACCGGACTCATCGGCCCTATCACCGAATGGATCATGCAAGAGGCCTGTCAACAATTGCTTGCCTGGCGACGCGCCTCGTTCAAACCCATCCGCCTGGCGGTCAACATTTCCGCCCAGCAGTTTCACCAACAGAAACTCCCGGAATTATTGGAGCGCATGCTTCAAATCTATCCCGTCGCCCCCCACTGGCTGGAACTGGAAATCACCGAGTCGGTGGCCATGCTCGACATTGAACATACCACCCGCACCCTGGAAAGGCTCAAACAGATCGGCGTCCTGCTCGCCTTGGACGATTTTGGTACCGGATTTTCCTCGCTCTCTTACTTGCGACGCTTCCCTATCGATACCTTGAAGCTGGACCGCTCCTTCATCACCTCCATCGAAAACGACCCGAAAAGCGCCGCCATTGCTTGCGGCGTCGTCACCCTGGGACACAACCTGCAATTGAAGACCCTGGCCGAAGGGATCGAAACCCGGGGCCAATGGGCGCTTCTTCAGGCCTGCGGCTGTGACGAGGGGCAAGGGTTTCTGTTCGGAAAGCCCATGCCCGCCAAGTCATTCGAGGCCCTGTTGCACCAAAGCGGAACCGGAGCGGAAAAGACTCAAACCTCGAATGCCAAACCAACGATATGATAGCCGGCATCCACATACACCACTTCCCCAGTGATGCCGGATGCCAGATCCGAACACAGGAAAGCCGCCGTATTGCCCACCTCCTCGATGGTCACATTCTTGCGCAGCGGCGCCGCCGATTCAGCCTTGCTGAGCATTTCCCGGAAATTGCTGATGCCGGCCGCGGCCAGCGTCCGGATAGGCCCTGCCGAAACAGCGTTGACCCGCACCCCATCGGGCCCCAGAGAGGAAGCCATATAACGCACGTTGGCCTCGAGGCTGGCCTTGGCGACACCCATGACATTGTAATTGGGGATCACTCTTTCGGCCCCAAGATAACTCAGAGTCAGCAAGGCTCCGCCAGCCCTCAGCATGGGACGGCCCGCCTTGGCCAGGGCGGCGAAACTGTAGGAACTGATGTCCTGGGCCACCTGAAAGGCCTCGCGATCCACCGATTCCAGGTAATCGCCTTCCAAGGCGCGGCGCGGCGCGAAAGCCACGGAGTGAACGATCACGTCCAGGCCGTCCCAGTGCCGTCCCAGATAATCGAACACCCCCTGGATCTCTTCATCACAACTCACATCGCAGGCCACCGTCAAATCCGATCCGCATTCGGCAGCCAGTTTGATCACGCGGTCCTTGAGCTTGTCGTTCTGATAGGTGAAAGCCAGCTCCGCCCCTTCCCGATGCATCGCCTGGGCGATCCCCCAGGCGATCGAGCGATTGCTGGCCAACCCCACGATCAACGCTTTTTTACCTGCTAAAAAACCCATTTCTCGCCCTCTTGTTTTCATCGAAATGGAACTATTATCGGGTAGTCAGGCCAGGGATGCCACTGGCGTCTCCCCATTTTTTCACCTGATTCCCGCCAACAAGCCACCGGATTCGTTGAAAAGGTCGTCAATGGGAGGGTCAGTGATGCCAGGAGCGGGGTGTCGCCGCCACCAGTGGTAAAAGATG
>Ga0256839_1002802_pt1 | contig 18910 bp, 11 predicted proteins | sample 354166metaG_FD_185968 | JGI IMG/M metagenome (GOLD analysis project Ga0256839, IMG submission 185968) | Hydrothermal vent microbial communities from Mid Atlantic Ridge, Atlantic Ocean - 354-166 | ecosystem: Environmental > Aquatic > Marine > Hydrothermal vents | place: Atlantic Ocean: Mid... | reverse complement strand
GATGGCCGTAAAGCTTATTGAGATTCTGCGTACCCGTAGCTTTGGTCCAGACAAAAGCGTTAGGCATCCCTAACGCGTTATCTCCATAGCCGACAACCACCTCCCCATCGGCCGACACGTCTGTCGCTACCGTTTCCAGACCACCCAGGGATTCCAGCGTCGTCCATTTTCCTTTTTGACGGTCGTAATGAAAGGCGATGATTTCGCCCGTAGTTTTTTCTGCTCTTCCTACAACGAAGCGACCATCAGAAGAGACCGCGTGCGCAAGACTTGATTTAAATAGCAACGGAGTAAGGGAGGTGATCACTTTCATGCCTCCACTTGTAGTCCAAACGAACGCGTGGGTCCGCCCCTGGTTATTCGTGCTGGAGCCGACCACAACCCGCCCGTCGGCGGAAACGTCAAGAGCGGCACTTTCTTCGCCGCCCAGGGTCCCCAGTTCCGTAGCACCCTGTCCTTCCACCCAGCGGTAGGCCACGTCATTGTTTGCATTGCGCGCATAGCCTACAATCACTTTCCCGTTGTCTGAGACTCCGGTAGCTCTGTCATCGTCACCGATAAGGATATGGAGCTTCTCTAAATCCGGATATCCATCGTTATTATTATCAGGATTGGAAGTGCGCCATCGAAAGCTGAAGGTGGAGAAAGTAGCTCTTGCAGATCCTACGACCACTGTGCCATTCGGGGAAAGCGCTAATGCCGTGGACGTTTTGTAGTAGGTGTCTATCTGTCGATTCCCGAATCGACGGGTCCAGCGAAACGCTATGGAGAGCGGATTGCCGGGTTTGCTAAAATAGCCTACTACTACAGCGCCATCTGCTGATACGTCGTACGCGATGCTGATAGTCCAGGCAGTTGGTGCACCAAGCCAGTACAGGGTCTGAGCGCTTCCCTGTTGCACTTTCTGAAGGCAGATCAGTAGCGCAAACAGGAAAAGCGTGCGAAGATGACGAGCGGTCATCGTTGTTGCGGGTTAGATCAAACGAAGAAACGTAAAGATCTGCCATGCAGGCTGAAGCCAAACTATAGGCACGCCGGGCTCTCCACAACTACTTTTGACGCATTGTTTTATAAAAAAGTGAGCCTCACCAGCCGGCGAGGCTCACCCGGAGTGTAACACCACGTTATTTCGCTTTAGAAGGTATAGCGCAGGCCAAGCTGCATTTGCCAGCGCGAGCTATAGGTGCCAAAGTCTTTGACCAGCCGGTCAAAAATATCCTGCTTGCTCTTGATGTCGAGCAAACGGAATGTATAGACCGGGGTCAGATCTCCGTTTTCTGGATCACGGAATTCTTCGAACTGCACCACCGCATACTGGAAGGGGCGATTGTAGCGGATGCCCCATTCGGCACCGAAGAGCTCGCCCAGGAGGTTGGTGAAGTTAAAAATATCAAGGGTTAACTCCACCTTGTGCCGGCGGCCTCCGATGTTTGTAAAGATTTCCTGAGCAATTTTCAGATCAAGTACAGACTCAAAGGGCGTCCGGTCGCCGTTGCGTTCCGCATATTTACCGCGCCGCTTGCGGAGGTAGGGATTGCCTTCGATGAAAGCTTCGAGCGCTGCAGCTTGCTCCTCCGGCGTGATCGTACGGCCACCGCTGACGTATGGTTTGAAGACCAGTTCACTGGCGTTGCGGGGCACGTAGAACAGGGCCACATCACGGGATTCCGGTCCCTCGCCGACCATATAGCGGCTGCGGCCAATGGTATAGGAGAAGGGACGGCCTGACTCTCCGGTGTAGAACAGGGTGATCGTGGTCGCCAGCCGATTAAAGAACGTGCGACGGTAGGTTAGCTGTCCCAGGATCCGATGGCCGATGGAGAAGTCAGACCGGGCCAGTCCGATGTTGTTGGCCCCCCTTACATGTTCGTTATAGCGCCAGAGCGATACGATCTGGGAGGAAGTCCCGTCATTGACGGCAAACGCGTCACCATAGGTGTAGGACAGACTGGCGTACAGGGTACGGCCAAATTCTTTCTGCAACTGAATGGTAAAGTCGTACGTGTAGCCTTTTGAAGTATTGGTCGCCAGCATGATGGAGGAGTAGCGATCGTCGATCAGGCTGGCCCGACGGTTAACGCGTCCCCGCGCGTCAAACCCATAGGCGTAGATGGGGCGGTTGTCCGGCCCATCGAGCTGGGCATTCTGGGGTTTGAGGTTGATGTTTTTGACAAGAATGTTGTTGAGGGTTTTGGTGAACTGCCCTTCCAGGGTGGCGATGATGCCGTAGGGCAACTCGTAGTCGAGGCCAATGCTGGTGCGGAAGACGCGCGGATAGCGGAAGTCGCGGGCAAAAATTTCCAGGCGGCCGCTTGGGATCAAGGCATCCGGTGGAATGCCAAAGTCTACCGGGCTGAGGGCATTCCGGGGATCGGGACGGAACTCCACAGGTCCACCCCGGAAGATGAAGCCCGTGTTGACCCCATTGTTGAGGAACATACCGCCTGGCCATACAAAGGGGACGCGGCCCAGGAAGATGCCGGCCCCCCCGCGGAGCTGGGCGCGACGGTCATTAGTGGACAGATCATAGTTGAAGCCCACGCGCGGGGAAATGTACAGCAGCGCACGTGGGGTTTGCCCGGGACGAGCTCCTTCTAAATCATAGTACTGGGAGATAGCTGGAATGGTCGTATCGAACACGTCAGGCGCGTAGCGTGGCCGTGTGGTGATCTTCGGAATATCAAACCGAAGGCCAGCGGTTACGCGTAGACGGTCATTTACCTGGTACTCGTCCTGTACATAGAAGCCAATCTGAAAGGCCTTGAAAGCCCCGATGTTATCCGCTTCGTCGCCAATATCACTACCCACCAGGGAAAACCCTCGCTGGAAGAAGGCACTGGCAGGTTCGACGTCCAGGCCATAGGCCTGGCATGTTGGCGTAACAAGCTGACCATCGCGCGCGCTGGCTGCGCAGACGGACTGCAGAAAGTCGTCCACACTATCGTAGAAATACCAGCCAAAATTGAAGGGGATGAACAGGTTGGCAATGTTGTAATACTCAAAATGGGCCCCCAGTGTAAACGTGTGCCGCCCTTTAAACCAGTTGAAGGTGTTGGTGATGGTAAAGATATCCTGATTCAGCATATTGGCGGTAGAGAAGGGCTCGGGGCCCAGGAGAATATCGCCCTGACCGTCTTCGATGTTGACCGTTGGAAAAGGCTGACGGTCAATATCCCGATCGTCTCGGACGCGCGTGTAGCCAACGATTAGTTTGTTGGCATATGAGGCGCCCAGCACACTGTTCAGCTCGACGGTGGTGAAAAGCGTGCGGTTGGGGAACACCTCGGTGCGATCCAGAAAGACGATCTGGAAGGGACCGCTATCGAACTCGTCACGGTTATCCGAGGCGGAATAGCTCAGGCGAGCACTTAGCTTGTGCTGCGGGTTGATATTCCAGTCCAGGCGCACCAGCAGCTTATTGTCGTCAAGCGTGGCGGCTTTGGTGCCGTAAGTGCCCGGGTCGTAGCCCAGCTCTTCCCGAAGTACGGTACGGATTTCGTCCAGCCGATTGGCCGACTCGCCCAGGTATTCGCCCGGCACGTAGGGTTGTGGGGTTTCAGAACGCAGCAGCTCGGCGTTGACAAAGAAAAACAGCTTGTTGCGCAGAATGGGCCCGCCTAATCGGAAACCGTAGCGCTGGTTGATAAAGTCAGGCAGACGTTCGCGCCGCTGACCTGGTAGAGGTTTGGGAGTCAGCCCGGCCAGCATTTCGTTGCGCAGGAAATAATAGACGGACCCTTCGTATTGGTTCGTGCCGCTTCGGGTTACGGCATTTATGGCCCCACCGGTGAATCCGCTCTGGGTAACGTCATAGGGCGAAATGTTGATCTGGAACTGCTCAATGGCATCCAGGCTGATCGGCGTGGCGCCCGTCTGTCCGCCGTTGGTGCCCTGAGCCGAAAGGCCAAATACGTCGTTATTGACCGCGCCGTCAATAAAGATGGCATTGTAGCGGTTATTCTGGCCCGCAATGGAAATGGCAGGGCCATCATCGTCATCATTTTCGACATAGGCCTGAGGCACCAGCCGCACAAAGTCAGCCAGGTCGCGTCCGACTGTAGGAGCAGTATTGATACGGGTTTCGTCCAGATTGACCCCTACACCAGTGCGGGTCGCATCAAATACGCCAGCGGCTGCCACGACCTCTACGGCTTCCAGCTCGGCCACTTGCGGTTCCAGCCGTACGTTTAACACAAAGGTCTCACCCAGCCGCAGCATGACGTTTTCGCGCACATACGGCTGGTAGCCCACAAAGGTGATCCGCACCTGGTAGGGGCCACCCACGCGCATATTGGGAATGAAAAAGACGCCGTCTATATTGGTGGCGGTCCCGTACTGCGTACCTGAGGGGAGATGAGTAGCTACGACATTGGCGCCAGGTAGCGGCTCACCCTGCTCATCGCGCACCACCCCTCGCATGGCAGACGTCGTTACCCCCTGGCCGTAAGCCGTTCCGGCCACCAGAAAGAGCAACCCAAGCAAAAGATACCGTCGCATGGTCGTTTGCTGGTAAGTTAACGAAGATCCACGGATATGCTCCTAATCTAAAACTATCCGTTCTAATTGGCAATAAAGTCTATTTTAAGCATCGCGCCGTGGGAGATGGGTTGTGTTCTTGAAAATTACCATGTATACTTTGCCTTAAGCGATAGCAATCAGGAGGCGTAACGTTTTTGAGCGCGGAGAATGAGAGCGCAGATAGCCCGGTGGTGGTTTACGCTGAGCATGGTGGGTGGCGTGCTGATAGGATCGGCGGGGTTGCGGGGGACTGCGGTGCACGCACAGGGCTTTGAAGAGAGGGTAGTGAACATTGGCAACGTGGGGCTTACGATCACCAACGCGGGCTTTGTGGGCAAGGCCAATGTGCGTAATAATCCAAGTGGGCCGCCTTCGTTTGAGTATCCGCTGGATTCTGGGGTCGAGCACCTTTTTGAAGCAGGGCTCTGGATCGGCGCGATCCGAAGCGATGGCGTCATTACCGTGCGCACCGGTGCGGTCACGGCGGCCGGAGGCTATCGACCCGGAGCCGCTGGTTATGAGCTGGCGCCTCTTGAGCCAATCATTGAACGCTCCACCCTTCCCACATCACCGGTTTTTACCCGGATTGCCGTCAGTCACCAGGATTTTATAACGGCTTATACCGACACAGCACGCTTTCTACCTGGCACGCTGATTCCCATGCCAGATCCAGCCGGACAACTCGGCGCCAAAATCATCCAGACCAGCTATGCCTGGAATTTCCCCTTCACCGAAAGCTTTGTCATTCTCAACTTTGACATTATCAACATCAGCGATCAGCCCTGGGACAGCGTCTACGTGGGGCTTTACCATGACCTTGTGGTACGTAACGTAAACACAACCCAGGACCAGGGCAGCGCCTTCTTCAACAAAAATGGCGTCGGATTTATTGACAGCCTGCACGCCACCTATGCCTTCAATGCAGGGGGGACGGAGGAGTCGATCAATACCTACGGGGCCATTGCCTTTCTGGGGGCCGAGTGGCGGGATCCACGCACGGGCCGGTACCGCTTCTTCCATCCGAACGTGGCTGACGAGTACGTGCGGGATGGCTACACGCCACCTATTGTGAATCCCCGCTGGTGGCTCTTTAGCGGAGGGACGGACGAGCGCTCACGGCCCGGCGACGACCGCACGCGCTACCAGCGAATGGGGACGCCTTATCCGAATCCGGCCGACTATCCGGGCTGCCGGGGCGTGCAGGACCTGGCCTGCCAGGATCCAGATTATCTGGCAGCGCTACGGGCCTGGCGTGAGGAGCTGCGGACAGCCGGGCAGCGCTCGCAGGGTAACTGGATCGGACTGACTCCTGTCGGACCATTTCGGCGGGTGCTGCCAGGAGATACACTGCGGGTCACCTTTGCCTTTGTCGGAGCGCTCAAGCCCGAAGCTTATCAGGGACTGGCCGGACGCCCTGTCGACAACGCGGAAAGCCGGAGCCTGCTGCGCACCAATCTTTTCTGGGCCCGCCGCACTTACGCCGGGGAAGACCTGAACTACAACGGCCGCCTGGATCCAGGCGAAGATGTGAATGGGAACGGACGCCTCGACCGTTATCTGATCCCTGAACCACCTCCGGCTCCACGGGTGCGCGTGGAGTTTACCACCGATACTGATCCGAAGACCGGACGGACGCGTACGGGTGTGGTGCTTTACTGGGATCGAAGCGCCGAAGCCGCTATTGATCCTGTCACCGGACGCCGCGACTTTGAAGGCTATCGGATCTATCGCACGAATCCCGGAGACGATCTACGGGGCAACCTGCTCGATCGGGCCGTCCTGATCGCCCAGTACGACAAACCCGGCAACCGAACCGGCTTTAATAACGGCTTCGAGGCCATTCGACTGGCAGCGCCCATCACCTTCCCGGACGATACGACGCAGTACTGGTATCGGTTTGAAATGCCCGATCTCAAAGCAGGGTGGCAGTACCTGTTCATTGTGACGGCTTTTGATGAAGGCGATCCCGATGCAGGCCTGGAGCCGCTTGAATCATCGCGTACCGCCGGAGCCGTGCGCGTCTTTCCGGGCACGACGCCTACCCGACGCGGGCCCGTGGGCGTCTATCCAAATCCCTACCGGGCCGGTGCGGCTTGGGATGGGGGGACAAGCCGCACGCGCAAGCTCTATTTCTACAACCTGCCTCCCCGATGCGAAATCCGCATCTATACGCTGGCCGGCGAGATCGTCAAAACGCTCTACCACGACGCCGCCACCTATCGCGGCGATATCCGCTGGTTCAACGATTTCAGTGGGCCCGGACGGCAATTCAGCGGCGGCGAGCACGCCTGGGATCTGCTTTCTGAGAATGGCCTGGAGCTGGCCGCCGGGCTCTACCTCTTCACTGTGAAAGACCTCGATACCGGCGAGATCCAGCGCGGAAAGTTTGTGATTCTTAAATAGACCCCAACCACCACCAAAACCCCAACTGCCATGCGACGCATTGCTACAACAATGGTCCTGCTGCTGGGCATCGGGCTCCTGCTTCCAGCCCGTGCCCAGATCAAGGAGGTAACCGTGCGGGAGATCAACCAGATCCACCCCGACAGCCTGGCGCTGCTCAAGCAGCTCGGCACGAACCTCGACATAGCCCGCATCCAGAGCCTGATTCGCTCACCGCTGACCGGCGACACGGTGCGGTTCACGGCGGTGGTCATGAGTGACCCGCTCAATTCAGGGCTGGCCAGCCTGAACCAGGACAATGTTCCTTCCCGCCTGCACGTGTTTGTGCGCGATACGTCGGCCCTTTCGCAGGGGAAGGACGGCATGACCATCCAGATCGTGGACGGCTCCTACGAGACAACGGGGCTGAAAAACCTGACCAGAGGCGATGTGGCCACCTTTACGGCGGTGGTCACCTACTTTGGCCATACGATTCAGTTGACGCCTATCAGCATTGAGTTCAAAGGGCATTATACCACGCTGGGGTTGCCCGACAGCCTGCTCGATCCGGTTGTGGTCACTACCGCCGACCTGAACCTGAACGTGGACGTGGGCAAGGTGCAGGTGAACTGGGATAACTTTGCGCGCCTGAATAACCAGTACGTCCGGATCGAAAACGCCACGATCCTGCGCAGCACGCTGGCCGATCAGGGACGGCCTAACTGGCTGTTTTCGAGCGACAACGGCCAGACTTTTGTGCAGGCCGACGACATCTCGCTGCGCTTCCGAAATGACCGTGCCGGCTATCCCCCCGAATACAACCGTCGGGATCCGAGCGATCCATTCCGGCCCCCACCGCCTGGGTCGCTGATCAACGTGCAGGGGTTTGTGGTCTTCCGGGGGACATTTGAGGCGTTCGACCTGGGGGCCATTCCGCCCGGGGCCATGCTGAAGCTGGCTCCGTTCGAAGACACCGATCTGGAAGTCCTGGAGACACCGCCGAAGATTACGGACGTCAGCCGTCCTGACTTTGTACCGGGCAATGCGCCCGTAACGATCACCTTTGATGTAACCCCGGATCCGAACCGACAGATTACCAGCGTGGAATTGCGCTACTATACCAGCTCGCAGCCCGACACGCAGGTGGTGCAGGCAGCACAGGCAGCTTCAAAAGCAGGCGGTCGCGGCACGCTGGCGCTCTATCAGGCCCAGATTCCGGCCGCGCCGGACGGAGACTTTGTGACCTACTGGATTGAAGCCGAGGACAACATGGGCGCGCGCTCGCGCTCAGATGATCAGTACTACCGGGTCCTCTACAACGGGATCACGCAGGTGGCCCACATTCAGGAGACAGCTACCGGTGGACCGGGCGACAGCCCGTTTGTCGGGGTAACCACCGATATGGATCTGAGTGTCGTGGTGCAGAGTCAGCCAGCGGTTTCAGGCTGGTAGCAGTCCAGGATGATGCGAACCTGGGGCCGTGGTCGGGTATCCTGCTGAACCTGCCCTCGACTGCACGCGATACCCTCCAGCGAGGGGATCGGCTGCGCATTACACGGGCGCACATCCGAGAGCGGTTTGGCGTGACCGAGCTGGACAGTGTCACGTTCACGAAAGAGGGTACGGGCAACTTCCTGGGCTATAAGACGATGACCACGAACGACATGGTTGATCTGGCCATTGCCGAGGCCCATGAAGGCATGCTCGTACGCTTTGAAAACGTGACAATTATCAACCCGGATGAAGGGTTCGGGGAGTGGTCGTTCTCTTCGGATGGTACCGAAGAAAACAAGGCGAAGGCAGATGATCGGTCGGCGGCCATTTCGAACGACTTTGCCGTCAACACCTTCCAGGCCGGCGATCAGGTGTCGTTCATCCAGGGCATCTGGTGGTATTCGTTCGGCGAGTACAAGCTGGAGCCTGAAGATCCGGCCACGGACATCGGTACGATCACCACGGATGTTGAGCCGGGCGAAGGCCTGCCGGTCGCTTTCACGCTGATGCCGAACTATCCCAATCCCTTTGCCGACGTTACTACGCTGCGTTACGTGCTGCCGCAGGCCGGTCCGGTACGCCTGGAGGTGTTCGATCTGCTGGGGCGCCGGGTGGCTGTGGTGGTCGACGGCGTGCAGCCGGCCGGTATGCACGAAGTGAAGCTGGACGGCCGTAATCTCGCGAACGGCCTTTATGTGGTGCGACTGACCTCTGAGGCCGGCACGGCCACGCGCATGATCGTTCGCATGAAATAACGTTAGGTCAGGGTGGGGGATGGCCTGCCGGTCATCACCCCACCCACCGATAACCGTGCTTGAGGAGGAACCGTGAGGGATCATCTACAGACGCTGCTGGGATTGGGGGCGCTCATTGGCGTGCTACTGGGGGGGTGCGATGCCGGCTTCACCGGGGAGCCCTTGCCCAATCAGCCGCCCGAGACGTACTTGAGCGTGCGCGACAGCTCGCTTGTCGATAACCTGTCCGACGAAGAACGGCTCGTTAGCACCGTCTACGTGTCCTGGAGCGGCGATGACCCGGATGGCTATGTGGCGGCCTATGAGCTGCGCTACTATGATACGGCGACAGGGCCGGTAGGCGTTGGCTGGACGCGTACCACACGGAATGATTCGCTGGTGCTGCTGCCTATACCCCCGGGACAGGCGACAGCCAACGTGACGTTCGAGGTGCGGGCGATTGACAACGAAGGCCTGGCCGATCCTACCCCCGCGCGTACGGTTTTTCCGATTCGCAATTCTCCGCCAGAAATTCGCCTGGTCAACTTTGAGCTGCCACCGGACACAACATTTCCCATCTTCTCGTTCAGTTGGCAGGCTGATGATCCGGATGGCGTCACGAATCTGGCCCGCATTGAGGTCAGCTTCAACGATTCAACCCGATTTGTGGCGCTGCCGCCTGAGGTGGACTTTGTAACCTTTGTGGCCAACTTTGACCGGAACGATCCGTCTCAGCTTGAAACAACTGCTCGGGTCTATACGGGTCGGGCATTTCGATCGACAACGATTGAGGTGCCGGGGCTCCGGCTCGATGCCGAAAACACCTTCTACGTGCGGGCGGTGGACTAGGCCGACACGAGCAGCGCGCTGGCCCGGCATACCTGGTTTGTCAAAAAGCCCCGGAGCCGGGTACTGCTGGTCAACGACTACCGGAAAGCCACGGGAGCCGTTGTCATGGCCTATCACCGGGCCATTCTGCGCGACTTTCTGCCGCCCGGGATGCCCATCGACGAGTGGGATCTGTCGCAGCCATACGTGACCGGATCGGCCGGCAACACACCCCGTTCGGATGCCTTACCACCGGTGCCCGACCCGACACTGCGCCAGACGCTGGCGCTCTGGGACTACATCTACTGGGTCTCGACCGCTACGGTCAACAGTATTGTCGGCAACAATCTGCCGTACGCCGCAGCCGTGATGGACCTGTTTTTTGAACAGGGCGGGCGCATTCTGGTACACAGCCCGATCACACAGCCCCGCGATCCCGAAGCCAATCTGGGCAATCCGGCCATCCTGATGCTGCCGCTGAGCGACCTGCTGGTGTTGCCGGATACGGTGCGCCGATTGGAGCTGGCCTCTGGAGCAGTGATCACGCCGATCAATACGCCGCCCGGAGTAACCGAACCATTGCCTCCACTACAGAGCAAACGGTTCTTTATCAACGAACTTCCCTATTTTTCCGAGGGCGCTACCATCGTTTCCCTGTACGAAGCGGATTATCAGTATCTGAGCCGGAGCGGACGGCGCGGAAGCTGGCCGCATCCGCGTACAGTGGCATCTATCAGTATAGATGCCCGTGTGGCCCTTTTTGGACTTCCCCTGGTGAACGAACTCACTGGCGAACCCGTGCTGACAGGAGCCGACGGCAATCCAGAAGCAGGGCGCCAGGCCGTTATGTTGCTGCTGCGAAGCCTTGGATTTCCAGAGCGATGAGGCGTAGCGTTCCAGGATTCAGGACAGGCCTGCTATTGCTTGTGGTCGTTTGGGCCGGCAGCGTTAAGCTGGCCTATGGACAGGGCAGCATTGCCGGCACTGTGCAGGACGAGTACGGCGAACCGCTGCCCGGCGTGAACGTGATCGTGGTGGGAACCAGCTTTGGGGCTGCTACCGATCTGGAGGGGCGATTTCGGATCGACGGCCTGCGGCCGGGCGAATACTCCGTGCGCTTTTCCTACGTAGGTTTTGAAACCAAGCTTTTTACCGGCATACGCGTACGTGATGGGGAGACAACCACGCTGAACGTGACGCTGCAGGAACAGGTCGTCGTGGGCGAAGAGGTGGTAGTGGTTGGCGAGCGGCCGCTGGTGGATGTGGAGCAGTCGTCGAGTGCCTATATCGTCTCGCGCGAACAGATCGAAGCGGCGCCGCTGCGCTCGGTACAGGAGGTGGTGGGCCAGCAGGCCGGGGTGCTGCGCGATCCGACCGGCCTGTACATCCGTGGGGGACGCGCCTACGAGACGGGTTTTTACGTGGATGGTGTTTCGGCACGCGATCCACTGGCCGGGACCGGCTTCGGGCTTGATCTGGGCACGAATGCCTTCCAGGAGGTACAGGTGATTACCGGGGGACTGGATGCGCGTTATGGCGACGTTACGTCCGGAGTGGTTTCGATCCAGACCCGCGAAGGCGGCGAGCGCCTCTCCGGCAGCTTTACGCACAAACGAGACAACTTCGGCCGCCTGAACGAAAGCTGGGGCAGCAACTTTCGCGAAGATATCTACGAACTGACGCTGGGTGGGCCGCTTGGCACCACCCGGCTGCGCTTTTTTGTCGCGGGCCAGGTGCAACTTTCCGACGGGTTCACCCGCCAGGTGTCGGATCCAGACTCGATCCGTTCCTCTCTGGTAAAGTGGAACTTCCTGCTGCCGCGCACTGGAAACCGCTGGAACGGCTTTTTGAAGCTGACCTACACGCCCTGGCCGGGACTGAAGCTGCAGGCAGCCTATCAACGCTCACTGACCGTCAACCAGAACACGCGCATGCTGCAGGTGACGGGCAACGAAGCCGTCGTGGCACCCGGCTTTCAGTATGCCTTTATCCTGCAGCCAGAAAATGCCAATACGTTCGCACACGATAACGTGCTGGCCTATGTGAAAGCCGCGCACGTGATCAACGAACGCTCCTTCTACGAAATCCAAATCAGCCGTCTCTTCACCCGGCTACGGGCCGATGCCAATGGACGCCGCTGGCGGCCACGTGCCGTCACCACCGAGCTGGATCCGCGCAGCATCGTGACCTATCCAGCCACCATCTTTGTGGACGAAAACGGTCAGCCGTTCGATCCCAATGCGCTTTTTGTGCTGCCCGGCCCCGGCCTCTTCAACAATGGCGGCATCGCCACGCGCTTCCATGACCACTTTGCCGAAGAATGGACGCTACTGGGCACTTACACGCTGTTTTCCACAGACCGCAACCGGCGGTTGAATGCCGGCCTGGAACTGAAATTCAACGATTACCAGTGGATCGACATCATTCGGCCCTGGGTGGGCGCCCCCATTGGCTCGGAAGAAGCCGAGGCGACCGGACGCCTGGGCGAAAGCGCCGACATCTGGCGCGTCAAGCCACGCCGGGGCGCCCTCTTTACTACAGGACAGGTCCGCTATCGCGGGCTGATTCTGAACGCCGGGCTTCGACTGGAATGGTGGTCGCCGGGACGCTATGTGGATCGGCTGATAGACGATCCTCGCGCGCCGATTCTGGAGACCATCCGTCAGGCTTATAAAGACGCTACGGTGCCATTCTTTGGGCTCCGCACCAAGTTTTTCCTGCTTCCTCGCCTGCGCGTGTCGTTTCCCATTCGGGAAAACCAGGTCCTCTTTTTCAACTATGGCCGATCGACGCGCCTGCCACACCCGACCTTTGTCTATACCGGCCTCGATCCGTTCTATCAAGATCGTTCGTTCTTCGCTGATCTGGGCAATCCGAACCTGAACCCAGAAGTGGACATCTCCTACGAGCTGGGGCTGCGCTACCAGGTAACCAGCAATGACGTGCTGAGCGTGACGGCCTTCTGGCGAGACAAGTTCGACTTCATTACGGTTGAAAATGTGATCATTCGCGACCCGACCGGCCGCGAAACCGTCCGGGCCTTTCGCATCAACGGAGATTTTGCTCGCGTGCGCGGCCTGGAGCTTAGCTATCTGAAGCGCATTGGCGACTGGTTCTTGGGACAACTGGCTGGCTCGTTCTCACGCGCTACCGGACTGAGCTCCACGAATAACGATGCCTTGGTGCAATTTCTGGCCCGGGGCGACATCGAAAATACCTTCGAGACGCCGCTGGCCTGGGACCGACCGCTCGACCTGAAAGCCAGCGTTACGCTGACCTACGACCGCTCCAGACCGCTGCTGGGGCTCCCCGGATTGAACCGACTGCAGTTGTTTCTTTCCACCACCTTCCGCAGCGGCCAGCGCTACACCCCGGCCGAATTCAAAGGCTACCAGACCAATCCGTTTACGGGCGAGCCGGACTGGCGCCCGATCTATGAGATCGTCTCGGATCCGGCCGCCCGTTACAGCCGCATCGGAGCGCCCTGGTGGTGGTTCGATCTGGTGTTGCGGCGCCGCATCCAACTGGCCGGCAACGAGCTGGAGCTTTCCGTGGAGATCACGAACCTGTTCAATCAGAAAAACAGTGTGATCGTCAATCCGGTGACGGGCAAGGCCTACCCGGATGTCGATCCGAAGAAGACCGACTTCACAAAGTTGCGGGGCAACCGGGACTTCGACGTGCCCATCAACGTGCGGGATCCGCGGTATGAAGATCCGACCACGACTGGATTGCCGCCGTTCAATCCGGCGCGTTTCCTGCCGCCGCGTCATGTGGTGTTCGGGATTTCCTATGCGTTTTGAGCGAATGACACGGATCTACCTGGTGCTGGCCCTGTTGCTCGGCGGGCTTGGAGAAGCCCGGGCCCAGCTCCTGCCCTCCTACGGGCGGGATCGGGCCGGCACGTCGGGCTTCCAGTTTTTGAAGATTCCGGTTGATGCTCGCTCGGCTGCCCTGGGCGAGACGGTAGCGGCCGGCGCGTTCGATGCGTCCGCGTTGTTCTGGAATCCGGCGCTGGCCGCCCAGATCGAAGCAGTGCAGGTGGGAGTCGGGCACACGGCCTATTTCGTGGATATCCGGCTGGACTATCTGTCGTTGCTCTACCCATTAGGCTGGGGGGATATGACCCTGGGGTTAAGCCTGCAGGTACTCGACTCAGGCGAGATGCCGGTGACCACCGAGTTTGAGCCCTATGGTACCGGTGAGACATTCCGCTTTCGGGATCTGGCGCTGGGAGTGAGCGTGGCACAACCGCTTACCGACCTGTTCAGCTATGGTGTAACGGCTCGCTACGTACGCGAGAGTGTGGCCGAGCTGGTTACGCAAACCCTGCTGTTTGACCTGGGCATTTTCTATCGGGTAGGCGACACCGGCGTGCAGATGGCCGTGGCGATCCGACACTTCGGGTTCGACGGACGGCCAGAGGGTCGGCTAACACGTCCGGTGATTGGTGAAAATGGGCAGGTCGTTGAGACTGACTTTGAGACCATTACGCCACCCACCACCTTTTTACTGGGCGTCAGCTACATGCTGCTGCGGGATCACCCCCAGCATCGGCTGCTCCTGCTGGGCCAGCTTACCAATCCGAACGATAACGCCGAGAGCTTCAATGTGGGCGCCGAATACACCTGGAATCACACGCTGATAATGCGCATGGGCTATCGGTTCGGGGTCGAAGAATTCCGCACCCCGACCCTGGGGGTGGGGCTCCTGCTACCAGAGCGCCTGATCGGCCTGCGGGCGCGCTTCGATTATGGCTTTCAACATCTGGAACGGCTCGGCACGGTGCACCGCGTAGGGCTTAACCTGGAGTTATGAGTATGCGTGCGTTCCATCACAGGGCGAAGGGACGGTGGTACACCGGTGCAGTGCTGCTCTTCGGGCTGGGCCTGCTGCTCATAGGATGTGACGCCCTGCTGGGAAGCAAGCAGGATCCGACGACCGAGGAAATTTTTCGCGTGGGCCGCACCGAACCCGGTCTGCTGCGCGAAGTGGAGTACGTGCCCCTCTTCCCGTTTTACACGCTGGGTGGAGATGGCGCCCCGCTGGAAGCTCCCCGAGATGTGTACGTGGGCTTCGACACGTTTATTTACGTGGTGGATGCGCGCGGTCTCCATGTGCTGGATCAGGCCGGCCGACCCGCTGCATTCATTCCGATTCCGGGGGGGGCGACCTCGGTCATTCAAGACCGACGCCTGCACGTGTACGTGACTGCCCGGCGCGATACCACCATCGGCGGCCGCACCTGGAACCTGCCGGTCGTGCTGCACTACGCAGACATCACGACCGGGAATCCCCGGCTGGTAGACATCATCTGGCATCCGTTTGATGACCGCTCCCGCAAGCTGAACCGACCGGATCCCATTCCTACGGATGAGCAGGTCGAATTTACGGGCGTGGCTGTGCTGGCCGACAATTCGATCTACGTGGCGCGTCGTGGACCGGTCAACGATCCGGCGTCGGTGATTCTGCCGCACAACACGATTCTGGAATTCACTCCGGACGGTGTCAACACCCAGGCGCTTGTGACGCTCAATCCGCGCCAGCCCAGCCTGCGGAGCGCCGTCAATCCTTCTGATGTGCTGACGTTCGTTCATCCTCCCCAGCGCACCACGTTCCCATTCACCCGGGACTTTTACATCGCGCAGATGCCTCCTGAGGGGGAACGTTTTCGCTACGCCGTGCTGTCGATCCGCGCCGTCGAAACGCCGGATGGGATCGAATACCGGCCCGATGCTGACAAAATCCAGGTGGTGGGCGACACCACCCGGGGCGATGGCTTTCTGTATGAAGACTTCAAGTTTGCCTGTCCGTCGGACCTGGCCTTTGCGGCCGATGGCACTAACTACCTGTTCGTACTGGATGCCTGCAAGGATAGCCTGTTCGTATTTACAGCGGCAGGTGTCGAAGGGGTAGCACCCCCACCAGGCGCGGCCAGTACGAAGCCTGTCGTTGTGTCGTTCGGGGGGCGCGGGGACGGCTCCCGCCAATTCAACAATCCCCAGGGCGTGGCCTACGATCGACGCATCGTCTATGTAGCTGATACCGGCAACAACCGCATCGCACGCTTTCGGCTCAACACGGATTTCGAATGAAACGGTGCTGCTTCTTTTTGCTGGTTAGCTGGAGCTTTGTATCCTGGGCTCAGATCCCTTCGGTGGGAACGCCGGCCACGCTGGAGGTAGCTACCTGGAACGTCGAATGGTTCGGGGATTCTGACAACGGACCCTCGGATGAAGCGCGTCAGCAGGCGAACGTCCGCGCCGTCATTGCGCAGAGCGGTATTGACCTGTGGGCCCTGCAGGAGGTGAGCGATCCGGCTGCCTTTCAGCGGCTGCTTGATAGCCTGGGCAGTGACTATGAAGGCGTGCTGGGCGAGCCAGCCGTGCCAGGCGTAACGCAACGGATCGCATTCGTCTATCGCCGCACTGTGATCCAACGCCGCCGCATCGAACAAATCCTGACGCCGTTTGCTTCGGCTTTCGGATATCGGCCCCCGCTTTTGCTGGAGGCTGCCGTGCACCTGCCCGACACCACCGTCATTATTACCTTCATTACGCTGCACATGAAGGCGGGAACCGATCTGTCAGACTATAACCGACGGCAAGAAGCGGCCCAACGGCTTAAAAGCCGACTCGACCTGCTCTATGGAGACCGTCCCATAGTCGTGCTGGGCGACTGGAATGATGAGCTGGAGCGCTCGATCACGGGTTTTCCTTCTCCGTACGAGAATTTCCTTGCCGATGCTGACAATTATCGCTTTGTTACTGCGCCCCTGGATGCCGCCGACGTGCCCACCTGGTGTGGCAACAGCCTGACCTGTCGGACAGGCTCCACCATCGACCATATCCTGATCACCGACGAACTATTTAGCGCGTATGAGGAAGGCTCGGCCACGCGCTTTTCGGCCTTGCTGGAGGCTATTCCAGGGTTTGTGTTTTCCACTTCTGATCATCTGCCGGTCTATGCCCGTTTTCAGTTTGCGGCTGCAACGGTCACCGAAGTGCAGCGCGCGCGGTCGGTTGCTGTTCAGCTCTATCCCAATCCGGCGCGTGACCGCGTGACGCTGATCTGGGAAGGGAAGGGGGAGCCCGTAACCATTCGAATATGGGATGTGCTGGGGCGCCTGGTGCGACAATGGGAGCAGCCGCCGGCCGCTGGAGCCCAACGATTTGAAGTAGATCTGGAGGAATTGATGGCCGGCGTGTATCTGGTCGAAGTGGCCCTGCCCGACCGGCGCGTCAGTCGGCACCTGATCCGGCTTCCGTAGCTTGCAGGCGTGCGGCAACGCGTTCGACTTCGGACAGCACGCGCAGCAGGTTGCCGCCCAGGATTTTCTGGATGTCGGCTTCAGCGTACCCCCGTCGGTAGAGGCCGTAGGTGATCCAGGGCAGGCGCGTTACGTCTTCCAGTCCATCCGGCAGGTCGAACACCCCATCGAAGTCGGAGCCCAGGCCCACGTGGTCGATGCCGGCCATCTGCACCGCGTGGTCAATGTGGTCAAGCACGTCTTCGAGCGTGGCACCCGGCAGGCCGCGCTCGCGTCGGATCGCATAGACGGCGTTCCAGAGCCGGCGCAGGTTGCCCCCAGCGCGGCGCTTGGCTTCGGCATAGACGTCGGTCGTCAGATGGGGATTGACCAGGGCGTCGAAGAAATTGATGAGCACAACCCCGCCGTTGCGGGCCAGCGCCCGCAGCATGTCGTCGCTGACGTTCCGCACGGCAGGGACCAGGGCCCGCATCGAAGAATGCGAAAGAATAACAGGGGCTCTGGTGATGGCCAGCACGTCGAAAAAGGTTGAATCGGAGGTGTGCGACAGGTCGATAAGCATCCCGAGCCGGTTCATTTCGCGGACGATCCGCCGGCCCTGTGCGCTCAGGCCGTTCCAGCGCGGGCGATCCTGCGAGGCGTCGGCCAGGCGGTTTGTGTTGACATGGGTGAGCGTGACGTAGCGGATGCCGGCTTCATAGAGGACGCGGAGTGTATCCACCGAGCCGGCCAGCGCGTGGCCGCCTTCAAGGCCCAGCAGAATGGCTTTGCGGCCGCTTCGCGCAATACGCAGCACGTCGGCACTGGTGTAGGCAAGCGCAACGCTGTCGGCATGGGCAGCCACCTGGCGGCGTACTTCGGCAATCAGGCGACGGGCATAGCGGACAGCCGATGCCCCTTCGCCATAGCCGGCAGGGACGTAAATCGAGAAGAAAGCCGCGTCGAGCCCGCCTTCAAACATGCGGGGCAGGTCCACGTGTCCGGCTGCCCGGCGATGGCGTCGGCCAAAGTCGAACCCCCGAAGCATGCGGGTGGGCGTGTCGATGTGGCCGTCGAAGACCAGCGTGCGGTAGTGAAGGCCCAGCACCCGGGCCCACAGGGAGTCCAGACGTATCAGGGCATGGTAGCGAGCGGGGGGCAGTGCCACCGCACCGCCGTCTTCGGCCCGCAGCGTGTCGGCGGGTGGCCGATGCGCGGTGGGCGTCTGGGCCCGACAGGCCAGCACGAGGAGCATCAGCAGGTATGCGCAGCGCATCATCCGGGGCAGGTTCCTACGCGGCAGCCGGTACGTCGAGCACCCATCCGTCGATCCGGCCGTCGGTGTGCCGCCGGGCCACATTCACCACAGCAGGCCTGCCGTTCACTGGCCTCTTTCGGAAACGGAGGTATGGTTCAGGGAGTGTTCAGCGTCATCTGTAAAGCAACAGGCAGCTTCATCAAAGGGTTATGGGGCCACTTCCTTTGATCGTTGGAGGCGCGCATCGAGACTGTAGCGGCCCGGTCCGGTCAGCATCAACCCGACAAATACGATTAGCATTTCCAGGGCATACCAGGGAGTGCCGGAGATCAGCCCGGTCATGTGTCCCAGGGCAGCGACCAATAACGTAAGGGCCGGGGGGATTAACGCCCATGGGAAAAACAGCCCCAGCATAAGCAGCAGACCCCCTCCGACAAACTCCGAAAG
>Ga0256839_1002801_pt1 | contig 18919 bp, 17 predicted proteins | sample 354166metaG_FD_185968 | JGI IMG/M metagenome (GOLD analysis project Ga0256839, IMG submission 185968) | Hydrothermal vent microbial communities from Mid Atlantic Ridge, Atlantic Ocean - 354-166 | ecosystem: Environmental > Aquatic > Marine > Hydrothermal vents | place: Atlantic Ocean: Mid... | reverse complement strand
CCGATCACGTCGGGCTACAGTCGGCGCTTTCAGGGGTAGCGATTTCCCAAAGCAGGTCGGCGGATACTCCCAGTGCCGCTGACAGTTTCAGCAAGGTGTCGGCGCGAGGTATCGTGTTCCCGTTTTCTATCCGGGCGATTTGTGCCTGGGTCAGTCCGGCTTTTTCCGCAAGTTGGGTTTGGCTCAATCCGCGCCATTTGCGCCACGCTTTGAGCAGTGAGTAACCATCGAGCACGTTCATCTTCACGACTTCGTGGGGGAATGTGTCACGTTTGCCATCTTCGCGGTGACAGAGTGCTTCATATTGCGCAATGGGTAAGACGGCAAATGCAGGTTTGCCATCGTGGAGGAGGATCTGTACTTCAGTAGGTTCGTTCATCGCGTTTTTTCACTTCCTCGATCCATGCGACTTCGATCTCTTGGCCGACGCTCATCAACACTCTGAATTTCCCGACGCGCAGTCGATGTGTGTAGCGGTGCCCGGTCAGCAGTTTCACATCACAGGGCTTTCCCGCAGCAAAGCTTTCGATCGCCGAAAATATGCGCAGCTTGGTTTTGCGGTCAGCAATTTTCTTGATCTGTTTTCGGGCCCGGTTACGCCATTCTATTCGCATCCTGGAATATATATCAACAGGTATTTATCTGATTGAAATTATACCTTTTGCACATACTTTTGCTCTGGACGGTTGGATCACAGCTTTGAGAACAGGCCGCTGGGCCGCAGCAATGCTTTCCTGTCAGGAAAATTCGTCTCGAACAGCTTCACTGCGTCCTGGTATTCATCCTTGAGGTCGAGTGCCTTGTAGGCATGAGCCATCAGCGCGATGGTCTCGGGCATGATCTCGGCGCCGTCGTATTCCTTGATGACATCGCTGCAGCGGTTGACGACGGCCACGTAGGCGCCGCGCCGCCAGTAGTAGTCGGCGATGTTGTATTCATGCCGGGCCAGTGCATTGCGCAGGTAGACCATGCGCTGGGTTGCATCCTCGGCGTACTTGCTGTCGGGGAAGCGACGCACCAGCAGCTTGAAATCGAGGAAGGCCTGTTTCAGTGGATTAGGATCGAGATCGCCCAGATCCTTCTTCACGAAGCGGTCGAAGAAGCTGTCATACCGGGTGGCGTTGGCCAGCCCTTTGATGTAGTAGGCGTAATCGACATTTTCGTGCAGTGGGTTGAGGCGCACGAACTGGTCTGCGGCGGCGATGGCGGCGTCCGGCTCGTTCATCTTGTAGTGGGCGTAGGCGATGTCCAGTTGTGCTTTCTGGGCATATTCGCCAAATGGATAGGCAGCTTCCAGCTTTTCGAATTCCTCGATTGCCAGCTCATAGTTGCGCTTGTCGAGCTGCTTTTTGCCTTTTTCGTACATCGCCTGGGCATTGGCTTCGGCAGCGGTCTTGTCTTCCAGCTTGTCGCCGGTGGAGGCACAGGCGGTAAGCAGCAGTGAGGTAAACAGAATGGCAAGCAGTTTTTTCATCGGAAACCGTTTCTGGCAAAGAGGTTGAAGCGGCATTGTAACCCAGCCATGGCACATTGGCACCGCGCCCGGCCGTGCTACGCGACCCGGCGAGAATTCCGGGCTAGACTGTGCCTCCAAACAACTCCGGAGCATCGGCGTGTCATCCGAAACCATTACCCGCACCATCCCTGACGAACTCATCGGCCTGCGCCTCGATAAGGCCTTGAGCGAGCTGTATCCGGAGTACTCCCGTGGCCGTTTGCAACGCTGGATGAAAGAGGGCGCCATTCTGATCGATGGCGCGGTGGCGCGTGGTCGCGACAAGGCGCGGGGAGGGGAGTCGGTCGCACTGCGCCGTCCGCAGACGGTGGAACCCGACCTCGAACATATCGAAGCCGAACTGGTGGCGCTCGACATCGTCTACGAAGATGACGCCCTGGTGGTCGTCAACAAACCCGCCGGGCTGGTTGTCCATCCCGCTGTCGGCAACTGGTCGGGGACGTTGATGCACGGCCTGCTGCATCGTTACCCCGACATCGCCGAGGTGCCGCGCGCTGGCATCGTGCATCGTCTCGACAAGAGCACCACGGGCCTGATGGTGGTGGCGCGCACGCTGGAAGCGCATACGGTGTTGGTGGAGGCTCTGCAACGGCGCGAGATGAGCCGCGAATATCTGGCGCTTGTCGAAGGTACGTTCGTTTCTGGCGGCAGTATCGATGAACCGATTGGCCGTCACCCCGTCGACCGCAAGAAGATGGCGGTAGTGCGCAATGGCCGTCATGCCGTCACGCATTATCGCATCCGTCAGCGCTACCTCGCGCATACCTTGCTCGATGTGAAGCTGGAAACCGGCCGCACTCACCAGATCCGCGTCCACATGGCGCACATCCGCCACCCAATCGTCGGTGATCCCGTGTATGGCGGCCGCAAGCGCATTCCGAAAGGGATGGATGCTGCCACCATCGAGGTGCTGCACCAATTTCCCCGTCAGGCGCTGCATGCGCGCCGCCTCGGGCTGGTGCATCCGCTCAGTGGTGAGGAGATGTTCTGGGAAGCCGAGGAACCCGAAGACATGCAGCAGTTGCTCGCCGCGCTGGAGCGCTGGAAGCAGTGATGAACGAAAGCGATCTGATTGTCCCGGACTGGCCAATTCCCGCCACCGTTCACGCCTGCGCGACGACCCGTCGCGGAGGCGTCAGCCAAGGCGCCTGGCAGAGCATGAACCTGGGCGCGCATGTGGGTGACGATTCGGCAGCCGTGTCCGCCAATCGTGCCCGGCTGAGGCAATGGCTGGCGTTACCTGATGAACCCGCCTGGCTCAATCAGGTGCATGGCAACCGCGTGGTTGAAGCGGATTTTTGGCCCGAGCCGGCTGATGCCGATGCCAGCATCAGCCGGCGTGCTGGCGTTGCCTGTGTCGTGATGACAGCAGATTGTCTGCCGGTACTGTTTTGCGCCGCCGACGGCAGTGAAGTGGCGGCAGCGCATGCCGGCTGGCGCGGCTTGGCTGACGGGGTTCTCGAAGCCACATTGGCCGATATGCATGCGCCAAATAGCGAGATCATGGCGTGGCTGGGTCCGGCGATCGGGCCGGCTGCCTTCGAAGTGGGGGACGAGGTGCGGGCGGCGTTCATCGCGGTATCCCCTGATATGGCGGCGGCTTTTCAGGCGTCACGCCCTGGCCATTGGTTGGCAGACATCTACGCGCTGGCGCGAATCCGGCTCCGCAATGCAGGGCTAACCCGGCTGTTCGGCGGCGGGCGATGCACCTATACTGAGGCCGACAATTTCTTCTCTTACCGTCGTGATGGCACCACCGGCCGCATGGCAAGCCTGATCTGGATCGAATCACCATGAAATTATTTAAATCTATCGAGAAAGCCGGTGATCTGCTGGTTGAGATGTTTCATCTCGTGGGACTGTTTATCATTGGTGCGACCATTATCTGGAGCGCGGTCCACGAGTATGTGCGGATGATGTCCGATGGCAATGTCGGACTCGACGATATCCTGCTGCTGTTCATCTATCTGGAACTGGGCGCGATGACCGGCGTTTTCTTCCGCACCCACCGGCTGCCAGTCATTTTTCTGATTCTCATCGCTATCACCGCCTTGACGCGCTATCTCGCGATCGACCTCAAGGATCTGGCAGTCACGGAGATTATCGCGCTTGCGGGCGCCATCCTGATTCTGACCGTGGCAGGATTGGTGCTGCGCTTCAGTGAATGTCGTTTCACCAGTTCGACCCGTCCAGGATATCAAGAAGGGGTGGAACAGGATTCGGATGAGCGGAAGTGATTCAAAGTCAGGGGGTATTATCTGCTTTGCAGTCGTTACTATTTTCCCTCCCCCGCCTTGAAAGCCTCGCCAATAACCCAATATCAAGAGGTAACTCAAATTAACAAACGGGAAATACCATCATGCGAATGGATAAACTGACTACCAAATTCCAGCTGGCGTTGCAGGAAGCGCAATCGCTGGCGGTGGGGCGCGATCATCAGATGATCGAGCCTCTGCATTTGCTCGTGGCGCTTCTGGATCAGGAGGGTGGCACGGTGCGGCCATTGCTGGCGAAGATTGGCGTCAACATCAATCAGCTGCGCTCGCAGTTGGGTGAGGCGCTGGATCGGCTGCCACAGGTCGAGGGCACACCGGGCGAGGTGCATATCTCGAATGACTTGGGCAAGTTGCTCAATGTGACCGACAAGATCGCGCAGCAGCGCAAGGATGCCTACATCTCGTCTGAGCTGTTTCTGCTGGCCTGTCTGGAAGACAAGGGTGCGGTTGGCGATATTCTGAACAAGGTTGGCGTCACCAAAGAGGCGCTGGAAAAAGCCATCGAAGAATTGCGCGGGGGTGAGAGCGTGGACGACCCGAATGCGGAAGAACAGCGCGGCGCGCTGGACAAATACACCATCGATCTGACCGAGCGCGCCGAACAGGGCAAGCTCGATCCGGTCATCGGTCGGGACGAGGAGATTCGTCGCTCGATTCAGGTGTTGCAGCGGCGCACCAAGAACAACCCTGTGTTGATCGGGGAGCCGGGCGTGGGTAAAACCGCCATCGTCGAAGGGCTGGCACAGCGCATCGTCAATGGCGAGGTGCCCGAGGGGCTGAAGCACAAGCGGCTGCTGTCGCTGGACCTGGCGGCGCTGGTGGCGGGTGCGAAGTTCCGTGGTGAATTCGAGGAGCGGCTCAAGGGCGTACTCAACGATGTCGCCAAGCAGGAAGGCAATATCATCCTGTTCATCGACGAGCTGCACACCATGGTCGGCGCAGGTGCGTCGGAAGGTTCCATGGATGCTGGCAACATGCTCAAGCCGGCACTGGCCCGTGGTGAGTTGCACTGTATCGGCGCGACCACGCTGGATGAGTACCGCAAGTACATCGAAAAGGATGCCGCCCTGGAGCGTCGCTTTCAGAAGGTCGTCGTCGATGAACCGACGGTTGAAGATACCATCGCAATTTTGCGTGGCTTGAAAGAGCGTTACGAAGTCCACCACGGTGTTGAGATCACCGACCCGGCGATCGTCGCGGCGGCAACCCTGTCGCATCGCTACATCACCGACCGGCAGTTGCCGGACAAGGCGATTGACCTGGTGGACGAGGCAGCGTCGCGCATCCGCATGGAGATCGACTCCAAACCGGAGGCGATGGACCGGCTGGAGCGCAAGCTCATTCAGCTGAAGATCGAGCGCGAGGCGCTGAAGAAAGAGACCGACGAAGCCTCGCTCAAACGGCTCGAAGAGCTGGAGAACCGGATCGAGGAGCTGGAGAAGGAATACAGCGATCTGGAGGAGATCTGGAAAGCTGAAAAGGCTGCGGTCGAAGGCACCGCGCATATCAAGGAGGAGCTGGAACGTGCGCGCATGGAGCTGGAAACTGCACAGCGGGCTGGTGACTTGGCGCGTATGTCCGAGCTGCAATACGGCACCATTCCGGAGCTGGAACGGCGTCTGGCCGAAGCAGCCGCTGCCGAGCAGCAGGAGACTGAGACGCAGCTGCTGCGCAACAAGGTCAGCGATGAAGAAATTGCCGAGGTGGTGTCTGCCTGGACCGGTATTCCCGTGTCGAAGATGCTCGAAGGCGAGCGCGACAAGCTGCTGAAAATGGACGAGATGCTGAAATCGCGCGTCGTCGGTCAGGACGAAGCGGTCGAGGCCGTCTCCAATGCGATCCGGCGTTCGCGGGCTGGCTTGTCCGATCCGAACCGGCCCAATGGTTCGTTCCTGTTCCTTGGCCCGACCGGGGTGGGTAAGACAGAGCTGACCAAGGCGCTGGCCGAGTTCCTGTTCGACACCGAAGAGGCGATGGTGCGGATCGATATGTCCGAGTTCATGGAGAAGCACTCCGTGGCGCGGCTGATCGGGGCACCGCCGGGCTATGTGGGTTACGAAGAGGGTGGATACCTCACCGAAGCGGTGCGGCGCAAGCCTTACTCCGTCATCCTGATGGACGAGGTGGAAAAGGCGCATCCGGATGTCTTCAACGTGCTGTTGCAGGTGCTTGATGATGGTCGCTTGACTGATGGTCAGGGCCGCACCGTCGATTTCCGCAACACGGTGATCGTCATGACCTCGAACCTGGGCTCCAACCTGATTCAGGAGATGGCGCGCACCAACGACTACGAGGCGATGAAGACCGCGGTGATGGAGGTGGTTGGCAGCCATTTCCGGCCGGAGTTCATCAACCGCATCGACGAGAGCGTGGTATTCCATCCGCTCGGTAGAGAGCAGATCAGGAAGATCGCCGACATCCAGTTGCAGCACTTGCGTGACCGGCTGGCGGAGCGTGATCTGCAGATCCAGTTCACCGATGCGGCACTGGACGAGCTGGCCGAAGTGGGATTCGACCCGGTCTATGGCGCACGGCCACTGAAGCGGGCCATCCAGCACGAGGTGGAAAACCCGCTGGCGCAGAAAATCCTCGCTGGCGAGTTCATGCCGGGGGATGTCATCGAGGTCGACTACCAGGATGGCAAGATGGTCTTCAGCACCACCGTCAGCGCCGAGGTCGTGGACGACTAACCGTCGAACACGCAACAAAAAAGCCGGGGTATGCCCCGGCTTTTTTGTGTCTGGAGGCAACTCACCGCTCGCCCGGATTTCTCACCGGGTCGGAACTGCTGAGAAATGCGAGCTGGATCCGCTTCAGCAGTTGCCGTAGCAGGTTGGTGGTCGGCGTTTTGTGCTTGCCTGCTCTCGTGCAATGCATTCCCCAGCGTTCCCGCTGTATCGACATCCACTCCTGTTTATAGCGTTCGTTGCCGGTGAGGAAGTCGATCTCGTCGACGTTATCGTTGTCAATGACCTGATGCATCAAGTATTGGGTGAGGATCGAGCCTGGTGAATATTGCGCCCAGGTTTCGTCATAGGCGAGCCGGAAAATACTGGCCTTGCCGCCAACCACGAACCAGAGCTGGGCAGCGGCGGGTTGCTGGTCGATATAGAGCACGGCGAGGCGCAGCCAGCCCTGGGCTGAGAAACGCTGCACCAGCCCCGAGATGATTTCCGGAAACAGCTCTTTCGCCTTCCAGCTGGCGTGATAGACGGCGTTATAGTCCGCCAGCGCCCGTTGTAGCTCGCTATCGGTATACAGGCGAATTTCGTTATCGTGCTCACGGTCGAGCTTGCGTTGTTTGCGGGCGACGGTGTTGCGCAGCCTTGCCGGTCGTTCTGCCAAGTATGCGTCGAAAGATTGGCCGCCGACCTTGTAGATCCAGTTGAAAAAACGAAAGCCGCAGTGGCAGGAATATCCCTGGTATTCCAGCGCCCGCTGCAATTGGGCGATATTGGCATCGTCCTTGTCGAATGGTTGCAATTCCAGTGAATGCACCGGCAGGTGGCGCAGGCCGTCGGCCAGGCTGGTGAGAACACGGGAGTGGTCGCTGTCTGACCGTAGCAGTACCGAGTAGCACGAGCTATAGCGATGGCAGAGCGCTTCATGACTGCCGTCGGGGTGTTGCAGCAGCGGCAGCAGGGCATGCACTTCGCCATGGTCGATAACGCTGGCCATCAACAACTGGTGATCGCTATCGATTGCCGAGGCTGACAGGTTCTCGAACCATGGTCGGGAGAGAAACATGCTCTGCTTTTCGGCTTCGGCAAAAAGCGTTGCGGCGCTGGATGGTAGCTGATCCCAGCTGTTGAAACAGACGAATTCCATTGGATGGCCAGTGTTGCGTGCTGGCTGCATCAATTCAGCTCTACACGATGCCGTTATTCTGCCCGGCCTTGTTCGATGCCGCCATCTTAGGCAGCCGATGGCGCGGATTCCGGCTATCCTTTGTGCATGCATGTCAGTAACAGTGAAATCGCGGCGGCCTTCGACCGGATTGCCGACCTGCTGGAAATTCAGGGCGACAATCCTTTTCGCATTCGCGCCTACCGCAATGCCGCGCGCACGGTGCAAGGGCTGTCACGCAGCCTCGCCGACATGGTTGCCGAGGGTGAAGCGCTGGAAGCGTTGCCAACCATTGGCAAGGATCTGGCCAACAAGATTCATGAGATCGTGACCACCGGCAGGCTGCGTAAGCTGGAGGCACTCGAACGCGCCGTATCGCCGGGTCTGGTCAAGCTGTTGAAGGTGCCGGGTTTGGGGCCGAAACGGTTACAGCAGTTGCGTAACCACCTCAAGATCAGCAGCGTCGATGATCTCGAACGCGCGGCAAGCAAGGGGCTGGTACGTCAGTTGCCCGGCTTCGGTGTCAAGATCGAGCAGAATATCCTCAAGGAAATCCGTGGCTTGCAAAGCCGGCAGCGCCGGCATCTCTGGGCGGAGGTGGAAGAGACTGCCAATGCTCTGACCGATTATCTGCGTGCTGTTGCTGGCGTGAAACGGGTCGAGATGGCCGGCAGTTACCGTCGTCATCGCGAAACGGTGGGCGATCTCGATATTCTGGTGACGGCGCGGAAGGGCAGCAATGTGGTCGATGCATTTACCCGTTTCGATGCGGTCGAGCGTGTGATCTCCAGTGGCACTACACGTTCGACCGTGGTACTGCGCGGCGGTCTGCAAGTGGATCTGCGCGTCGTGCCACAAGTTAGTTTTGGCGCGGCATGGCACTACTTTACCGGCAACAAGGCGCACAATATCGCGGTGCGGGTGATGGGGGTGCAGCGTGGCCTGAAAATCAATGAATATGGGGTGTTTGATCGTGACGGCAAGCGTATTGCCGGGCGAACCGAGCGCGACGTCTATGCGCAGGTCGATCTACCATGGATCGAGCCGGAGCTGCGCGAGAATCGGGGCGAGCTTGAAGCCGCGGCCGCGGGAGAGTTGCCCAGGCTCGTTTGCGCAAGCGACCTGCGCGGTGATCTGCACTGCCACACGCTCGCCAGCGATGGTCAGGATTCGCTTCAGGCCATGGCCGAAGCTGCGCAGCGTTTAGGGTATGAGTATCTCGCCATCACGGAGCATAGCCAGCACCTGAAAGTGGCCGGTGGTCTGTCGGAAAAACAGCTGCTGGCACACTGCGATGCCATCGATGCGGTGAACGAGCAGCTTGATGGTTTGCGGCTGCTGAAAGGGTTGGAAGTCGATATTCTCGAAGATGGTCGTCTCGACATGTCCGATGCCGTACTCGCTCGCCTCGATGTCTGTCTGGGTGCGATCCATTCGGTTTTTGGCCTGTCACGGGACAAACAGACACAGCGCCTGATCCGCGCCATGGACAATCGCTATCTGCAGATTCTCGCCCACCCCACGGCAAGGCTGATTGGCCGGCGTGCGGGCTGCGAGTTCGACATGGAGCGGGTGATGGATGCGGCGCTGGCGCGTGGTTGCTATCTGGAACTCAACGCCCAGCCGCAGCGGCTCGATCTCGATGACATCCATTGCCGCATGGCGAAGGAGCGCGGCCTGAAACTGGTGATCAACTCCGATGCGCATAGTGCCACACAGCTGACGTTTCTACGCTACGGGGTCGCGCAAGCGCGGCGGGGCTGGCTGGAGCAGCACGATGTGCTCAATACGCTGCGGCTGCCGGTGTTGCTGGAAGCGCTGCGGTCTGCGTAGGTGGTAGGGTAAGCCTACCCTGTCATTCTGACAGGACGCCGGAATCCAGTGCCAGGGAAGGCTCCCACCTTGGGTGGTCACATCCCTGTGACTGGATCTCCGTGTCCAGCGGGGATGACAGAGTGATTCATTCAGCGATTGATATCAATCCCAGGTCGTGACCCGATTCTTGCCCTGATTCTTCGACGCATACAGCGCCTTGTCGGCGCGCCCGAGCAGGCTGTCCTGGCTGTCTTCAGGGCGGTAGCTGGTGACGCCGATGCTGAGCGTGATGTTGGTGCTGCCGGGCGCGGGCTCTGCCGCCACGGCTTCGCGCAGACGTTCGGCGAGTTCAGCCGTGCCTTCCACCGACGTCTCCGGGCAGACGATCAAAAACTCTTCGCCGCCCCAGCGAATAAAGAAATCGGTCTGACGGATCAGCGGCTGGATGGTGTTGGCGATGTGGATCAGGGCATCGTCACCCGCCTGGTGGCCAAAGCGGTCGTTGATCTGCTTGAAATCGTCAATGTCGATCATGATCAGCGATAGCGGACGGCTGTAGCGCCGTGCGCGCAGAAACTCCTGATCCAGCACCACTTGCCCCTTGTGACGGTTGAAGATGCCGGTCAGCGCATCGGTGTTGGCAAGTTTTTCCAGCGAGCGGTTGGCTTCCTCCAGCTCACGCGCGGTGGTGTTGACCAGCCGCGATACCGCGCGCATCTCCAGCGTGTCCTGAGAGAAAGGGTTGATCAGGCTTGCCGAGCTGGCGTCGCGTACCTTGTCCTGTCCTTCGGTTAGTGACAGCGTGGTCTGTGAGTAGTGCAGATAGCTGAACTGGCCCGGGCTGTAGCAGAACTGCCCGGCGGTAAACATTCCCGCCGTGGGTGCGGTGTCCGCAAACTGGGAGATTTCGTCTGAGGTGAGTGAATTCAGTAAGTGCATCCGCACCTGGCCGGGGTAGACGAATAATGCATCGCAGGGATGCTCGTGCAGCGATTCGATCAGGAACTTGAAGTCCTCCATCGCCACTACCGGGCTGGGAATGCCGAAGCGTACCTTCTCGCCGGGGTAGAGATTGCCCCAGAGTTCGATGCCGCCTTCTGCCAGCAGTCGCTTGCCGAGACGTGCCACGGTGATGCCATCGCGGTCGACCAGCAGCGGGAAACGGACTGAGGTTGATTCGAACTCGCGTACCGCTTCGTCGCCGAGATAGCGGGTGTAGACCTCCCTCACTGGTGTGTCGTTGATCTTCTGCACGATGTTGTCGCTGGCGTGCGTCACCTCCATCGCAGTGCCCAGCATCATCCAGTCAGTGCTGAAGTGGATGCTGGCCAGCAGCTCCTCTCCCGAGAGTGAAATCAGCACGACGGCGTCGTCGTAGATGTCGTTCTGGCAGAATACCAGGCTCTCGGCACCCTGACGCGGCACTGTCGCGATACAGCCTGCCAGCACAGTGTCTTGCAGGTTGTCGGTCATGCCGCGGGCGAGGTTTTCCGCGTTCAATGACGGGCCGGCTGCATGGCATAGCAGCATGCGTGTGTTCTCGCGGGTGCAATCCTCGCCGAGCTTCTGGCCCAGCAGCAACCAGTCGGTGTCCTCGGCGGGATGGGCTGCCACGCTGCAACTGATCTCGCTGGAATCGAATTCGCAGACCGAAATGATCGTGTCGTCATCGGAGATCTTGCCGTCGTGAATCACTGCCGTGGTGGTCGCACCAACCACAGTGGCGTCCGGCAACAGTGTCAGTATCTCAGCGAGAATACTGTTGATGAAGGTGCGCTTGGCGCTGGTGGTGAAAACCTGAACCAGGGTGGCGTTGGCGTTACCAATACCCGCGCGATCGAAATCGTCGCCGAGTTCGGACGACACATTGTAGAGAATATTATGTGCTTTCATCTGGTTTTGGTGTGCTGCTTCCATGCTGCCTGAGTGCCAGAATACAGAAAAACTACTGTGGGGGTCACAGCCACAGTTTGCTTTCAGACAGGCTGTTTGCAATTGTTGACAAGAAATGCCACTCCAACGGCTTGAATTCAGCGTCGCAAGCCCCAGTAGGTTGGGAAGAGCGCAGTGTTCCCAACAGGCGTCGCGCTTTTCGAGGGCGGGTATCGGGTGCGCCGGTTGTTACTGAAACCCCATCGCCGCCAGCCGATCCAGCAGATAACCAAATCTGATCCGCTCTTGCTCCAGTCGCAGCTTGTCACCAAGGCTACTGTTACGGAGCTTGTCGTACAACAGATGCTCTTCTGAATCGAGCCGGGACAATTCGCGGTGTGTCGGAGCAGGTTCCTCGCCCCACAGGGATTGATGGTCAAGCAGCGTGGCTTCATCCATCAGCAACGAGCGGGCGTGCGGATGATAGCCGCGCAGCTGGTCGAGCATGGCAAAGCCGTGGGTGTCGATATCGCCCCAGTAATGCAGATCACGCACGGCGAGCCAGGGAATCTCGCCCAGCGCATCCACCCCGTAGCCCAGTCCAAAGATCACCAGGCTGTCCGGCAATTCGGGGAAGGCGAGGCCGTTGATGTCGTTTTCGGTGATGAAGATGCGCCGGGCGGGTGGCTCGAGCTGGCGGAAATCTTGCAGCGGAATGCTCAGATCGCTTAGGCCGTGGATGTGCTGTGCCGGGTCGAGCAGACGGAAGCGGATCAGCGCGGGTTTGGCGACGAAGCCATAGCGTTGCTGGAATTGTTTCGCGCCGCTGGCGTCAGCGTCGATCGCCTCTTCAGGCAGTACGATATCGAGTAACTCGCCGAGCAGGCCACGATGCGCTTCGATGAATTTGGTGTGCACGCCCGGCAGGTCGATCTGGCGCAGATAGATGCCGGGGCGCGGATGCTCGCGCAGCCAGCCGAGAATTGCGAGCAGCCGCGGCCAGTCGTCGCGATGCGCCAGCGCTTTCAGCGGTTTGCGGGCGAGCCAGCCGTGCAGTTCGGGAAAGGCGGTGGTGATCTGGCGGGCGATGGCGTCGAAGTCGCGTGCCTGCCCGAGCTTGCGCAGCAACATCAGCGCCTGGTCGTTATTATCGATGATCGCCGCCACCGGCAGCTGGTTGGCGCCGAGCTGGCGGTGATTGATGGTCTTCCATTCCAGCGTATAGCCATGACGCTCGCTGGCCTGCCGCAAGGCGGCGATCCACTGGCGCGCTGCATCGAAGTGGTCGGTGAGTGCACGCGAATTGGGATGTTTCAGCGGGACACGTAGCGGGAACAGTGTGCTATCGGGATTCAGTCGCTCGCCAAGCAGCCGGCCACTGCGCCAAAACCGCTGCAGCCGGCCGATGATGTGTTGGTGGTTGCCCCAGGCGGTCATGGCGGGTACATGGCTGAGTTGCTACTTCTCTTGTACATCGCGGGGCAGGTTCATCGCACCATGGATAATGGCGATGATTCCACTATTTCAGCCCATATTTTTTCCTGATCTCGGCCACGCTTTTTGTTTTCCCTGCGTGGCTGTCATCCAGACCTTTCTCGATCGCTTCGCGTACATAGATTTCGCGCATCAGGTCGTCCCACGTTGAGTTTGGGGGCAACCGATCAATCAATCGATGGGCATCTTCTTTTCTTATGATGTTGGACATACGGCACTTTGTTCACAGAACGTCTACTGGCTGCGGACAAGTATAACATTCAATGGCGTTGCCTTGATGAATCGGTCGAGATGAATGGCGCCGTCATCCTCGCAGGAAGCGGGGATCCAGTCACAGGGAGGTGGATCGCCAAGCTGGGTCGCCCTCCCTGGCCCTGGATTCCGGCGTCCTGCCGGAATGACAGGCTGGTATTGGATTCCGGCGCCCGTCGTTTGATGTCGCCTCAGTGATGGTTCTCGCTGGCGTTGCCCTGCCGCGCTTCGCGTTCGGCGCGATATTCTTCGATGCTGAGGTTGCGCAGCATGGATTCGCGGCCCTGGTCGTTGTGGACGAAGCCGACGCTGGCGACGTAGGGTTCGATGATGTGAATTTTCTGCAGCGGGGTGACGATCAGCAGTTGCAATTGCAGTTTGGCGAACAGTTCCAGCGCGAAGCGGGCGGATTCGTCCGAGCCGCGGCCGAAGGCTTCGTCGATGACGACGAAGCGGAAGCTGCGGGAACGCCGTTCGCCCCATTCCAGGCCGAACTGGTAGGCGAGGCTGGCGGCCAGTACGGTGTAGGCGAGTTTTTCCTTCTGGCCGCCGGATTTGCCGCCGGAGTCAGTGTAGTGTTCGTGTTCGCGGTCGTCCTCGCGCCAGCGTTCGGAGGCGGAGAAGACGAACCAGTTGCGCACGTCGGTGACTTTGCGGGTCCAGCGGCGGTCGCTGTCGCTGCTGCCGTCGCGGCCGCGAAAGCGTTCGATGATGGCTTTTACCTGAAGGAATTTGCTTTCGGAATATTGTTCATCGTCGGAGCCGGTCAGGCTGCCCTCGGTGCAGGCGCGCAGATCGTGCTGGAAGTCACGGATGTCGGCGTCGGCATTGGGGCGGGCTTCGAGCCGGATGTAGCGGCCGTCGTTGTAGTCGATCTGGGTCAGCGAGTTGTTGATGTGATCGATGCGTTCGGTGATGGTCTGCCGTTCGCGCGCCAGCTGTGACTGGAAGTTGGCGACTTCGCGGATGGTGTTTTCGTTCAGCAGTTCCTTGAAGCGCCGTTCGAAGGCGGGCAGGCCGTCGCGTTGCAGCTCGTCGAGCATCTCGCGGTAGGCATCGCCGGCTTCGACGGCGGCGTCCACTTCCTCGCATTCCAGCGGGTAGTCGCGGCGGTAGTCCTGCATGGCTTTGACGATGCGTTCGGCCAGGGTGCGCAGGCGTTTGTCCAGCGCGTCGATGCGGGCTTGCAGCCATTCGCGCATGTCGCGCTCGCGGTTGTCGCAGGACTCGACCGTCAGCCGGTGCTCGCCCAGAGCTTCGGCGCGCATCGCTTCGAGTTCGGCGAATCGGGCCTCGCGCTGTTCGGGTGGCAGACTGTCGAGCGTGGACTGGCAATCGGCCAGCTGGGCTTCGGCGGCGCGCTGTTTTTCGGCATTTTCCGCCTGCTGGCGCATCAACTGGTCGCGGTGCTGATCGTGTTCGCGCAGGGTCTGCTCCAGCGCGGTCAACTGCTCGGTGAGCCGTTTGAGCTGGTCGGAGGAGGCTTCCAGCGCGCGCCGTTCCTGCTCCAGTTCGTCGATGCGCGCTGCCAGCGGTTGCCAGTGGATGTCGTCGAAAGCGGCGATGGCGTCGAGCTGCACCAGCCGGTCGCGTTGTTCGCGCAGGGCCTGCTGCGCCCGTTGGGTCTCGGCGATGGTGGTGGCCAGATCAGCCATGCGTCGTTCCAGCTGGCTGGCCTTGGCCGCCAGCGCTGCGATCTTCTCTTTGTTGCTCCAGCCGAGCACATAGCGGCTGCGGTCGTCGAGGCGGTGGCGATCGTCCTTTTCGTGGCGCTGACCGCCGGATTTGATCTGGCCGGCGCGGGTGATGGCGCGTTGCTCGCGCCGGAAGGCGGCCAGATCGTCGCAGCAGGCGTAGTCGAAGCGTTTGGCCAGTTCGTGTTCGAGCCAGCCGTAGAAAGCCGATTCGGGGCGGATCGCCAGTTTGCGCACCAGTGATTGGGGGTGCAGCGCCGGTGTATTGGCATGGCGCGGTTCGCGTACCCGGTAGTAGACCAGCCGGCCGCGCAGATGGGTGCGTTCGACCCATTCGGCGACGGCGGCATAGTGTGAATCCGGCGCCAGCAGCGACAGGGCAAAGTTGTGCAGTACCCGCTCGGCGGCGCCTTCCCAGTCGCGCTCGTCCTCGCGCACCTGGATCAGCTCGCCGGCGAAAGGCATGGCTTCGGCCTCGACGCCGATCGCGGCGCAGAGGGCGTCGCGGATGGCGATCTGGCGCTGGTCGATATTGCTGCGGCGCTGGCGCAGTGAGGTGAGTTCGGTTTCGATCCCGGCGTGTTCGTCGCGCAGCTGGCGCAGTTCGACGCTGGCTTCGGTCCAGCGGTTTTGCAGTTCGCTTTCGTCGCTGGCCTGTGCCTCGAGCCGTTGGGCGATCTGCTGACGGTTGGCGACGAAGGCTTCGGTGTCACGCGGCAGCGGCAGCTCGAGCGCCTCGGCCAGTTCGGCATAGCGTTCGGCATGCCGTTGGCGGCGTTGTTTGTCCTGCTGCTTGCTGAGGATTTCAGCGGCGATGGCGTCGAGCCGGTCGCCGCCGTTGCGCGCAATGGCCTGGTTCAGGCTGTCGCGTTGGGCGTTCAGTTCGTGACGGCGGTTGTCGGCGTCGGTGATCCGCGCCGTCAGCTTTTCGCCCTCGGTACGGATATGGGCGATACGTTTCTCCAGCAGTTCGGCCTTCAGCGATGCGAACCAGGGCCGCAGGGCTTCGCGGCTGCGACGCAGCGAGGCCGTTTCCTCCAGCAGCTCGGCGTGGAGTTCGCAGTCGGCCACCAGCGGAGTGAGCCGTTCCACCTGGGTCTTGGCTTTCAGTACCGCCGCATGGGCGCGGTTGAGGTCGTCGAAATGATGAATGAGGTTGTCGATACGGCTGGCCACGTCGAACCCTTCCAGCATGTGTTCGCGCACGAAACCAGTCAAATTGCCCACCGATTTCATCGACACCGTTTGATGGAACAGCTCCAGCGCCTGCTCACTATTGATGCCGAAACGGCGGCGAAAGGCCGCGCCATAGGGCGGAAAGCTGTCGAACAGCGCCACATGCTGGCGGGCGCGCAGGCGCTTGCGCAACTGGCTGATGTCTTTGCCGAAACCGGCGAAATCCTCGGCGATCGTCAGTGGGACATCGGCCACCAGATAGAAACGGTTGGGCTGTGACTTGGGGTCCTTGCTCCAGAAAACCTGCGCCAGCGTGACCGTCTGATCGTAACCGGCGTTGTGAAACACGCCGAGCAGCACCGAATAACTGTTGTGATCGCGCAGCGCCACCGGCCGGGATGACAGGCCGCTGTCGTTGCGTTCGGATTTGTAATAACCCAGCACATAGGAACGCAGGTCACGCTCGCGCGCCTCCGCCCCGGCCGCCTTGTTGTAGGCCACCCGGTGCGCCGGCACCAGCAGCGTGGTCACCGCATCCACCAGGGTCGATTTACCGGAGCCGATATCGCCGGTCAGCAGTGTATTCTCACCATTGGCCTGCAACGTCCAGACCTTCTTGTCGAAAGTGCCCCAGTTGAGCACCTCCAGCCGTTGCAAGCGAAAGCCGGCGGCCGTGTCGTCAGCGCCAAAATCGAATTCGGCGAGCGGGGAAGGGGAGTCGGGCGTGCTGAGCAGCATGGGGGGATTTTATCATAGCGGGACGTGGGATTTGTGGATCAGCCACGCCGAGCCAAATACGGCGCGGCGCCGTCATCCCCACCGGACACGGGGATCCAGTCCCAGGGCGGTGAACCATCAGCGTGGGTTGCCCTTCCTGGCGCTGGATTCAGGCGTCCATGCCGGAATGGCGCCACTTGGCACAGGAGACCGCGCCCGACAGGTGCCTGAGGATAACCGGGGGTATTGGCGGGTGGAAAGCTGGGCTGTTGAATCGGGGTAGCGTGAATTCGCCGTGAGCCAGGTCTTGAGTTGCTTGCAGTCCTGTAGGCATTTTGATGAGAAGGTGGATGGTGGTATTATTATCGTATTACCTCCATAAATAAATCCCATGAAAACAATCACTTTGAAAGCAGATGAAGCATTCAACTTGCTGCTCAACGAGCTTGCGCGCGAGCAGCACACTAGTAAAAGCGCGATCATTCGGGATGCTGTCCTGCGTTACCGCGATTGGCTGGAGCAAGAGCAGTTGAAAAATCAACTGCTCGAGGCATCACTCAAAACGCGGAGTCAACACAAGGCGCTGATGCGCGATATGGAAGCGGCGGACAGCGATGGCCTATAGCCGCGGCGGGATTTACCTCGCCAACTTCAACCCGTCAAAGGAAACGGAAGCGGGGAAAGTGCGTCCCTGTATGGTTGTTCAGAGCGATCCGCTGAACCAGACCGGGCATCCCAGCACCACGGTCATTCCGCTGACGACAAACCTGATCGAAAACGCCGAACCACTGCGATTGCGTATTGCTGCCAGGGATGATCTGAAGCAGGACTCTGATTTGATGCTTGACCAGCTGCGAACCTTGGACAATCGGCGCATCGATCCGGCCCTGTTGACTCGTGTCGAGGATGAGACGATGTTGATCGTGGAGCGTTTCTTGAAGATTTTGCTGGGGGTTTAGCCAATAGTTCGTAGCCGTGTGTCATGTGAGGTAACGCGTTCCAGTTGAGCACCTTTAGCCGTTGGTTGTGTTATCCCGACAAAGTCGCATTCAGTGGCCGCACCGCCTAAATATGGCGCGGCCTGGCACAATATGCTCTTGATATCACGTACGCTTAGGCGTACGCTTCTTGCTGGAGGTTCGCCATGACAACACTGAACGCAACTGAAGCAAGATCGCGACTCTACAAGCTGATTGATGAAACCAGGGAAACGCATCAGCCCATCGTGATTACGGGGAAAAGAGGCAATGCGGTGCTGCTTTCGGAAGAGGATTGGAATGCTATTTCGGAAACGCTCCACTTGCTGTCAGTGCCCGGAATGAGAGAGTCGATCATGGAGGGGATGGCCACAGAGCTGTCGGAGTGTACCAAGGAACTCGACTGGTGAGTTGGGAGCTGGTTTTTACGAAACAAGCGCAAAAGGATGCGAAAAAACTAGCCGCTTCAGGCCTGAAAAACAAGGCCAGGAAACTGCTCGATATCATAGAAAGCAACCCGTATCAGAACCCGCCGCCATTTGAAAAGCTGGTCGGCGATTTGTCTGGCACCTGTTCAAGGCGGATCAACATCCAGCATAGACTGGTTTACCAGGTCTATGAAAAAGAGCGCGTCATCAAAGTAATCAGGCTGTGGCCCCACTATGCCTAGCCCGGATTGCTCACAGGGTCACGGCTGCGACCGCCCAATGCGGCGTGCTGACTGGTAATTCGTCAGAGTTCTCTGTATCCGTCGGTGCGCCAGCGTTCTGGATAATAGATTTAGCGAGATTTTCCGTTATGCGTTTAATGCCACCAGCGGCTGAACATGATTCTTTGGCTTATGAAGAGACAAATCATGTGTAGCTTGCAAATTAAGCCAAAATTCAGGCGATGTATTGAAAGCCTCTGAAAAAAGCCAAGCGGTATCAGGAGAGATCCCCCGCTTTCCCCTAACAATTTCATTGACCCTTTGTACGGGTATACCGATATGAGTTGCTAATGCTTTCTGCGACAACCCTAATGGTTCAAGAAATTCTTTGAGCAAAATAACCCCGGGATGAGTTGCAATTCGATTAGATGGGATCATCTCGCCACCTCCAATAATTCGTTAATGGTAATCAATTATTTGGACTTCATGTGCATTTGAGTCATGCCACCTCAGGGCGAGCGCATATAAATCAACGTGAAAATAATACCTTAGCGCGGTAGTTATCATCCCATGCAGCTTTGCGGCGCTTTTTTGCCAGGCTCAACGCAGATGGCTCCCGCTCAAACAGGTTCATG
>Ga0256839_1002800_pt1 | contig 18931 bp, 22 predicted proteins | sample 354166metaG_FD_185968 | JGI IMG/M metagenome (GOLD analysis project Ga0256839, IMG submission 185968) | Hydrothermal vent microbial communities from Mid Atlantic Ridge, Atlantic Ocean - 354-166 | ecosystem: Environmental > Aquatic > Marine > Hydrothermal vents | place: Atlantic Ocean: Mid... | reverse complement strand
GTTCCATCTGGGCAATAGACGTAAACTGACTTGAACCCAGCGCCGGGCGTTTGGACTTTAACAGCAGATTATCAAATTGGCGCTTTTGCTCGTCGACAGCGGCATTGATGCGGTCAACCTTTTCAATTGAAAGGACATCAGCGCTCATGCGTTTTTCGATCTCGGCCAGCCGGTCGTCATTGGCCTCGCGGAACTGTTCAAATGTGCCTTTAAACTCATCAAAGGCATCGGACACTTCTCCGGAATAGGATTTTAATTCCGGGGCTTTGGTTTGTAGGATATTCGACATGTTTATTGTCTCCTGGCGTTAAATGATTGTGCGGTCTGTCTGATTTTTTCAGCCAGGGCCGCGGGTGAAATGCCAGCAGCGTCTTGCGTGCTTGCGAGTGTTGAAAAGCCCTTGCCAATGACGGTACGGGCCTCACTTCTTGTCAGCCCAGCGTCCCGCGTGAGCCAGCGTTCAAATTCCCTGATTGTCGGGAGCCTGTTAGATGGATTGAGATTTTTTACCTGCGATACCCGCGCCTCCGGCAGCATCGGGAAGGTCACCACTGATACCTCCCAAAGGTCTGCTTCCAGGATTTCGCGGATGCCGGTTTTTTTGTTACCGCGGGCGCGTTTGGTCTTAAAACCGATCGACAACCCGTCGATGGCACCGGAGCGCATGAGGTTTAAAACTTCCGCACCATTGGCCACATCTTTAATAATGCGCCCGCGCACGAACAGTCCTTTCTTATCCTCAATTATTTCTTCCCATACGCCTATTGGCTTATCGGGATTATGCTGAAACAACATACGGATACCGGAAATTTTTCGCGTTTTAATTGATTTGGCGAATGCGCCCTTGACCACCCGGTCATTGCCAAGATCGGTTTTGTCAAACAGGCTGGCATAGCCGGAGAAAACCCCATCCAGCGAAATATCTTCAAGGCTGGCGGACAGGAACTTACACTCACGGTCAGCAAATAAAGCTGATGATTTACACTCGGAATTTTGCAGGTTCATTTATCCGCTCTCCTGTTATTTTCTGAATTATTGCCCGTTAAGTTTTGTCGGTATTGGGCCGATAAACGCGCCATCATGCCCAGCCCCCACCAGGAAAAAAGGCTTGCGGCTGTTGCCCCCATCAACGAGATTTCAATGGGCGATAAGAGGCCTTCCACATCAAACAGGCTGGCAATTTTTAACCCGGCTGCTGAACCAAACACCACGCCGGTGACAACGCCGACGCAGAAGCGAAGGGCAGCCTCGCGGCGACCATTGGGCAGCATATAGGCGATTGAAATAGCTGATCCCGCCACCGCACCAACGCCCTTTGCCGACCATATCCAGGCCGCTTGTGATAAATCGCTCATGTTGTTTGTTATCCATTTTATTGCTCAAGTCTTGCGCATCGCTTTTTGTATGGCTCATGTTTTGCGCTTCACTACGTTCAACGTGCAACATGAGTTGAAGCTCTACGTGCGATTTGAACTGTACCCAACCGCCTCGCGTTTTTCGTCATCGTCCAAAAATGTTGCAGTATTTACGCGTTTCCAAAGCCCGTCGCGTTCAATCGAAAGACCCTCAATTTTATCCATGTCAAAATGAAGCCGAATATCTTCGCCCAAGTGACCAGAAAACCAATGACTCATTGCATCCAAACTGCGCCCCAGCATTGGTAAAACCGTTTGCCGCCAAAAGGCCCGGTTGGCTTCGCGGTAGTTTGAATAGGTGTTGTCGCCGGGAATGCCCAGCAACATCGGCGGAATCCCAAAGGCCAAGGCAATATCGCGCGCGGCACCATTTTTGGCCTGCATGAAATCCATATCGCGCGGGCTATAACCCATCGCCTTCCAGTCCAGCCCGCCTTCCAGAAGCAGTGGCCTACCGGCGCGCTGCGACCCGGTATACCCCTCTTCCAACTCGCGCTTTAAGCGATCAAACTGGTCTTCGGACAGGTTATTGCCGTCCTTGGCCGAATAAATAAGCGCACCGGATGGCCGGGCCGAATTATCCAACAATGATTTGTTCCACTGGCTTGCTGCATTGTGCACATCGAGCGCCATCAGGGCTGCCTGCAGGGGCGGAAAACCATATTGATCATCGAGGGGATGAAACAGGCTTAAATGCAAAACCGGAGAATTACCCTGATCATCGACCATATGGCGGGCGATTTTGCCGCCGGTTGAATATTCATATCCCCTCGGCCAACCGCCCTGATCGGCAAGAACCTTAACCCGGTCGGGGCGCAGGGCATGTAGCTCGCGCGGAGAGCCATCGAGCGCAATCATTTCGACATAAGCATTGCCAGAAACCAGTAAATGCCCGAACAGGGTTTCCATGAATACCTTGCCAGACTGGCGCGAATTGGGCCGGCGTAAGGTTTTTAGAACCGGGTGATCATCAAACTCCTGACCGCCCTGATACAGCAGTAATTCGGCCGATGCAGCCCCCTCCGCAATCATCCGAACACAGCGATTGACGATCGGATTTCGCATATAACCAACTTTGGCAAGGGTTGCATAATCACCCGATGACCATGCCGCCCGCATCTGCGCATGCAGCGTAAACATCGAACCGCCCGTATAGGCTTTGCTCTCAGATGTTGGCGCATTGTTGGCCTCGCGCCCCCATTGCATCCAGGATGGCAATTTCAATTTAGTGTTCATGATTTGTTCCATACTTTATATTGAGCGAACTTTTGGCTGGCTTTGGCGGTTGAGCGAAAGCTCGGTTAGCGCCCACACAAGCGCATCCAACCGATCTGGCGAACGTCCTGATGAAAGCCCGTTTGGGCCAAAATCGCACATTTGATCTTCCAGCTCAGAAAAACAGCCCGCATGATGCACCCGGCCCCGTTCATATAACGCGGCCACAGGTTCTGCCCGCAGCCACTTTCCGCGTGTAGCTTTTACTTGTTTAACCGGCAGGCTTGCATCAATCGAGTGCAGAATAGTTTCTACCATATCGCCGCCCTGATTGGTTTCAGCCACCACCGCATCGGCATGCCAGCGGTGATAGGCGGCAACAGCGCGCGAGGCCCAGGAGAATGGCGAGGCCATTGAAATTGTCAAATCTTCCAGCACATAGGAAAGCCCATCGACACCAATGCCGGCAACGACAATCCCGCAGGCATCTGATTTTTTAGTGGCACTGATGGGCGGGTCAATTGCGACCACAATGCGCTGCAATTCCGGCGGCTCATCGACCCTTAACAATTCCAGATCATCGCGCTTCCAAAGGGCGTCATCACGATCCTCAATCAATTCGCCGTCAAGTTCCTGTCGACCCAGACGGGTTCCCTCAAATTCGCCAACAATGCGTTCGAGAAAGCCAGCGGCTAGATTTTTCCGATTATCGCGGGTGGCCGAATGGCTCATTAAGGTTCGGCTGTCCTTGATGATCTTTTTCAACAGCGCAATCGGGCGCGGTGTGGTGGTGATCACCTGACGGGGGTAATCCCCCAGCCGCAGGGCAAATTGCAGCATGTTCCAGGTCTCCTCCGCATTGTTCCATTTCGCCAATTCATCGCACCATGCGGCGCCAAATTGTGGCCCGCGCAGCCCGTCCGGTTCTTCTGATGTGAACACCTGCGCCACCGCGCCATTGGGCCAGATCAGTTGTCGTTTAGAGCTGATCCAGTTGGGTCGTTCGCGATTGGGATGCACCGCCAAAATGCCGGATTGGCCTTCAATCATCACATCGCGCACGGCGGCATAGGTTTCGCCCACCAGTGCCATGCGTCCGATCGGAGATGGCGTGTACATTTTATCGCCGCTCATCATGCCGCGCACCCATTCGGCACCGGCCCGGGTTTTGCCCGCACCACGACCGCCCAACATCAGCCAATTGGTCCATTTATCCGGCACCGCATATTGCTTGTGCCCGGCACGCACCGGCCAGAGATATTTAAGCCTGACAACATCCTCATTGCTCAGGCTCTCGAGAAATTTGCGGGTCTTCTTCCTCGTCGCCAAGCGCGTCAATAAATGCCTCAACATCCGCGCGGATCGCCAATATGTCTTCGCCAGCACATCCATTTTCGCCAAATTCGCCAAGTACATTGCCCCGCTTTTGCTGTTCAATTTGTTCAAGCTGCATTTTAGTTTGGAGAAATTTATTGATGACCGAGATAGACCCGGTCAGCACCCGCATGGTTTTTTCTTCAATCTCGGAAAGCTCTTCTCCGCGCGACAGCTTTTCAGACTGGCGGCTGGAACGCACCGCCAGATGACCGACCAGTTTGTTGATGGTGTTTAGATCAAAAGTGCCCTGCCCTTCGGCAAGCCAACCTTCCTTTTGCGCCCGGTTTTCAATTGTTCCCACCTGCTTGCCACTGGCGATTGCCAAAAATTCCAGCGGAATACCGTGTATTTCATGCAGATCGCGCAGCATCGGCCAGCGTTCTTCCGATGTATATTCCATCAGGCGGGGTACTCCGGATTTTTGCTAGTAAAAGTGCTTCTTACCCCTCACTTTGAGGGTGAGGTAAAGGTAGCTTCAGCAGCTACAAATTATATCGAAATGAATTTAGAGATTTTACACACGACGAGTTGCCCTCGACCACAACGGCCCGATTTTTCTGACACCTCTTCGACTGTAACAAAGGTATACCTCATCACCGTTTCGCAGTCAAGGACTATTTTCCTATATTGGGAATTAATGCTATTTAAATTTCCTCGGCACCCTGCCCGGCCATTTGACCAGATGATTTTCATAATCCTCAGGCGTAATGCCATCTTCAGGAATTGTGCGGCCCCGCACCGATATTCCTGCATCAAAAACCGACTGCGGATCGCCAGTAATCAACGGATGCCATCCGGGCAGTGGCTTGCCCTCATTCAGCAGCCGATAAGCGCAGGTGGGTGGCAGCCATGAAAGCTCGTTCACCAGTTTCAAGGTCAATTGCAAACAGTCCGGCACTTTATCAAATCGATTATCGTAGTCGCGGCATCTGCAGCTTTCGCCATCAAGCAAGGTGCAGGCGACATTTGTCCAGATAATCTCGCCACTATCCCAGTCCTCCAGCTTGTTTAAGCAACAGCGTGCGCAGCCATCGCAAAGACCCTCCCATTCGCTTTCATTCATATCAGCGAGAGATTTCACTTCCCAATAGGGCGGCGCATCTGGTTGATCATTGTTCATACTATTTTGTTATTTCCCTTGAAGAGTGCATCCTGCCATTGATATAATGCCTTAACCCACCGCGATGCTCTGCTAACTAGATGCCTAATACTGGTAAACGCCATATTGTTGTTATATCTGATATTCAAATAATTCGAGAGGCCCATTCTTGAGCGATCCCTTCAATCCCCAGAAAAAGAGCAAAGGCTGGTCCAAATTAATGGAGGTGGATTCGTGGATTGATTCCTCAATCTACAATATGTTTGCCTCTGCCGGTGACAGATGGGAAATCATCACAGTATTTTTCCGCCGGTTCAGGGTTTATGGCTTCAAGAAATTTATGGTCGAGTTTGCCTGTGAAGGGCTAACAATCGGACTTGCGGGTTTTGTGCTTTTGCTGGCGCTGGCATTGCCGGCTTTTGAAGAAACTGAGAAAGACTGGCGCTCACAGGACGATTTTTCGGTGGTGTTTCTAGACCGGTTTGGCACCGAAGTTGGTCGCCGGGGTATTTTGCACAATGATGCGGAGCCGATTGATTTGCTTCCTGATCATTTCATCAAAGCGGTTCTGGCCACTGAAGACCGTCGGTTCTTTGAGCATTTCGGCATTGACCCGTTTGGCCTTTCCCGCGCGATGATTGAAAATGCCAAGGCAAAATCGGTTGTTCAAGGCGGCAGTACGATCACCCAGCAATTGGCTAAAAACCTGTTTTTGACCAATGAACGTACGCTCGAGCGCAAAATCAAAGAGGCGTTCCTTTCAATCTGGCTTGAATTCAACCTTTCCAAGAAGGAAATTTTGAAACTCTATCTCGACCGTGCCTATATGGGCGGCGGTGCATTTGGGGCAGCGGCTGCCTCTGAGTTTTATTTCTCGAAAAACATCAAGGATGTATCGCTGGCAGAAGCCGCCATGTTGGCGGGCCTTTATAAGGCCCCAACAAAATATGCGCCGCATATCAACCTTCCAGCGGCGCGGGCGCGGGCCAATGAGGTGTTGACCAACATGGTGCAGGCGGAATTTATGACCGAGGGTCAGGTGATTTCGGCCCGGCGTAACCCGGCAACTGCGGTTGAGCGCGACAGTAAGGAAACGCCCGATTATTTTCTCGACTGGGCCTATGGGGAAGTTAAGAAACTGGCCGTCGGGTTTCCGACCCGCTCGCTAATAGTACGCACGACCATTGACCCGGGCCTGCAACGGGCCGCCGATGATGCGATTGAGTCTCATCTGCGTTTGTTTGGTGAGGTCAAGGGTGTGTCGCAGGCCAGCATGGTGGTTATCGAAAATGGTGGTGCGGTTCGTGCCATTGTTGGCGGGCGCGATTATGGTGCCAGCCAGTTTAACCGGGCAACGACCGCGCGGCGCCAACCGGGTTCTTCCTTCAAACCATTTGTTTATACAACCGCGATGGAAAACGGTTTTACGCCAACGTCTATTGTGCCGGATGCACCGATTACAATTCGGGGCTGGTCGCCAAGAAACTACAATGGTCGCTATTCCGGTCGCATCAACCTAACCCGTGCGCTGGTTAAATCGGTCAATGTGGTGCCTGTGCGGCTTGGGGCTATGATGGGCAGGAAAATTATCGTTGAAACAGCACACAAGATGGGCATTGAATCACCATTGTTGCCAAACCCTTCCATGCCGCTTGGATCGAACGATGTGACGGTAATGGAAATGGCCGCCGGCTACGGCGTATTTATGTCTGCGGGCTTTCAGACCGGTAAACATGGCATTCTCCAAATAACTGATTCCGCTGGAAATATTCTCTACAATTACATAAAGGATGCCCCCAGGCCGAAGAAAATCATCTCGGACAAAGCTATTGCAGATTTAAACCTGATGCTTTCGCAGGTGCCCGTATGGGGAACCGGGCGGCGATCGGCTCTTGATGGCATTGTATCGGCGGGTAAAACCGGCACCACCTCAGCCTACAAAGATGCCTGGTTTGTCGGATATACAGGCAATTATGTTGCTGCCATCTGGTATGGCAATGATAATTTCCTGCCAACCAGAAGGCTTACAGGCGGCAATCTTCCGGCGATGACCTGGAAAAAATTCATGACCTATGCCCACCAGAATATAGAGATCAGGCCTATTCCGTTTCTTAAGCAATCACGGATTGCCAGCAAGCGGAGAAAACCCAATGCGCGCAGGATCGCGCCCGGCAGTGCGGAGGCGCCAATATCTGGAATTCGGCAACGGCCCCTTTCCAACGCAACCAGAAAGGTGCTGCAAAAGATTGAAGAAACCCTGCGCTCGGCCAAGAAGCTACGGCTTCCTGATGGCGTGGCAAATATTACTGGAACCAAAAATATTCAAACCGCATCTGGAGAGATTTTTCCAAAGCCTGTAACGTCTCAATGATTGTTCGTTTTTTCATGCCAGAATCCAGTTTGACCGAGAAACAAGTTTGCGGAAATTAGCCAATATATCCATCATTTTAGCCATCGGCCTCGGCGTTGGCGGGGTATCCGCATGGATGGCGGTTGAGGCAGATAATTCTTTTGGCTCAGTCAAGATCGGGCAATGGACATCTTGGCCGCTGGCGGGCAGCACTGATGCGGACCCATACACTCGTGCACGCGTGGCAAAAGATGGCTTGGTGCCATTGGGGGCGGCTGAAGGGCTCGCATTTTATTTAACCACAGACCAGTTTGGCAAGCCGCTTGACCGGGAATGCCAGTATGAAATTATTGGCGCAACACCACCTGCAAGGCTATGGACACTGTCGGCGCAAGATCAAAACAAACGCACCATTGAAAGTGAAACCGGGGTGGAAAACACAGCTTTCTCGCAAACTTTGCTGCGACGTCAGGATGGTACATTTTCAATAAATATCGGCAGCCAACCGGCGCCTGGAAACTGGCTCTCGATTTCCGGCAAAGGCCCGATGCGATTTGTCATCAGACTTTACGACACCCCTATAACCGGCAGCGCCGCATTGGCCGAACCGGTTATGCCCAAAATTATCAATAGGGACTGTATCGAATGAGGGTCCCAGTTTATCCAATAATCAGCGGGTTGGTACTTGCGGGTATCATCCATATCTCGATCATATTGCTGATCCCATCCCTTGCCTCGCAAGACGCGTGGAGCAAACTCGTTGCGACCGGTCCAAAATGGAATTTCTCTCGCTTGAACCATGCGGGCGGAAACAATTCCAGTCTGCTTTCGGCAACAGACCCTTTGTTTGAGCTGGCCTCTTGCCGGTTTTCATTATCTGAAGGACCGGTGCTGATTAAAAGCGCCGGCCGCCTGCCCTTTTGGTCTGTTGCAATATTCGACCGCCTTGGCAAAAACGTCTATTCGTTTAACGATCGCACGACCATTGACCAACAATTAAGCCTGCTGATCTTAAACCCGGTTCAAATGTCGATATTGCGAGAAGATCCGCCAGCATCCGTGGATCAATCCATTGTTGTCGAAGCTCAGATTGATGAGGGATTCGTATTAATCAGGGCACTTCAACCGGACGAATCTTGGATACCGGCAATTGACAATTTTTTAAATAATGCCAGTTGCGAGAGATTTATTTTTTAATTTTCATATAGTTTTTTAAAATTGGGCCCCGCCTCGACAAATATACTTCCATCTTTCCGGCGAAAATTCATCATAGTTAACAGATTGCTAACACTCTTCGACGATGATACCGCCAAATCAATTTGGATCGACTTTTGTAATGCCGCTAAATTCCAGACGCCAAGCCAGTTTCAGCCGCCTCGCCGCCGGTCAGGTTGCCAGCCGACGTTCTGATATAATGCTTGCCGCAACAGATACGTTTTGCAGTCTCACCAGACCTGACAAAACGCAAGTTGATCAGTTTCGCGAGCTGTTTTATTCGCTGATTTCAGAAACCGACGAAGCGGCCAAACGGCTTATCGCCAGCGCCCTTTCAAAGCATTATTATGCGCCAAGGCAAATTCTGCTTTATCTGGCAATGGAAGATGCGGCAATCGCAGCGCCTATCCTCGCCTATTCGAAGTCTCTTGGGCAATTTGACCTGCTGCAAATAATCGACAAAACATCCAACCTTCATCACCGCGTTATTGCCAATCGCGATGACCTTGGCAAAACGGTCATCAGCAAACTTGCCGAACTTGAAGACTATCTTGTTTCACGCAGATTGGAAGATAATCCGGCGATCGATTTAGCAAATATGCGCACTTCGAAACCCAAAGCCAAAGACGTTATGGAATTGCCGAAGCCTGAATTAGCCAAAAAAAGCAACGACGTTGCCAATGCTTTGGATCGAATGAATGTTATTTTGAAAAATGGTAAGGCGCAAATTTCAGACCTGATGATCGAAACCGACCAAACCGATGTAATATCGGAGCCGGCTGCCACCAGAGATAATTCAACACCTCAAAGCAATAAAATTAAACTCGCAATGGATGAGTTGATCACGCTGGCCAATCGCGGGCGCAGGCTTGGCTCGGTCGAGGATCTTCTTTCTGAATTGCCAGTTGATGAGAACATTCCCTTCGCGGAGCGCCTGTTGCAGGCCACCATTCGAAAAAGCAGACAAGATCAGGTTACAGCAATTCAGCAGGAATTGAGCCTAAGTGCAGAATCTGCCCGTTCGGTTTTTGCAGACCGCAGTGGTGACACTATGTCGGTGTGCCTGAAAGCGGCCAATGTGGAAACAAAGACAGCATTGGAGATCATTACTCATTCTATCCTCAATGTTGGCCTGTCAGCCCATAACACCCAACGAATCTCTAAAATTTATCCCGCATTGAATCAACAGGCCTGCCTAGAAACAGTTAAAACCTGGAGCGGCGCTATTTCCGATGAAACTCCGACCTTTGCACCCGCAACCATTGATGATGGCAGAGTTGAGTGGCGCAATGGTGACTATGAAAGAGCTGCGCCTCAGGCAATGCCGCAAACTGGAGAACGCAAGCTGTTCGGTACTTAATATCGGCATGCTTTAGAGCACTTTCGCGGTTATCTGAATCGCTCCAAGTGCTTTCACTCACGGCTAATCGGGTTTTTCTACTGGCTCACGTTTTGCGCTTCGCGTTGTTTAACGTGCAACTTGAGCTTGCGCCCGGCCTCCACGTGGGCGATGCATAAGCACCGGGCCAGTTTCGCCCTCAAATCGATTTCATCGATTTGCATACCGAGCTCCAATAGTGGCCTGACTGCTTCCATATAAATATGAAAGCGTCTAGCAGTGGATTGTTACGCAATTAGTCTTTTGCCAATTGCAGAAATGAGCGCCCGGCACGATCTTCATTTTCGATGATCCAAAGATCAGAATCAAACTTTTTCTCACTTTCAAGGCGATCCAGGACCGCTTGCTCTGGCTGCTTTTCGACAAGGGTTGTAAACAACCGGTCGCCTTGTGCATTTTCATCGAACATCGACTGCGGTGCTGGCCCGAACAGCGAAAATTCACCATTACAATAATTGAGAATAATAAAGATCGCACCGGCTTCTTCCGCGCCGCGTTTCACGACGCTGGAAAAGCAGCCTTCAGCCATAGCGCGGCGTAAATAGCCGCCAACCCAAAAATTTGATGTAACACGCATATTCGCTCGCGCTCGAACTAGCCGCGGCCCGTCGCGCCAATGTCTTTGAGCTTTTTCAACAGGCTACTACTGGCCTCACCGGTAATCTGGAGGCCGTAGTCAAGCTCAAACCGCCTGATGGCGTTCGAGGTCTGATTGCCCATCACACCATCGATAACAATATCTTCATAGCCATAATTCTTTAAACCGGCCTGAATTTCAGAGACAAGCTTTTTCGATTTGGTATTGGAGGCATCTGTTTTTTGCGAACCGGAAAATGCAACATTATGGGTTGGCACGGGAATTCTGGCGATAGCTTTTCCAGACATCAGAACATGCGATAGCAATTTTGCCGAAACCTTGCCATCGGCGTTCAGGTTGTTCTTTTCCTGGTAGGCGACAATGGCGTTTTTAGTTCTTGTTCCGTAGATGCCATCTATGGAGCCTGAATAAATGTTCTTCTCCGCCAATGCGATCTGAAGCTCTTTTGTAAGCTCACTTACCTGCGGCTTTGCATGGGCAATATCCAAACGCCGGTTGGTGTGTGATTTAATGCTGCTTGTGGTGATCCTTCGGGTTTTTCGGTGTGCTGCGCCATCATTTACCCCGGCATCTGCCCGGGTGGAGAAAATCGGTGCCGGGTGCTGGTCTGGCTGATACCAAACGGCATTGGCGGAAATTAGCGACATGACGACAGCAAACGCTGTCGCGCCCCCTGACAGGGCAGGATATTTTTGTATTCCGGATGCCAAACCAGCAAACAATCCTGATTTCTTGCGCCGCTTAGCTCGTTGCCTGGATACGTTCATTATCATCGCTCCTGTATTTATATCGTACGGATTTGCTGGTTTTGGTATGAAGGTGAATGAGGCTTCCGCTCACATCAGTTGGAACCGGTCGTGATTTTTCAGGCTCGCCCGGCATGGTGACATAAACCGTTGTCCCCTCACCTTGCACACTGTCAAATTTAAGCGATCCATTGTGCAATTCAACCAGCCCTTTGACCAAAAACAGCCCCAACCCTGTGCCCTCATAGCCACGGGTATTCTTACTTTCGACTTGGAAAAATGGCTCGCCAACAGCCTCAAGGTCTTTGCTCGACATGCCAACGCCATAGTCGCGGATTGTCAGTTTTAAATTACCGCCAATGTTTTCCACAAAAACATCAATTCTTCCATTCTTGCCAGAAAATTTAATGGCGTTTGACAACAGATTGAGAAGTATTTGACGACAGGCACGCCGGTCTGCGTTTAGTTCTGGTAGGTCAGCATCTATAAATTTGGTAATCCGGATATCCTGTTTTGCCGCCTGAGGCGCCATCATGCTGCATGTTGCATTGACCAGTTCACGAACATCAAAAGGCTCTGGCAACAATTCATAACGGTCGGCCTCGATTTTTGAAATATCCAGAATACCATTGACCAAATGCAAAAGGTGTTCGCCTGAATCCTTGATGAGACCAACATATTCCTCGTGTTTTTTGAATTCCAGCTTACCGAATAGATCCTGCTTCAAAATATCTGAAAATCCGATGATTGCATTGAGTGGCGTGCGCAATTCATGGCTCATATTGGCCAGGAAACGGCTTTTCGCTTCACTGGATTTCATTGCCTCTTCGCGCTGAAGGGTAAGTGCGGCCTCGGTTTCCTTGATCGCCGATATATCACGGGTGACGGCGACAATTTCCACCGCACCATTTGAAGGATCAAGCACCTTACGGCAGCGGGTTTCCATCCAGCGGGTGGTGGGTGTATTGGAACCTTCGCTCACAGGGATATGCACCCGGTAGGCGACGGTTACTTCGCAATCAGAATTTGCCGCATCTGAAAATGCGGTCATATAGGCAATTCGGTCATGCAGGTGCACGCGCTCAAACAACCCGTGGCCACAAAGTGCTACGGGCGCGCAACCAAGCATTTTTTCTGAAGCTGATGACGCATATTCAGTTTCACCATTTTCCGCATGAAGGGTGATCAAATCAGTAGAGTTGTCAGCGATCAACTGAAACTTACCTTCTTCAGCAACAACTTTTGCCTTGGAATCCTGCCGCCGGTAATCAATCCGAAATGCCAGCATTGCGCCATAGGCCAAGGCGGCCAACACTGAAAATGTGTAGGTTTGAGACATAAAGGCTTGTGGTACGAAGACAGGATAGAACATTTGCACCAGCAATATGGCGGCAAAACCGGCAACGGCTGCGGCAAGGCCATATATAATGGTTTTGCGACCACCAAACAGGGCCGCTTCAATTGGTAATATGCAAAGCCAGAACAAAACAGCAGAGTTTAAACCACCGCTCAATACGCTGAACCAGGCAATAAACCCGCTGGCGGCCAGTAGGGAGCCAATAATGCCCCAATTTAGCCTGCCGGTGGTTGATACAAGTGTGGCAAGCGCGATTGGAGCGACCAACCACAAAAAGACACCGGCTTCAAAAGCGGTAACGCCTTGTTTTGCTGCAAGCCACAGGGGAAAGACCAGCAATGCCAGCATGCCACCGGCCAAATGGCCAGCAATAAACCGTGCATGAGCATTGGCCATTTCTGTATTATGCAGAATTGAACGATGCACCCATCTGGATGCAAGCTCAGTTAAAAATCCAATTTCAGTTATGGTACGCAATACAAATCCTAACTTACCGCGCCCAAACAACAGGACGGCAAAAAACTACCTGATCAAATTCTCACAGCAAATTTAATGGATAGCTAAGGCCCGGAGAGGAAAAGTTGGATAATTGGGGTTTCGTGGGATATTTTATCAATCACCCGGGTATTTCGAAAGTTATGGTGAACAAATGGTTTCCAAAAGCGGCACACCGGCAAATATTGTATGAACAATTCTGGTTTTGACGAATCAAAGGCAAATTCTCACTGTATTTGCTTCAAAAACAGCAGCCGATCAATTTTGAGTAAAATTGTCACTTTCTCCTCAATTAGATCTTTCAACTTTTAAACTAGCGTGTCGCAAAAGATTTGGGGCAAATATAAGGTCGGGGACAATGTTTATAGTCAGAACAGCTTTTTGGTTGTCGCTGGTAATACTATTTTTACCGGCTGGTAACGACGAAAACAGCTCTGGTGCGGAAATAGCGGGTGCTGCGGAGGCCGTGTCAGTTGCCAGATCGGCGGTCGGTGACCTCTCAAAATTCTGCGACCGAAACCCCGAAACCTGCAATACCGGTTCTATGGTGGTTTCCTCATTCGGGCAAAAAGCCCGGTATGGCGCGCGAATTGTCTTTGAATATCTGGATGATAAATTTGGTGAAACACAAAACAATGGTGATATGACAATTACCGGTAGCGTTAACAGCAAAGACAAATCCTGAATAGCGCCGCAATGCCGCGCGCGCTCTTGGCCCTTTCGTCACACAGGTAAACAAGCGCTTCAATTTCCTCTTAAAACTGTCTATAGCAACGGCTGAACTGAAACGCTTGGGAAAACTCATGTCTGACGCCGAAATTGAACAATTATCCATTGAGGAAATATTTGATAATTTTGATCTGCTGGATGATTGGGATGATCGTTATCGCTATCTGATCGAGCTTGGACGAACACTCGAGCCACTACCCGAAGCGCACCAAAATGATACCAACAAAGTTCAAGGCTGCGTTAGTCAGGTCTGGCTTTGGGCACAGGTGGGCGAAGGTGATGATCCGGCTATTCATTTTGTCGGAAACTCCGATGCCCATATTGTCAGCGGGTTGGTCGCAATTACCCTGGCACTTTACTCGAACAAAAAGGCAAGTGAGATTTTGGATATTAATGCGATAGAAGTTTTCTCAAAAATCGGACTTGAAGAGCATTTAACCCCGCAGCGCTCTAACGGATTGCGCTCGATGATCGAGCGGATCAAAAATGACGCACAAAAAGCACTGGCATAATAGCGCGCAAATCAAATCCGTTATTCCGGGAACATATTCGGTTTAAAATTGTCACCTCCCCAATGGCGCAGGGATGACGAATTTCGACTTTTCTTATTGTCAGATTTTGCAAATCCATAATGCCTTGCCAAAATGGACAGGCCGGTTTTCAACATAAGCTTGGCCGAGCGCGGCGGCCATTGGCGTTCATTTTCCACCAATTCCAGCCCCTTTAGAAAACAGCAAATATCCATCAGAACGCCTGAAAACTCTGGCCCAACGGCGGTGAATGCCGCAGTGGTTCGTTTTCTCGCCGCAAGCGCCGTATCAGATAAATCTACAATGCCGTTTCGACCATTCGAGCCTGAAACTTCGTTTTCGGTGACGCTCCAATTGGACGACAATTGCCGGGTCAGTTGCCCTTTGGAAAAATCTGTCCGCAAGCGCTCACCCGCCTGAAACTCCATATCGTCAATATAGGATTTGCCATCCTTTGCCGGACGATATCGCAGCCGCGTGAGAGGTGATTCCCCCTCATTGGAAATGAGTGTTTCAAGATTATTATCGACCAGGACTTTGCGATGCCCGGTCAGACGGTGCTGTTGTTGAAACTCATCAACCTGGCAGAGCGCCCGGCGCAGGTGCATTTTACCGGCCGACGTTGTTTGCAAACTGTTCTTTGACGCAACAACCATCCCCTGTTTTTTCAGCGCATCTACTGCCATTATCGGTATTGAATTTAAACAGGCGGTTTTACTTTTAAGCACGATATATCCATCTAGTTTTGCCGGAAGGATTGAGACAGTACCTTTTTTGGATGCGCAAAATTTCAGTATTTTTAGCCGTATTTTTTTTGATGACTGAACCGATTTATTCATTTGGCATTTCCCACTTCGCCGGAGGCAAATTGCTGCACAACAAATGAACCTCTCAGGGCCACGTCAACCAGATTTTCCATTCGGCATAGGCGCTCATCAAACTCTTCAATGTCACGGCGGTCCTCGACCAACCGGCAGGCATGGGCAACGGTGCTGCGGTCGCGATTAAAGAAACTTCCGACCTCTGAATAGGTTATTCCAAACTTCGTATGGGCAAGATACATTGCCGTTTGACGCGCCAGAGCAATTTCTGCGGTTGATCTGGATTGAGCGTGCAATTCCTGTTCAGCCGTATTGGTTACGGCGACGATTGTTGCAATCGACAGGCGACACCCATATTCGCTTATTGAGGCATTTTCAGCCGGGCCAAGCATCCGTAAGGCAGATTTCTTCGATTGATCGGCTGTACAATAATCAGCTGTTTTTGGCATGGCCGTCCGATATGAAACGGATAGCGCCTGTTTTCCCAATGGCATTCATCTCTCCTTTCAGAATATTGTAATAGGAATTTGATCCTATTACTAGGTATAATTTCTGAATCGAGGATAGAATCTTGCGATCTGGTAAATCCTGATGTGCAAGTAAGTATGATTAATATCGTAAATACAATTACTTACCAGAGAACCAATCACGACATGAGCAAACATGATTATCCAACAGGATAAATTACTTTTGCCTCATTACAAAAATGGGGCGAAACACTAAATGTCCCGCCCCATAAAATTTACAATGTAATTCACTCAACAACTGCGCGCCCGTTCGGGCCCAATTGTTAGTTGCTTTTGCGGCGACGCTTTTGTCCCAGCCCCATCTGTTTGGCAAGATTTGAGCGTGCCTCGGCATAGGCGGGTGCAACCATTGGATAATCCGCCGGCAGGCCCCATTTTTCACGATACTGATCAGGTGTCAGATCGTAATGGGTTTTCAAGTGGCGTTTTAGTGATTTGAATTTCTTACCATCTTCAAGACAAATCAAATATTCATGTCCAAGAGATTTTTTAACTGAAACAGCAGGCTTTGGCTTTTCGGCCTCGGCAGGTGCCAGTGAAGAACCAGCAACCTCAGCCAATGACTTATAAACGTCAGTTATGATTGATGGGAGGTCGTGTGAATTGATTGAATTGTTGCCCACATAGGCTGAAACAATATCAGTAGTGAGATCCAACAGGACATCATCAGCGATGTCCGGCTTTTCGGAATTTTCCATTATATGATCCATTGTTAATTTAGGTTGGTTTTAGGGATCATTCCTGACATATCTGGCGCATCAGAATTAATTGTTAGGGATGATGCTCACCAAATCACAGAAACTAACTGCAGATACCTGACAACTGCATCAAAAGTCAAACAAGATAAATATTAATTGCAATAAATATTGTTTTATCTGCGCGAATTACGCTGGTAACTTGTCGCAGGCAGCATAATCTCCATTATAGTTCCAGATTTATTACAAATGCGTAACAACAATCAATTTTTGACAATTGTATTACGTAGCCAATTTGTCCGGATTTTGGCGTCCATATCAAATATACGTGGTAAATCGGCCTCCCTCTGCAAATTTCAGCCAATTTGTTTGTAATTGCTCAATTGTCACCTATTCTATAAAATCAACCAGCATGAATTTTACCCGCATTTGATCGGAACAACACGAAACTATGTTTGGATATTTCCAGTTTTTGGCCCGGTCGGCCTTGCGTATGGTTCAGATATTTGACATCTCAAAGAAGCTTGGAATGCAAGATATTTTGAGTTCCTCAATTCAAACAGAACCAGATTTCCACATTGTGGAGAAAACGCGGAAACCGGACGGAATATAATTTGATGGTGCGATTATTGGCAATAGGCCTTGGACTGTTTGCATTGTGGCTGTTATTGTCGGGCCTGTTCAAGCCTTTGCTGATCGGGCTTGGTATCGTATCGACCCTTGCAACTCTTGCAATTGCTCAACGTATGGGCCTTTTCAAAAAAGCCAATAATGATACTCAGCACTCCTTTGTTGGATTTATTTTGTACCTCGGCTGGCTGGCTGTCGAAATTGCCAAATCAAATTGGTCAGTCACAAGAATAATTCTGGCAAAAACCATTACTTTACAACAAACCCTATTCGATGTTCCGACCAGTCAAAAAACAGATCTCGGTAAGGTCCTGTTCGCCAATTCGATCATTCTCACACCGGCAACCATTACGGTTGAAACAGAAAACAAAACTTTCCTAGTTCATGCACTTACAGAGGAGGCGGCGGATTTGGATGCATTGGCTGAAATGGACCGCCGAATTACCACCATTGAATATGACAAAGGTGATGCCTGATGTTTGTGGTGGCCGTACTCTCATTATTTGTAACCATGATTCTGGTGCTGTTTCGCCTGATTGCCGGCCCAACGCTTTATGACCGGGTGCTTGCGGTTAACACATTTGGCACTTGCACCGTGCTGTTTATCGGTGTTTTAGGGTTTCTGTTTGAGCGCCCGGAATTTCTCGACATCGCGCTGATTTATGCACTGATCAATTTTGTCGGCACTATCGCCATACTTAAGTTTTTCCGCTACCGCGCATTGGGCGACCAGCCAAATATCAAAGACAATGGGGAGAACGCTCAATGAGTATTCTTGATATTGTCATTAATGGAGTGTCCTGGGTTTCCATTGTGACCGGGTCGATATTTTTAATCATCGGTGCCACCGGGATTATCCGTTTTCCTGATTTCTGGTCACGGTTGCACGCGGCGGCAATTGTCGATTCCGCTGGCGCAGGCCTGTTGCTTCTCGGCATGGCATTGCAGGCAGGGCTTACATTTGTCACCATCAAACTGGTGCTGATCGGTATATTTTTGTTGATTACCGGCCCTACTTCCACCCATGCGATCGCCAATGCGGCGTTTGTTTCAGGCTCTCGCCCACTGGGAGACAAAAGCGGCAAGCCGGTTGTTCCTGCCGACGTGATAGAACCACCCTTGACCGCAGAGCCCATAACTGCAGAATTGAACGAGGATTTGACATCGAAAACCTGATTCATTTTTCCCTCTACATTATGCTGGTGGTCACAGCCATTTCGATTGTGCGGGTGCGCAAACTGTTTGGTGTGGTCATGCTTTCCGGTGTGTTCAGCCTGTTATCTGCCCTGCTATTCGTCTCTTTCGATGCGGTCGACGTGGCCTTTACTGAGGCTGCAGTTGGCGCGGGCATATCAACCGTATTGATGCTGGGCACCATTGCGCTGACCGCGCGGACCGAGAAAAAACCATCGCACTCATCCATACTGCCCCTGATTGTGGTCACCATAACCGGGGCGGTTTTAGTATATGGCACGCTTGATATGCCGAATTTTGGTGCTGCCGATGCGCCGGTACACATACATGTGGCTCCGGGATATATTTCCCGTACACCGGTGGAAATTGATGTGCCCAATATTGTGACCGCCATATTGGGCAGCTATCGCGGTTATGACACGTTGGGCGAAACCGCAGTTGTTTTCACCGCTGGTATTGGCGTCGTACTTTTGATCAGCGGTTTGGGCCGGCGCAGAAAAAAACTCAAAAAAACTGATGCGGAGAAAGCCTGATGGAAC
>Ga0256839_1002799_pt1 | contig 18934 bp, 11 predicted proteins | sample 354166metaG_FD_185968 | JGI IMG/M metagenome (GOLD analysis project Ga0256839, IMG submission 185968) | Hydrothermal vent microbial communities from Mid Atlantic Ridge, Atlantic Ocean - 354-166 | ecosystem: Environmental > Aquatic > Marine > Hydrothermal vents | place: Atlantic Ocean: Mid... | reverse complement strand
TTATTCTCTGAGTCCTCCGCGCCTCGGTGGCAAAAAACACAACAAAAGACAAACAACATGCTTGACCCAAAACTGATTCGCAACGACCTCGAAGGCGTGGCGGCGAAGCTCGAACGCCGCGGCTTCAAGCTGGACACCGAAAGGCTCGCCACGCTGGAGGCCGAGCGCAAGAAACTGCAAGTAGAGACCCAGGACCTGCAAAGCCTGCGCAACAACAGCGCCAAATCCATCGGCCGCGCCAAGGCCAGCGGCGAGGACGTGGCACCGCTGCTGGCGGCGGTGGCGGACCTGGGCGACAAGCTGAAGGATGCCGAGGCGCGCCTCGGCGAGATCCAGCAGCAGCTCGATGAGGTGCTCATGGGGGTGCCGAACATCCCCCACCAGAGCGTGCCGCTGGGCATCGACGAAAACGACAACCTGGAGGTGCGCCGCTGGGGCGAGCCCACCGAGCTGGGTTTCGAGCCCCGCGACCACGTCGACCTCGGCGCGGGGCTGGGACAGATGGATTTCGAGGCGGCGGTGAAGATCGCCGGCAGCCGCTTCACCCTGCTCAGCGGCCCGCTGGCGCGCCTGCATCGCGCCCTGACCCAGTTCATGCTGAATATCCACGCCGACGAACACGGCTACCGCGAGACCTATGTGCCCTACCTGGTCAACGCCGACAGCCTGCGCGCCACCGGCCAGCTGCCCAAGTTCGGCGAAGAGCTGTTTCGCGTCGACGACGGCAGTTACTACCTGATCCCCACCGCCGAGGTGCCGGTGACCAACATCGTGCGCGACGAGATCATCGAGGCCGATCAGATGCCGCTGAAGTTCGTCGCTCACACCCCCTGTTTCCGCAGCGAGGCGGGCTCCTACGGCAAGGACACCCGCGGCATGATTCGTCAGCACCAGTTCGAGAAGGTGGAGATGGTGCAGGTGGTGCGGCCGGCGGATTCCTATAATGCGTTGGAGGAGCTGACCCGCCATGCCGAGCGCATCCTGCGTGAACTGGTGCTGCCCTACCGCGTGGTGGCGCTGTGCACCGGCGACCTCGGCTTCTCCGCCGCCAAGACCTACGACCTGGAGGTCTGGCTGCCGGGGCAACAGAAATACCGCGAGATCTCTTCCTGTTCCAATTTCGAGGACTTTCAGGCGCGCCGCATGAAGGCCCGCTGGCGCGACCCGGAGACGGGCAAGCCGCAGCTGGTGCACACCATCAACGGCTCCGGCCTGGCGGTGGGGCGCACCCTGGTGGCGGTGATGGAGAATTATCAGAACGCCGACGGCAGCATTACCGTGCCGGAGGCGTTGCGTCCCTACATGGGGGGCCTCGAGGTCATTCGATAAGCAACGAAACACCCCGCAGGGGCGGCCTCTCGGGCCGCGATAACCATGGCAACAATCTATCGCGGTCCGAGGGGCCGCCCCTGCGGGTTTACAGGGCGACTGGAACAGGGTTTTCGTAATGCAATATTTCCCGATGTTTTTCGATATCAACGACAGGCCCTGCCTGGTCGTTGGCGGTGGTGATGTCGCCGCGCGCAAGGTGGCGCTGCTGCTGCGCGCCGGGGCGAAGGTCACCGTGGTGTCGCCGGAGCTGGGCGACAACCTGGCGGCGCGTCATGCCCGCGGTGAGATCGATCACCTGGCGCGCGCGTTCGACGAAGGGGACCTGGACGGTCGTGCGCTGGTCATCGCGGCGACCGACGACAAGTCGGTCAACCGGCGTATTTCCGAGCTGTGCCGGGCGCGCAACTTGCCGGTCAACGTGGTGGACCAGCCCGAGCTGTGCAGCTTCATCGTGCCTTCCATGATCGACCGTTCGCCGTTGCAGGTGGCAGTCTCCACCGGCGGCGCGGCGCCGGTGCTGGCGCGCCTGTTGCGCGCGCGGCTGGAGACCATGATCCCGGCCGCCTACGGGCGTCTGGCCGAATTGATGGACGCGTTCCGCGAGCAGGTGAAGGCGCGCATCGCGGACCCGGAGCAGCGCCGCCATTTCTGGGAGAACGTCGCCCAGGGGCCGATCGCCGAACTGGTCTTCGCCGGCAAGGAAGAGGCCGCGCGCGCCGCCATGCACAAGGCCGTGGACGAGGCCGCGGCCTCTGATCAACCCCGTGGCGAGGTCTACCTGGTGGGCGCCGGACCGGGCGATCCCGACCTGCTGACCTTCCGCGCCCTGCGCCTGCTGCAGCAGGCGGACGTGATCGTCTACGACCGCCTGGTGTCGGAGGAGATCCTCGACATGGCGCGCCGCGATGCCGATCTGGTCTACGTCGGCAAGCAGCGTGATCAGCATACGCTGCCGCAGGAGGACATCAACTTGCTGTTGGCCCGCATCGCCAAAAAGGGCAAGCGGGTGCTGCGCCTGAAGGGTGGCGATCCGTTCATCTTCGGCCGCGGTGGCGAGGAGATCGAGACCCTGATGCAGGAGGGCGTCAATTTCCAGATAGTGCCGGGCATCACCGCCGCCGCCGGCGCCGCCTCCTATGCGGGCATTCCTCTCACCCACCGCGAGCACGCCCATTCCGTGGTATTCGTCACCGGCCATCTCAAGGATGGCAGCATGGACCTCAACTGGCAGGCGCTGGCGCAGCCGCAGCAGACCATCGTCGTCTACATGGGTCTGCTGGGGGTGAAGGAGCTGTGCAACCAACTGGTGGCGCACGGCCTGCCGGCGGAGACGCCCATGGCGCTGGTGCAGAAGGCCACCACCCGGCTGCAGAAGGTGGTGGTCGGCACCCTCGGCAGCATGCCCTCGATCATCGAGACCACGGAGATCAAGCCGCCGACGCTGATCATCGTCGGCGATGTGGTGACCCTGCACAAGAAGCTGGCCTGGTTTGGCGGCGCGGAGAGCGTGGGTGAATAGCGGCCCTTGAGGCCACGAGCGATCAGTCTCGTCATACCGCTTTGCGGTGCAACGTGGCGGGTGCGGATGACGTGGCGCTGAGCGCCACAGGCTGTGTGACACCGCGCAGCGGCGTCACGAGTTGATAAACAGAAGCCCTCTCAATGCATCGGCGCTTCTTCCCGGGCCTCGCCCCGGCCCTCCATGGCGCGCTTGATGCCGTTGATGACGGAATCGAGGGCGCGGTCGAACAGCGGTACGTCGTCGACGATCCGGGCCTGGCCGAGGTCGAATTTGTCCAGCAGCTTCTTGAAGGTCAGGTCGGCCACGACCTTGTACTTGCGGTCGACGAAGGTGTATTCGCCGGTGAAGTCGCATTTCCAGGCCAGCTTGCCGCGGCTGCGCTTTTCCGTTTCCGGGTCGCTGAATTCCACCCAGGTGCCCAGGCTCATGTCCTTGACCTGTTCGGCATATTCGCTGTCGAGCTGATCCCAGCCGTCCCAGTCCATGGCCTGGGTGGAGGCGAGGATGATTTCCTCGATGAATTCGTCGGCCTCGTCACGGGGCTGGTCGGCCTGCGCCACGGTTTCCTCGCCGCCGTTGTCCGCCGCCGGCGCGGGTTCCGCCGTTGCAGCGTTCTCGGGTGAATTGTCGGTGTTCGCCGGCATGTTCTGCACCGCGCTGACGCCACCGCGCAGGCTGGCCAGATGCAGTTCCTCGAGCTTGTCGAAGATGCGCTCGGTGATGGCGTGGTCATAGTTGATCAGGGTCAGGCCGTCGCGCAGGCCGTTGAGCACGCGCGGGATGATGCGTACCAGGTTCTGCCGCTCGCTCACCACCAGCTTGGGCTGCACGCTCCAGATCAGGTCGTCGGCCACCTTCAGCGCGGTTTCCCAGGCGGCGCCTTCACTGCCGCCGTCGCGCAGGTAGATGTGATTGAGCACATCCTTCCAGGCGTCGATGAGCAGGGCGCGGATGAAGGGCGGGATGTTCTGGCCCTCCACGCGCTGGCGGATCTCGTTGGCGACGGTGTCGCGGGCCTGCTCCAGCATCTCTTCCGCCAGGCGGTTGGCCTCGCGCTCTTCTTCGACGAAGCGGGTGAATTCCTCCAGCAGGCTGGCGAACAGCTCGGGGTCGTCCTCGAATTCGTTGAGGATGCGTTCGACCACGTATTCGACCATTTGCAGGGTGGGGTTTTCTGTCTCGTCGTCTTCCCCTTCGATGTCTTCCGCGCCGGCATAGGCCAGTTCGTTGAGCAGCTGCCGCGCCGGGTGGTTCTTGCGGGCGAAGAACTCCTTGTCGATGATGGCGACCTTGAGCATGGGGATCTGCAGGCGGGCGATGAGCGCCTTGATGTTGTCGGCGATGTGCGGGTCGTCGAGGATGAAGTCGAACAACATGCTGACGATGTCGATGGCGTCGGTATCGGCCTGGCCGATCTGGCGTTCGCCGCCGTCTCCGTGTTGCTGGGTTATCGCCTGGGTCAGGCTGGCCTTGATCAGGCTGGCGTTTAGGGGCTGTTCACCGCCCTGCCGCCCCTGGACAGGGGCCGTGAGCTGGCTGTCGCCCTGCAGGCTGGAGAGGGCGCTGACGATGTCCTGCGGGGCGTAGTAGAGGGCGACGCCGCCGGCGCCGTCGCTGGCCTCGGCGTGGTCGTTGGCCGGGGGCATGCCGGTGGCCGGGAGGGGCGCGCCCGCCATCCCGGCATGGCTGCCCGCGGTCGGCGCGCCACCGGTGACGGGGGCGGCGCCAGGCACACCCGCGAGGCCGCGCTGCTGGGAGAGCATGTGTTGCAGCGTGGCGAACAGGTTGCCGGTGGCGGGGGCCTCGGCGTTCCCTTCGGCGGTGTCCTGCTGGCTCATGGCGCTGGCGATTTCGGCGATGATATCGCCCTCGCTGCGCTGGGCGGTGGCGTTTCTTTCCGCCGATCTTTCCGCCGAGCGCTGTGCCGGTGTCTTGATGCGGGGCAATACGCCGGCGGCCACCAGGTCGGCATTGATGGCGCTGTACATGTCGTCCAGCCGTTGCGCCACGTGCTTGTCGAACAGCTTGTAGATCACCAGGCGGATCCTGAGGTCGCTGTCGAGTTCGTCCACCGCGGCGGTGAAGGCGTGGCAGATGACATCCGGGCGCAGGGGGTTGTTGTCCTTGTGGATCTCCTGGTCGTCGATGAGGAAGTCGAGGCGGGCGGTGAGCGCATAGAGGGCCTCGCGGTACTGCCTGTCGGCGCTGGCAATCATGTTGCTCAGGGCCAGGGATTCCTCCAGCTGCTCGTCGCCGACCAGGCCAACCTGGTCCAGCGGCCCCAGCTCTTCCGGCGCACCGGGTTGCGTGGCGCTGCCGCCCAGGGACTCGTTGAAGAGGGCGTCCAGGCGGCTGCGGAAGGCCTTGTCCATGGCGTCCTTCTTCAGGCGGACTTCACGCATGGCGTCGAAATAGAGATTTTGCAGCTGGTTGTTCTCGGCCTTGTCGGCCAGGGCGAACAGGCTGTCATCCACCTGGCTGAAGAATTCCGGCAGACGCTTTTTCAGATGGTGCTTTGCCGTGCGCCGCGTTGCGATAACGAGTGGCGGCAGGGGCATGGGGGGCTCCTCGGTGCTTGAGTGCCGTTTGGAATGGAAATCGATGATATTTCGCTGTTCTGCCATAACTGGTATCCCCGGGTGAGGGTTTTCTGGGGGGTGAGACTCATTGCTGGTCAGTCTATTGTCGCTATCGGCGCTGGTCTGTGATGGCGTGAGGGTGGAGGCTGTGATAGCTGTCACAGTTCATGAATCTGTGCGGTCAGGGATGAATCCACCAAGACCGTACGGAAAGTGCGCCAATGGCGTGGCAGGCGCCTTGGCGGGCTGCGGGCAGGTGTGAGGCGCAGGGTCGTCGTTCCGGGGCCGCGGTGATCGGCGCTGTCTTAGCGGTAAATCCGTGGCTGTGATATCCTGCCATGCCATCTTGGGGATGGCTTTTGGTGACGGCTTCAAACTGGAAAAAGCCGGCATTTTTCTTGATCAGTCGTGGTTATGGTCTATATTTTCACACATCTTCGTGTAACGGAATTCGGTGAGCCGGAGGGCGATCATGTCCACGGTTGAAAAGAAAGGCAGCGCCTTGCCAAAGGCGTGGATTGTGCCGATCCGGCTGGCTATCTACTCCGTGTTGGCAGGCTGTTCGGCCTTTGTCTACTTCAATGTTGGTGAGCTGGAGTTCACCCACTATCTTGTGATAGTCACTATCGTTGCGGTGGCGGCCATGGCCCTGCTGGATTGCCGGGTCAGTGACGATTACTGGAAAAAACTGGAGAAAGAGGCCCGAAAGGCCGACTAGATTGCAGGGCCGCTGCTACGCTGATGTTATCTCGTAACGAATACGAGGCATCCGTGTCAGTCGGGATATGAGTCAACAGAGCGAAAAAGGTGTGGTTTGTCGCAATGGTCAAGAAAAAACAGGTTAAAAAACAAGTCAGAAAAAAGCCGCCCAAGGGCAAGGCGCCGGTGAAGAAAAAGGCCGTGGCCAAGAAGGCGGTGGCGAAGAAGGCTGTCGCCAAGAAGGCTGTCGCCAAAAAGGCTGTCGCCAAGAAGAAGGTGGCGAAGAAATCGATGGCCAAGAAGGCCGCGGTCAAGAAGAAGGCGGTGAAGAAGTCGGTTGCCAAGAAGGCCCTTGCCAAGAAGGCCCTTGCCAAGAAGACCGTGACGAAAAAGAAGGCGGCCAGGGGGGCTGTGGCGAAGGATGCCAAGGGCCTGGGCCTGACCTACATCACGCGAATGGACCACGGCAATACCCACGGCTGGTGGGTGCGCGTCTACAAGGATTCCAAGCCGGTGGAGTCGAAGCTGTTCTCGGACGGCGTGCACGGCGGCAAGCTGAAGGCGAAGAAAAAGGCCCAGGAACATCGCGATCTGGTGGTGAAGAAACACAAGATCGTGCCGGTGCACCTGCGCAAGACCCGCGAGCACAGCGTGGACAAGCGTTCCACCAGCGGTGTCGTCGGCGTCACCCTGTCGGTGGCGGAAAAGGCCGGCAGCCTGCGGGTGCACTGGAGCGCCCGTTTCATGGAGAAGGGGCGACAGCGCAATGTGTCGTTCTCGGTGCGCAAATACGGCTATGAAGGCGCCTTCCGCAATGCCCTCAAGGTGCGTTTTGCCGCCATCGAGCGCCCGGTGCCTCGTGGCCTCAAGCCGCCGACACCGTCCAAGACGCTGGAGCGCTGGATGAAGAAGCAGAACATCAACCCGGCCGTCAATCGCGTTACACGTTGAGGTTCCCATGCAGATCGTCATAGGGCGCGCCAGTTTCAGGCGTGTCGTTCTTCTATTCCTCCTTTCTTTGTTGTGCGCTCAGCCGGGGCTGGCTGACGCCGTCGGCCTGGATGAAGGCATCGCGGCGGTGGAGCAGGGTGATTACGCCAAGGCGGCCGAGATCTTTCGTCCCCTGGCCGAGGCCGGTGATGCCGAGGCGCAGTACAACCTGGCGATCCTCTACCGCAGTGGCCACGGCGTGGAGAAGGATCTGGAGAAGAGCCGTCAGTGGCTTCTGCAAGCAGCCAAGCAGGGTATTGCGGCGGCCCAGTACCACCTTGGCTACATGTACGACACCGGCGAAGGTGCCGAGCAGAACGACAACTATGCCTTCCTCTGGTATCGCAAGGCCGCCGAGCAGGGCCACCCGAAGGCGCAAACCAATCTGGGCGTGCTGTACGCCAACGGCAGCGGCGTGGCGCAGGATCTGAAGCTGGCCTATGTGTGGTTCAATCTCGCCGCCGCCCAGGGCTATGCGCCGGCGTTCCAGAACCGGGAGTTGCTCGCCGAAGAGTTCACGGAAGCGGAGCGGGAGTCCCTGCGCAGCCTGTCGCGTGACTACTTTCAGAAATACGTCATGCCGTTCCAGAATCAGGGCATGATGCGACGCCCCCGACATTGATGCCCTCGCCGCCCCTGTGGGGCGGTCGACCACGGGACAGCACCCACCCCCTGTTGTAATCTGGCCTCCTGTTTCCAGCGCGCTTGCCTGCGGAGGCCCTTGTAACCGGTGCAAGGCTTTTTTCCATTTCTGTGACGGCAGGGCAGAGGGCATGATCTTCAACCGCCATTCGCTGCGCTTCAATGTCGCCTTCAGTATTTTCGCCATGGGGGCGCTGAGTATCGTGCTGGCGGTGCTGGCGACGCAGATCTATCGCCAGTTCGCCATCGACAGCCAACGCGAGGCGATCGAGCAGGTGATCGGCCTGCAGGTCGACGAGGTGCTCGACGACATGGGGCGGGTGGTGCATTCCATGGGCCAGTCCCTGCAGGAAGACGCCGACTTCCGCCGCGAGTTTCAGGCCCGTGACGTGGCGGCGCTGCAGCGCCGCCTGGCCTCCCAGTTCCATCAATATTTTGTCACCGCCGGCATCCTGCGGCCCCAGTACATGGCCATTTACGACCTGGATTTCAACCTGATGACCGGGGCCATGGTCGACGGCCTGGATACCCCGGCGACCTGCAGCGGCCTGCGGCGGCGGGCGGTGCTGCGGCAGGGGGCATCGCGCCTGCGCAGCATTACCGAACTGTGCCTGCAGGAAGGACGGCCGCATTTCAGCGTGCTGATGCCGATTGGCGGGCTGAGAGTCAGCGGCTATCTGGAGATCGTCGTCGACCCCATTTTCAGCCTGCAGACGCTGGAGGGTGATCTGGGCATGCCGGTGCGGATGACCTATGCCGATGGCTCCACGGCCTATGTTTCCGGCCTCTGGCCCGCCGATGCGCAGGCGCGCGGGGCCGTCGCCGGTTTCACCCTGATCACCGCGGTCGGCAGTGAGGCGCTGGCGGTGTCGCTGGCGCAGGATATCTCCGCCTTCGAATCGCGCCTGGAAATGACGCGCAATTCGCTGATTGCCGTGGTGGCGCTACTGGGGCTGCTGCTGGCCGTCTTGATGCTGTACACGCTGAACCAGAATGCGTTGGTGCCCTTGCAGCGCCTGGGTGAGCAACTGCGCAATATCCGCCGCGACAAGCAGCAGCTGGGGCAGAAGATCGACGAGGAGGGCAATGCCGAGGTGCGTTTCCTGGCCCGCGGCTTCAATGAAATGACCGATGAGCTGAAGTCGCTCTACGACATGCTGCTGGCGCGACAGGAGGAGCTGCAATCGGAAATCCGCGAGCGCGAACAGGCCCAGCAGGCGCTGCAGGGCCACAAGGATCAGCTGGAAGAGCTGGTTCAGCAGCGCACCCTGGATCTGGCCCTGGCCCGTGACGCCGCCCTGGAGGCGAGCCATTCCAAGAGCCAGTTTCTGGCCAACATGAGCCACGAACTGCGCACCCCGCTGAATGCCGTGATCGGTTACAGCGAGCTGTTGATGGACAATGCCCGACAGCGGGGCGAGGAGGCGCTGGCGGAGGATCTGCGCCGCGTGCACAGCGCCGGCCAGCACCTGCTGAGCCTGATCAATGACGTCCTCGACCTGTCCAAGATCGAGGCCGGCAAAATGCAGCTGTTCGAGGAATGGTTCAGCATTCCCGACCTGGTCAGCGATGTCGCCGACACCATCCAGCCGCTGGTGGCCAAGAATGGCAACCGGCTGCAGGTGTGCTGCGCCGATGACGTCACCATCATGTTTGCCGATGTCACCAAGCTGCGGCAGATCCTCTTCAACCTGCTCAGCAACGCCTGCAAGTTCACCCGCGATGGCGACATCGAGGTCAGCGTCTGGTGCGAGGCGCGGGAAGGTCGCGCGGATGTCTCCGGGCAGGTGTTCTTTTCCATTAGCGACACCGGCATCGGCATGGCCCCGGGGCAGCTGGACAAGATCTTCGAGGCCTTCAGCCAGGCGGACCTGAGCACCACGCGAAAATACGGCGGCACCGGCCTGGGGCTCGCCATCACCCAGCACTTTTGTCATCTGATGGGGGGCGGTGTCCACGTTGTCAGCGAACAGTCCAAAGGGTCGACATTTACCGTTATGTTGCCGCTGCGCGTCCCTCGCGATGAGTATCTCTTCGCCGGTGACGAAGAGGCGCCGAGAAACGGCATCGCCGCCCTCGGCCAGCGTCTGAGCGGACTACACGAGGATATTGCCCATGAGCGGCGCAAGCACGTCAGCCGCATACTGGTGATCGACGACGATCCGGCGACACTGCACATCATGTCGCACTTCCTGTCGCTGAAGGGCTTCGACGTGCGCACCGCCGCCAGTGGCGTCGATGGCCTGACCCTGGCGCAGGAACTGCAGCCGGATGTCATCACCCTCGACGTGATGATGCCGGGCATGGACGGTTGGGCGGTGCTGCGCGCCCTCAAGCGGGCGCCCCGCCTGCGCGACATCCCGGTGGTGATGGTGACCCTGGTGGAGGAACGCGCCATGGCGGAGGCGCTGGGTGCCGCAGGCTACATGTCCAAGCCCATCGACAAGCTGCGCCTGTACGGCATCATCAACCGCTGCGTGCGCGAACACGACGACCTGGCGCCGCCGCACGCCTCACGGACCACGGAGGAGTAACGACCATGCCCATACTGGCCGGAGACATCGGCGGCACCAAGACCCTGCTGCAATTGAAGGACGGCGCCCGGGTGCTGTTCGAGCGGCGCTTCGACAGCACCGCCTTCGCCGACTTCGCGGCCGTGTTGGCGACCTTTCTCGACCAGGCCGCCCGTGAGGGGCTGGGCGACGTGAGCGCCGCCTGCATCGGCGTCGCCGGACCAGTGGAAGGCAACCGGGCGCGGGTCACCAACCTGCCCTGGCGGCTGGATGCCGAGGCCCTGGCGGCCCGCTTCGGCATCCCCCGCCTGCGGCTCATCAACGACTTCCAGGCCGTGGGCTACGGGCTGGAGACCCTGGGCGACGACGACCTGCGGGTGCTGCAGCGGGGTGAAGCGCGCGCCGGCGCGCCACGGGCGCTGATCGGCGCCGGCACCGGCCTCGGCGAGGGCATCCTGGTGTGGTCCGGCGATCACTACGAGGTGCTGGCCTCGGAGGGTGGACATGTGGACTTTGCACCCACCGATGCGCTGCAACGCGCCCTGCTGGCCTGGCTCAGCGAACGCCAGCCCCGCGTCAGCTATGAAGACATCGTCTCCGGGCCGGGGCTGGAAACCCTCTACCGTTTTCACGCCGCGCACTTCGCCGGGCAGGTCCCGGCCACGCTGCTCGCTACGCTGGAGCAGGGCGGGGGTGCCGCGGTCATTTCCCGGGCCGCGGAGCAGGGCGATGTCCTCGCCGGGCAGACCCTGGACATGTTCGTGAAGATCTATGGCGCCCAGGCCGGCAACCTGGCCCTCACCTGTCTGGCCGCCGGCGGCGTCTACATCGCCGGCGGCATCGCGCCGCGCCTGGCCGAACGCCTGAGCCGCGGGATCTTCATGGCCGCCTTCCGCGACAAGGGGAAGATGGGGGAACTGCTGGCCCGGTACCCGGTCTACGTGGTCATGAATCCCAGGGTCGGGCTTCAGGGCGCCGCTGAAATGGCTGCACGCATTTCCCCATAGCCTTGACGGGGTATTGTCCCTATAATGCGCCATCTTCGCGGCCGCCAGGCCGTGAACCCCCTTCCACAATGACATCGAGGAGTAACACGGTCGTGAACCTGACAAAGATCCGCAGCCTGGCCAGGGACGCCGGCGTGAAGCCTGGAAAGATGAGAAAGGCGGAGCTGATCCGCAGCATCCAGCGCTCGGAGGGTTACTTCGACTGCTTCGCCTCGGCCACCGACGGCGAGTGCGACCAGCTGGGCTGCCTGTGGCGCGAGGACTGCTTTGCCGAGGCGAAGAAATCACGCGCCGCCTGAGTTTTTCGTGGTGCAATGAAAAGGCCGGTCGATGTGCGTCGACCGGCCTTTTTGCGTCTGGGGGTGTTTACCACAGAGGCGCGGAGACACAGAGAAAAATTGATGTGAAATCGTTATTGTCGCCGGGTCTGTAATTGAGTGCTATTTCAAGTTACACGGCGCAGCGGTGCAACCAGGCAGGCTTTCCCTCACGCTCATTGGCGTCCCCTGTAGGAGCGCCTTCAGGCGCGACCGACTGGCGAGGGTGTGTCGGGCGCGGTGGAAGCCGTTCCAGGCTGCAAGCCTTCCCGTATCTCATTTTTCACTGTTGGTGGGAATCGGGCCGGTCGCGCCTGAAGGTGCTCCTACAGGTGGTGGTGCGCAACGGGTGATGCTCAGGTTCGGGTTTTCCCGTTAGTTGCAAAAAAACAGATCTAAAATCGCGCACATCCCGGTGTTTCCGGGCGTTGCTGTATGTGGCGCCCTTTTTGCAGGCGTTCACTGCTAGTGCGATCCAGCGACATAGATCGGAATAAGACGACGTGAAATCCGAGGTTGTCGCCGGGAATGGCATAAAACGCAGAGGTCGCCAAGGCGCAGAGGACGCAAAGGTTCATTGAAGGGGCTTCCTTTGCGTCCTCTGCGCCTTGGCGTTCTTTGCGTTGATTCTCATGGTCGATTCCACATCCCGTGCGCCCGCTGTTTGCGCACGAATTTATGCAACGCTTGGGTTTTCTTGGCTGAGCGAGCTGCCTTGTTGCGTTATTCCGCAGGGCGGTTTTGCAAGAAAACAAGCGCCCTTCCTCTGTGCCCCCGTGCCTCTGTGGTGAATGGCCCTTCAGCGCTGCAGCGCTTCCCGGTAGAGGGCGACGTACTGCCGTGCGCTGCTCTTCCAGTCGAATACCTGGGCCATGGCGGTGCGGGCGATGGCGCGCCATTTCGGCGTCTGGGCGTAAATCTCCAGCGCGTGGTGGATGGTGCGCAGCAGGGCGTTGCCGCTGGCGTAGTAGAAGCAGAAGCCGGTGGCGGTCTTGCGCCGGATGGCCTCGGGGGTGGCGTCGACCACGGTATCGGCGAGACCGCCCACGGCGTGCACGATGGGCGGGGTGCCGTAGCGCAGGCTGTAGAGCTGGTTGAGGCCGCAGGGCTCGAAGCGCGAGGGCATGAGGAAGGCGTCGGCACCGGCCTCGACACGGTGGGCGAGGTGCTCGCTGTAGCCGAGCTTGATGCTGATCTTGTGGGGAAAGCGCGCCGCGGCGTCTTGCAGTGCAGCCTCGAAACGGGCCTCGCCGCTGCCCAGCAGGGCCAGTTGTACGGGCAGTTCTGCCAGTGCTTCGATGATGTCGAGCACCAGGTCAACGCCTTTCTGCTCCACCAGCCGGCCCACCGAACCTAACAGTAAGTCGTTGCTCTCGGGGAGGCTGAAGTCGGCCTGCAGGGCGCGCTTGTTGTCACGCTTGGCGCTGAAGCGGCGGGCGTCGTAGTGGCGAACGATGTGCGGGTCGCTGGCCGGGTTCCATTCGTCGAGGTCGATGCCGTTGAGGATGCCGCGAAGGTCGGCGGCGCGGTGGCGCAGCAGGCCGTCGAGACCGTAGCCGAATTCCGCGGTTTGTATTTCGCGCGCGTAGGTGGGGCTGACGGTGGTGAGCTTGTCGGCGTAGGCCAGGCCGCCCTTGATGAAGGACAGGTGGTTGTGGAATTCCAGGCCCTCGAAGTGCCACAGCTGCGGCGGCAGGCCGAGGCGGAAAAACACCTCGGCGGGGAACATGCCCTGGTAGGCCAGGTTGTGGATGGTGAACACGGTGGCCGGGCGTTCGGGCTCCAGGCTCAGCAGCGCCGGTACCAGGCCGGTCTGCCAGTCGTTGCAGTGGACGATCTCCGGGCGCCAGTCCAGCCCCGCGCGGCCCATGGCGATTTCGCTGACGATGCGGCAGAAGAAGGCGAAGCGCTCGGCGTTGTCGGGCCAGTCGTGACCGTTGGCGTCCAGGTAGGGGTTGCCTGGGCGGTCGAAGGCCGGCGGGTAGTCCACCAGCCAGACGAATACCCGGCTACCCGGCAGGCGGCCTTCGAGGATCTTGATCTCTTCCTGTGAGCCGGGCAGACGAATCGTGGTTATGCGCTTCAGCGGCCCGGCCTTTTCCTTGGCCTGCGGGTAGGCGGGCAGGATCAGGCGCACGGCGTGATTGAGGGATTTCAGCGCCGCCGGCAGGCTGCCGCTGACGTCGGCCAGGCCGCCGGTCTTGATCAGGGGGTGGGCCTCGCTGGTGGCAAACAGGATCTTCGACATGTTACAGCTCGTCTGTTTTGGCGGGTGGTCTAACGGTAATCAGACAGGGGTGAGGATCAGCGCGCCCAGCGGCGGCAGGGTCAGTTCCACCGACCAGGGGCGGTTCATCCAGGCCTGTTCCTCGGCGACGACGTTGCCGTTGCCGACGTTGCTGCCGCCGTAGAACTCGGAATCGGAATTCAGCAGTTCGCGCCACTCGCCGCCGCTGGGCAGGCCGATGCGGTAGTTCTCGCGTACCACCGGGGTGAAGTTGAGCACCACCACCACCACGCGGTCGTCGGACTTGCGCAGATAGCTGATGGTGGATTGTGCGGCGTCGTTGCAGTCGATCCATTCGAAGCCCTGCACGTCGAAGTCGTACTGGTGCAGCGCCGGCTGTTCGCGGTGCAGGTGATTGAGGTCCTTGAGCAGGTCCATCACGCCGTGGTGCAGGGGATAGTCGAGCACGTACCAGTCGAGGCTGGCGTCGAAGTTCCATTCGCGGCCCTGGCCGAATTCGCAGCCCATGAACAGCAGCTTCTTGCCGGGGTAGGTGTACATGTAGGTGTAGAGCAGGCGCAGGTTGGCGAATTTTTGCCACTCGTCACCGGGCATCTTGGCCAGCAGCGAGCCCTTGCCATGCACCACCTCGTCGTGGGAGAAGGGCAGCACGAAGTTCTCGGTGAAGGCGTACAGCAGGCCGAAGGTGAGCTGCTGGTGGTGGTAGTGGCGGTGGATGGGGTCCTTGCTGAAGTAGGTGAGGGTGTCGTGCATCCAGCCCATGTTCCACTTCATGCTGAAGCCCAGCCCGCCCAGCCAGGTGGGACGCGAGACCTGCGGCCAGGAGGTGGATTCCTCGGCGATGGTCAGGCAGCCGGGATGGTGCTCGTGCACCACGGTGTTCATGTGGCGCAGGAAGTCGATGGCTTCGAGGTTTTCGTTGCCGCCGTAGATATTCGGCACCCAGCCGCCTTCGTCGCGTGAATAGTCGAGGTAGAGCATGGAGGCCACGGCGTCCACGCGCAGGCCGTCGATGTGGAATTCCTCCAGCCAGTAGATGGCGCTGGAGAGCAGGAAGCTCTTCACTTCGTTGCGGCCGAAGTTGTAGATCAGGGTGCCCCAGTCCTGGTGCTCGCCCTTGCGCGGGTCCTCGTGCTCGTAGAGGGCGCTGCCGTCGAAGCGCGCCAGGCCGTGGGCGTCCTTGGGGAAGTGCGCCGGCACCCAGTCCATCAGCACGCCGATGCCGTGCTGGTGGCAGTGATCGACGAAGTAGCGGAAGTCGTCGGGGCTGCCGAAGCGGCTGGTGGGGGCGAAGTAGCCGGTGGTCTGGTAGCCCCAGGAGGCGTCCAGCGGGTGTTCGGTGATGGGCAGCAGCTGGATGTGGGTGAAGCCCAGGTGGCGGGCGTGATCCACCAGGCGGTGCGCCAGGGTGCGGTAGTCGAGGAAGTCGCCATTGTCGTCGCGCTGCCAGGAGCCGGGGTGCAGCTCGTAGATGGACATGGGGGCGTGCAGCCAGTCGAGGTTTTCGCGGTGCTTGCGCCAGTTGCTGTCGTGCCAGCGGTAGCGGCTCTCGGCGGTGATCAGGCCCGCGGTGCTGGGGCGCAGTTCGAAGGCGCGCCCATAGGGATCGGCCTTCAGGTGCAGGTGGCCGTGCTGGTCGCGGATCTCCAGCTTGTAGTGGGCGCCCTCGCCGACGCCGGGCAGGAACAGCTCCCAGATGCCGCTGCCGCCGCGCACCCGCATCGGGTGACAGCGGCCGTCCCAGTCGTTGAAGTCGCCCACCACGCTGACCCGCTGGGCGTTGGGCGCCCAGGTGGCGAACAGTACGCCGTCGACGCCGTCGACGGTCTTCGGGTTGGCGCCGAGGAAGCGATAGGCGTGCAGATGGGTGCCTTCGGCGAACAGGTGCATGTCGAAGTCGCTGATCTGCGGGCCGAAGCAGTAGGGGTCGATGCGCTGGTGGTGGTTGCCGGCATCGTCGATCCAGTGGATGGTGTAGGGCCTGGGAAGATCCTTGCCATCGCCGCGCCACAGGAACAGGTCCGTATCGCCATAACGCTGCATGACATATCTGCCTTCCAGGCTGACCTCCCTGGCGCGTGGCTGGAATACCACCACCACGTCATCCTTGCCCTTCTTGTGGCGGCCGAGGATCTCGAAGGGGTCGTGGTGCCGGGCCTCGAGGATGCGCTGTATCTGGGACTCGGGGAAGGCGGAAATGGCGTTCATGACATGTAATACCTGATGGGAAAGGTGGCGGGTCCGGGCGAAAAATAGCTGCGGAACATACGGCCGTTGGTGCTACCATGATAAGGGCAAGGGGGTGGTGGCGTCACGTTTTGTGGCGTTGGCAAGCAACGGTCAAGCTACTGACCTGAACCTATGGATTCAGGTTGACTTTAATCGGGAGAGTCGTTTTATGAATGAGCAGCAGTCGATGAGATTCGTCAGCCGGATCACGCGCGATACCCTGGCCCTGATCATGGCTGGTGGCCGGGGCTCGCGCCTCAAACAGCTCACCAATTGGCACGCCAAGCCGGCGATACCCTTCGGCGGCAAGTTCCGCATCATCGATTTCCCCCTTTCCAACTGCATCAACTCCGGCATCCGCCGTGTCGGCGTGCTGACCCAGTACAAGGCCCACTCACTGATCCAGCATGTGCAGAAGGGCTGGGGTTTTCTGCGCGGCGAATTCGGCGAGTTCGTGGAGCTGTTGCCGGCCCAGCAGCGCATCGAGGAAAACTGGTATGTGGGCACCGCCGATGCCATCTACCAGAACATCGACATCATCCGTAACCATAACCCCAAGTATGTACTGATCCTCGGTGGCGACCACGTCTACAAGATGGATTATGGTCCGATGCTGGCCCAGCACGTGGAAAACAACGCCGATCTCACCATCGGCGCCCTGCAGGTGTCGCTGGAAGAGGCCCGGGGCTTTGGCGTGATGTCCGTGACCGAAGACAATCGCGTCACCGATTTCACCGAAAAGCCGCAAAACCCCCAGCCGGTGCCGGGCGAGGACGACGTGGCGCTGGCCTCCATGGGCATCTACATCTTCAACACCGACTTCCTCATCGAGCAGCTGCTGCGCGATGCCGATACACCGGGTTCCTCGCACGATTTCGGCCACGACATCGTGCCCAAGGCCATGGAGCGCTACCGCACCTTCGCCTATGCCTTCCGCGACGTGCAGACCGGCAGCCAGGGCTACTGGCGCGACGTCGGCACGGTGGACGCCTATTGGGCTTCCAACCTGGAGCTGATCGGCGTCACCCCGGAACTCAATCTGTATGATGACGCCTGGCCCATCTGGACCTACCAGGGCCAGCTGCCACCGGCCAAGTTCGTCTTCGACGACGAAGACCGTCGTGGCATGGCGGTGGATTCCATGGTCTCCGGCGGCTGCGTGGTGTCCGGCGCGCTGGTGCGACACTCGCTGCTGTTCTCCAGCGTGCGGGTCAATTCCTACAGCACGGTGAAGGACAGCGTGGTGTTGCCCGAGGTGGAGATCGGCCGTCACTGCCACATCGAAAAGGCCATCATCGACCAGGGGTGCAGGATTCCCGAGGGCTCCGTGATCGGCAAGGACCCGGTCGAGGACGCCAAGCGTTTTCACGTCACGCCCAATGGCGTGACCCTGGTGGTGCCGGAGATGCTCGGCCAGGAACTGCACTATGTCAGATAAGAATCATTTCAGGTAAGGAATATGTCCGCTAAGAAGTCCCAACAACCCCGTTTGAACGTGGTGCTGCTCTGGCACATGCACCAGCCGCAGTACTGCGACCGGCCTAACGGCGAGTATCAACTGCCGTGGACCTATCTGCACGCCATCAAGGATTACACCGACATGGCGGCCCACCTCGAGGCCGAGCCGCAGGCGCGCGCGGTGATCAATTTTGCCCCCACCCTGCTGGAACAGCTGGATGACTATGCCCACCAGGTCGAGGCCTTCCTCGCCACGGGCCAATGCATCCGCGACCCCCTGCTGGCGGCGCTGGCCAACCCGGTGCTGCCCACCGATGCCGGTGAGCGGCTGGAGTTGCTCGGCCAGTGCCTGCGCGCCAATGAAAAGACCCTGATTCATCGTTATGTCCCCTACACCCGCCTGGCGGAAATGGCGCGCTGCTTCCTCGGCCACCCGGAATCCGGCATCTACGTCAGCGAGCAGTTTCTCGTCGACCTGTTGATGTGGTACCACCTCGCCTGGCTGGGCGAGACGGTACGGCGCGAAAACCAGCGCGTGCAGATGCTGATCGAAAAGGGCTGTGATTTCAGCCTGCGCGACCGCCGCGCGCTGGTGGAGATCATCGGCGACCTGCTGTCCAACGTCATCGGCCGCTACCGGCGTCTCGCCGAACAGGGCCGGGTGGAATTGTCGGTGACGCCCTACGCCCATCCCATCGTGCCCCTGCTGCTGGACCTGGAATCGGCCCGCGAGGCGATGCCGGACGTGCAGCTGCCCTTGCTGGGCAAATACCCCGGCGGCGAGGAGCGCGTGCGCTGGCACATCCGCGAGGGCATCAAGATCTTCGAGCACTACTTCGGCTTCCGTCCCACCGGCTGCTGGCCGGCCGAGGGCGGCGTCAGCACCGAATCCATCCCCTATTACCAGGAGGCCGGCTTTCGCTGGATCGCCAGCGGCGAGAACGTGTTGCGCAACAGCCTGGCGCAGGCCGAGAGCGACCTGCCCGAGGGCGAAAATCACGTCCTGCACCGCGCCTACACGGTGGCCGGCAACGACGTCGCCTGCTTCTTCCGCGACGACGGCCTCTCCGACCTGATCGGATTCAACTTTTCCGACTGGCATGCCGATGATGCGGTGGGCAACCTGCTGGCGCACCTGAACAATATCGCCGATGCCTGCGAGGGGCGGGAGGGCGCCGTGGTGTCCATCATCCTCGATGGCGAGAACGCCTGGGAGTACTACCCGGAAAACGGTTATTACTTCCTCGAGGCACTGTATCGGGGCCTGGCCAATCACCCGCGCCTGAAACTGACCACCTATGAAGAAATGCTGAAAGACGAGAAACGGCCACTGCCGACGGTCAACATCTCCCGCCTGGTGGCCGGCAGCTGGGTGTACGGCACCTTCTCCACCTGGAT
>Ga0256839_1002798_pt1 | contig 18938 bp, 10 predicted proteins | sample 354166metaG_FD_185968 | JGI IMG/M metagenome (GOLD analysis project Ga0256839, IMG submission 185968) | Hydrothermal vent microbial communities from Mid Atlantic Ridge, Atlantic Ocean - 354-166 | ecosystem: Environmental > Aquatic > Marine > Hydrothermal vents | place: Atlantic Ocean: Mid... | reverse complement strand
TGCAAGATCGGCTGTTCAAGAACGATAAAATCCACCCCCTATGGTTTCACGAGGTCGAAGAGATTTTTGGCACCGATGACCCCTTAGGGGTAGAAGGCGTGCGGGTCAAACATGTGAAAACCGGCGAAATCACCGAAATTCCATGCAAAGGCGTGTTTATTGCCATTGGCCATAAACCCAGCAGCGAATTGGTTGTGGACAGCCTCGAAACCCATATGGGCGGCTATGTGGTCACAAAACCCGATAGCACGGCAACCTCTATTCCCGGGGTTTTTGCGGCTGGCGATTTGACAGATTATATCTATCGCCAAGCCGTAACATCGGCTGGCATGGGCTGCATGGCGGCGCTCGAGGCGGAAAAATTCCTGTCTGAACAAGAATAATTGGTAAAATTTTAACCACTGGCCGGTATTTTTGCGGCCAGTGGCGTTACCGTTTGACAAAACATTTGGCATTTGCGATGGCCCGCGTTACATACCGTTAGTCAAATAATTTCAGCAATTTACAGGCCGTTTTCCAGATGATGCAGCAAAACCTATCTCCGGTTCCCGAACTTTTTGTTTCTTATGAATCCGCTGAAAAGCTGAAATTCGAGGCCGCGGATCTGCCCAGCTGGGATCTGACAGCGCGCCAGACCTGTGATCTGGAATTGCTGATGAATGGCGGGTTTAACCCGCTTAAGGGCTTTATGTCTGAAGCCGATTATAACAGCGTTGTCAAAGACATGCGTATGGCGAACGGCACATTGTGGCCCATGCCGATCAATCTGGATGTGACACAAAAATTTGCCGATACCATCACCGAGGGCCAAGATATCGCCCTGCGCGATGCCGAGGGCGTTATTCTGGCGATTCTGTCAATCACCGATAAATGGACACCCGATAAACCGCTTGAGGCATCAAGCGTTTTTGGTGCTGATGACAGCGCCCATCCCGCGGTGAATTACCTGCATAATCAGGCCGGAAATGTCTATCTTGGCGGGCCTGTTATTGGCATTCAGGCCCCCGTGCATTATGATTATCGCGGTCGGCGCAACACCCCGAATGAATTGCGGACGTTTTTTCGCAAAATGGGCTGGCGCAAGGTTGTGGCCTTTCAAACCCGCAACCCTTTGCACCGCGCCCATCAGGAACTGACCTTTCGTGCAGCGAAGGAAGCGCAAGCAAACCTGCTGATCCATCCGGTGGTTGGCCTGACCAAACCCGGCGATATTGACCATTTTACAAGGGTGCGCTGCTATGAGGCAGTGCTGGATAAATATCCCAGCTCCACCACATCATTAAGCCTGCTGAACCTTGCCATGCGCATGGGTGGCCCTCGCGAGGCTGTCTGGCACGGGCTGATCCGCAAGAACCACGGCTGTAGCCATATTATCATTGGTCGAGATCATGCGGGGCCGGGCAAAAACTCGGCTGGTGAGGATTTCTACGGGCCGTATGACGCGCAAAACCTGTTCAAGCAGCACGAGGCCGAAATGGGCATCGAAATGATCGATTTCAAGCACATGGTTTATGTGCAGGAAAAAGCCCAATACGAGCCGATCGACGAGGTGGAAAAAGGCATGACCGTTCTGAATATTTCTGGCACCGAACTGCGCCGCCGCCTTTCCGAGGGCTTGGATATTCCTGAATGGTTTTCTTTTCCTAACGTGGTTCAGGAATTGCGCCGCACCCGCCCTGCCCGTTCAAAACAGGGGTTTACGGTATTCTTCACCGGCCTTTCCGGTTCGGGAAAATCCACCATTGCCAATGCATTGATGGTTAAGCTGATGGAAATGGGCGGCCGGCCGGTTACATTACTGGACGGGGATGTGGTGCGTAAAAACCTGTCCTCCGAGCTGGGGTTTTCCAAAGAACATCGTGATCTCAACATCCGCCGCATTGGCTATGTTGCGTCGGAAATCACCAAAAACGGCGGCATTGCCATTTGCGCGCCAATCGCCCCCTATACGACCACGCGCCGTGCGGTTCGCGAAGACATCGAGAGCTTTGGCGCCTTTGTGGAGGTGCATGTCGCCACCAGCCTAAAGGAATGCGAACGCCGTGATCGCAAAGGGCTGTATAAACTGGCGCGCGCCGGAAAAATCAAGGAATTCACAGGTATTTCAGACCCTTACGAGGCCCCGACCAAGGCCGAATTGGTGATTGATACCGAAAATATCGCTGTGGATAATTGTGCCCATCAGGTGATTCTGAAGCTGGAACAGCTGGGGCTGATTGCAGGGTAAGGGTTGGAGCGGGCGATGGAAATCAAACCCGCGAACTCCCCCGCTTTTAACCCCGGATCAGAACCCTAAAACTTTGCTATCAGGTTCACAAAAGCCCCCCGACTGGTGTAATTGATATTGGTAAGGTCATCAGAGACCGCCCCCCACTCAAATCCGCCGCCAAGCTTCACATGATCGCCAAGCTGGCGATATATGCCTGCCATAGCCCCTGATTCTGTTGTCCCGCTTTCAAGCGTATGCAAAAGCCGACCTTCACCCATAATATCCCAATTGTTAACCACATGCCATTCCAGCCGGACAACCGCCAATGCTGCAGTATTATCGGTAAAGGCAGTGGTGCCCCGAGGTGCGGTGTTACTCAAACGATAGCCAAGCTTGCCGCCAAGGGTCAGCGCCGGAGACAAATCATATCCCGCATTCAAAGAAAATACCTGACTTATCTGAAGCGGTCCATCAACAGTCCCGTCTGCGCTCACCTGATCTTCACCGGGTAAATCGCGCAAATATGTATAGCGGAACAGCAGGTTCAGCTTTTCATTGTCAACCGGGCGAAAAGCATAGCCTATGGATGCTTTTACATATTCACCGTCACGGAAATCTCCTTCGGCACTGCTGGAGAGCAACGCATCCACATTGGCTAAAAATTGCCAATTGTCATTAACCATATTGGCATAGCCAGCAGATAAGCCCCAGGTCATCCGGTCACGCGTGCTGCCAGCCCCGTTTTCATCGCGGTATTCCAGCCGTGCGCGCCAGCTTTTGTCGTCTCCGTCATCAAATGCCGCACCGAAAGAAACCGCCAGGCGGTCAAAATCACCGTTTACCGGATCCAGCACAGTGCCCTTTTCAAACGTGGAGCTGAGCGTCCAATAAGCAGAAGGGGTATAATTAACCCCGAATATCCGCGATAATGAACGCTGGTCATCCGGCATATCATAGACGGATTCAGTATAAAGCGATAAGCTATCGGTCATGGCATAGCGCCCGCCGAGCACGATTTTACCATTATCTGCCAATGCCCCGCCTGCACCACTGCGGGTCGGATCCAGAGTATAGCCAAGGTAAAGCTCGTTTTGGTCTGTGGCTGTATAGGTCAGGCCAAAGGCACCGCCAAGCCCCCCATCGCCGGTAGAAGCCTCTCCCGAGATACCGAGCTTGTTATTCAACTGTGCGCTAAAGCCCGCACCATAACGGTTATTGTCAGACAAGCCGCCCTGATTGGCTATGGTTGCCTGCCCAAATACATAATATTCGTTTGCAGCCGAGGGCGCAAAGTTGAGGCGCAGGCCAACATCGGTGCGCTGTCCGGTTTCACTTGGCACGAGGGCGGTGTTTTTATCGGTAAACTGCACACCGGCTTCAATCGAAACCTGATCCGAAAGCGCAAAAGCCAACCTGATTTCAGCTTCGTTGCGGGTATCGCCCGTATCAAGACTAAACCATTCAGCATCAGCCCCAAGGGTCAGTCGATCGCTTACCTCAAATTCCAGCTCTAGCCCCAACAGGGTCTGCCCATCGGTGATATTTTGCGTCAAAGTCGAAAACCCGGCATCTTTTCTTTCATAGTAAAGGCCCAGAAATCCGTCCTGACCAAGCCCCATATCCCTGAAACCGATACGGCTGTCAAACAAGATGGCATTGGCCCCGGCCGAAGCTCCGCTTGCGGTGGAAACAATAATCAGCCCACCATCGGTAGAATCCGTATAGCCAAATCCCGGCCCGGAGCTGCGGGCAAATTCAAGATCTGCATAGCTGCTTTCGCCAAACTGGAAGCGCACATCCGCCCCGGCCATATTCTGCTCTCCGGATGCGGTGGATTCGCGCATTACCGTAGCCCCGAAACGTAGCTGGTTGCCCACCCATGCCTCGACCCGGCCACCAAAGGCAAGATCATCAACCGCAGTGTTGGTCGGGGTATATTCATACCGGGCCACAAGATTGACACGATAGGAATCGCCGCCTCCGGAGACTACTCCGGCACCCGTGGCAGTTGAATTCAGCGGGTTGGCAAGCAGCACCGTGCCTTGAATATGGTCAATACTATAATCCGTGCCTTCAACCAGAGGAACACTGGAAATCACGCGTCCGGTGTCTTGGTCAACCAGTTGCACGCTCAGCGAAACCGAGCCGCCGTTAATATCCTGACGCGACAAAAAGTAAACCGAACCGCCGGTGCCTTGCAAAATATCGCGCTGGCCAATGGTATCGGGTTGTGCAGCATAGGCAATGGCGGCCACGCGTGCCTCGCCAGATTCAGTAACAGCCGAAGACCTGAACCGCAGTTCAGCGCCATAAAGTGCACGGTTGTTTTGCAACAAGGCAGAGCCGGTCATGCCGGCTTTGAAATCCCCCCATGTTATGAGGAAATTTTCGTTTTCGGCGCGTAAATAAATTCGCCCTGCGGTTGGCGTATCATCAAAATAAGTGCTGTTATCGCCATAGGTCGGGTAAACATCCGTGCCGTCAGCGCGCAACCGGTCCAGAACCCGCCGTGGGTCTTTGTCATCCAGCCTCGAGAATATTTCACTGATCGGCCCGTTACCCGTATCCACAGAGCCGGTAATCATCCAGCCGCGTGCGGTTTGACCTTTTACATAAAATGCCAGACGCCCGTCCACATAGCTGCCGGAATCAAACCCGCCGGTATTGCCGCTCCAGCCTGCGGTGATATCGGCAATCCCGACCTTGAACCATTCTGATTCCGGAATTTGCACATCGCGCACAATCGTGCGGCCCTGGGTGGTGACAGATACCACCTGATCCCCGACCGGCAAAATTCGACTGACAACAAAATTCCCGTTTGCGTCAACGGGTATCGTTTCCCCCATGACCACAACCGAGCCGTTCGGATAAGCGCCACTACCGGAAGCAGTGATCAACCCGCCCCGCACCGGAATGCCCCGCCGCATGGTGCGGTCTTCGCCCTCTCCGGGTGCGGTTGCATTAGCCACGGTGTCAAATACGCTATTTGCCCGCCGGATCTCCAGCGGTACGGTTTCGTCATAACGGCCATCCGCATCATAAACCCGCAACACATAGGCATATTGCCCTGAACCGCCTTCGGGCATGGTCCAGTCAACCACGCCATTGGCATTGGCCGGCAGCCTGGTGACCAGCGGGTTACCACGTTGGCCAAGATCGATAATGCGCAGTTCGCTGCGGCTGATAAAGGCCGGATAATTGCTTGATGCTCTGAATTGCACGACTTCGCCCACAGCATAAGCCGTGCGCATATCACGCGTAAAAACATTAAGCATTCGCCGTGTATCCAGCCCGTCATAGCGAATATCGACATTCATTGCATTAGCCAGCAGATCGCTCCGGTGGGTTGGCGCCACCATCGCAGGCGCACCGGCAATGGTGGTTTGATCAACCGAGATCGAAAACCCCGAAGCAGCAAAACTGTCCATCTGGGCAAGGCCTTGCCCCGCCGAAAATGCCATAATCAGCGCCGAGGTTTGTAGCAGCCCCAAGCGAAAAGAGCGGCGAGTAGCGAACTTGTTCATTGTAATACACGTCATTTTATTGCTCCGCTCTTGCGATCAGTTGCTGTATCTGGATCGGTCCCTGCCCCACGGAGCGCCATACGCGCCGCAGTTCGACCTCCACCCCCTCCATCCGGCGGCGCGCTTCGCCCACCTCCGGAGCCGTAGCATCTGCTGGCAGATGATAGGTAATAACCACCGTGGCAGGGTCTTGTGCCAGACTTTGCGCCAATTGCATTATTCCGGCGGTAAGCGCGGGCTTCGGGGTGCCAGCGGCATCAAAAGCAGCAAGGTTCAGGTCCACCCGGGCGATACGGCCCAAAGTAGCCCCGAAATTCACTTCGGACATCATGCCCGGGGTCAGACGCGATACGCGGGGGTTTTCGGTGGTAACCGAATACCCGGCCGGCAGCGAACGCGGGTCCAGCTTCAGGATAAAGTTGGATCCGCTTCCTGCAGCTGGCAGGCTGGCACAAGGAATGCTGTAACGGCCAAATTCGTCAGTTGTGATAATCAGACCGTCCACGGTCACCAAACGAACACCCGGTATCCCGTCTTCGCCTTGCGGTGTGGACAGCATTTGTTCCGGCTTACCTTTGCCGCCGCGATAAACCGGATCGGTCACCAGCCCGGAAGCAGGTTCGTTATATTGATAGCCATCACCGTTGCGATCATTGAAGACCTTGCCGATTACCGTGCTGCAATCAAATACCGCCACCGGCAGCACCCGCACAATAGCAGTGGCAAAATCAACCAGATCGGTGCCCGTAGCGGCATCCACCAGATTAACCCTGTTCACAAAACTGCCCGCACCGCTGCCATTCAGAACCCGTGCTTGCAAGGTCAATACCGTGTCGCCCAAAGGCGCAATGGTAATGTCTTCCCAGGTTATGACTGCGCCATCAACATCCACCACAAAGGATGCACCATTAAGCGTGGCGCTATCTGGCACATAAAGCAGCCCCATCGGCAAGGTGTCGATCACATCGACCAGCCCGACAAGCACCGGATTGTTATTGGTGATGGTAATTGTGTAAGGCACAATACTGCCATGCTCGACCAATTCCTGCGGAGTGGTTTTTACCATACTCAGGCCCGAAGGCACATCCGTAGTCATCAACAATGTAGTCGTGCCGGATTCGTCGGTTACCGCCGGACCTGTGGGCGGGGTGCCCGAAACGGTGGCATTATTCACAACGTCCCCTATATCGATATCCCCCGATGTAATCGCATAGGTCGCCGTATAGGTGGTGGTATCCACCGCCCCCGGATCAAGCGACAAGATCGGCCCGCCGGTAAGCACCACCCCTGCCAGCGCATCAGTAAGGGTTACGTTGGTCAGGGTTACATTTCCGGTATTTTCGATCCGGAATGTATAGCTGATGATGTCACCCGGCTGCGGCGGCACCTGCAAGGCACTGTCATCTTCGGTTTTGACCAAGGCAATCGCCGGATTCTGGCTTAGGGGCACTATGGTTGGCGTATCGTTATCGTTGGCTGTGCCGGAATCGTCGTTTACATCAGGGCCGGTCGGCGGCGTGCCGGTGGCAGTGGCGGTGTTTATTACCTCTCCTGCATCCAGATCATCCTGTATCAGTGTATAGGTTGCAGTGAAGGTTGCAGCATCGATATCCCCCGGAGCCAATGACGGGATCGGCCCACCAGAAATCACAATCCCCACCAATGCATCGGTCAGGGTTACGTTGGTCAGGGTTACATTGCCGGTGTTTTCAATCTGGAATGTATAGCTGATCACATCCCCTACCTGCGCCGGGGTTTGCACCCCGCTTGCATCTGCAGTTTTGATCAAAGCGATGGCCGGCCCGGGGTTCAGAGGCACCACGGTCGGGGTATCGTTATCGTTGGCTGTGCCGGAATCATCGGTCACATCGGTGCCATATGGGTCAGAACCCGCGGTTGTGGCTGAATTGATCACCTCGCCCAGATCCACATCCGCCTGAGTAAGCGCATAAGTGGCGGTGAAAGTGGTGGAATCCACCTCCCCCGGCGCCAATGACGGGATCGGCCCACCCGAAATCACAATTCCCACCAATGCATCGGTCAGGGTTACGTTGGTCAGGGTTACATTGCCGGTGTTTTCAATCTGGAATGTATAGCTGATCATATCCCCCTCTTGTGGCGGGGATTGCACGGCGCTTGCATCTGCGGTTTTGATCAGGGCAATCGCTGGCGCAATATCCGGCAATACAGGGGTTGGGTCACCCTCTCCCGCACCTGTGCCGGAACCATCACCATTGGAGTCCGGGTTGGTGCCATCATCGCTGATGTCGATCAATTCGGGGTTGGTGGCCGAGGTCTGGCCAGACAGTTCACCCTCGCCGGTGACGGTTGCCTGGTTTTCATAGCGCCCACCCGAGGCCAATAATGGCGGCAACGGGTTGGTCGGCTGAACACGCAAGGAAAAGCTGATCGTGCAGGTACCACCGCTCGCAAGGGAAAACCCGTTAGCCAGCGCGTTATCGCCCGATCCGTCAAATCCGGAATTCAGCCCGCCACAGCTGCCTGCCGGCGGCGCAATAATTGTATAGCTGCCAAAGCCCAGCGGGTCCGTTGCCGGGGTGGCAAGGGATTGATAGGTGCCAAAGAGCGGCGCTGCACCGGCTAGCGGGTCGGTCACCTCCATATTGATCAGGGTTTCGAGGCTGAAGTTTTCAACAACCATATCGAAGGTTGTGTTGAAAGAGCCGTCAGCGTTGGTCACGACCGCGCCGGAAACCGCCTTGGCAATCCCCACCCGCGCTTGCGGAATTAGCGGGAACAGATACTCGATGGCATCCGTATTGTCAGGCACAGCAATCGAACCTATTACGGTTGGCGACGAAATCGTGCCGCCTTCGGAACCGGCAGTATTGGTGCCATCCGTCAAATAATCTTCGCTTACCGGACCGCGGGTCAGCGTATAATCACCGGCAGGAATAAACGGAAAGATGAAATCACCGTTGGGGTCGGTATTTGTGGTCAGGTTGATCGGCTGGCCATCAAACGAAGTGCCGGTCAGGGTGATAGGCACATTGCCAACAAATGTATCGCCAGCCGTAATCCCGGCATCATCGGCAAAATCACGGAACACAGTGCCCGAGATTGAGGAGGAGCCAATCGAAACCTGTCCGTCGCTGCTATTGTCTGTGACGTCTATATCCAGCGAAGAGGTGGTTACGCTACCGGTATTGGTGAAGGATTGCGGATCACTGGTGACAGACACCACCTCAACCGGAATCAGAATCTCAACCGCGCCGGGGCTGCTGACCGTGCCAAGATCACAGGTAAATGCGCTATCGCCCACACCGCCGGTACATGTTGTAGAACTGGCAGAGCCAGAAATTACGGTTGCTACTGGCGGGCCGGTCAGGATCATGCCTGCGGGCAGATTGTCGGTAAACACCACGTCATCGGCCTCAGCCAACCCGGGGCCGTCATTGACCTGCACCAGAGCGGTAAAGGTAAAGTTTTCGTTCAACACAACATTTGCCACCGAGGGGGTTTTGCTAGGCACTTCAATATCGGTTCTTGTGCGCACGGTGGTGATCTCGGAGGTGGCGTTATTGGCTGCCAGCCGGTCAAACCCGGCGACAATCTCGTCCGATGAAATTTCTACGGTATTTTGTGAAGATCCCTTGGCAACCCCGCGCGCGGTGATGTCGATGGTTTCAGAGGCTCCGGATTCAAGATAAGGCCAGCTACAGACCAGCTGTTGCCCCAGTGAATTAACCGCTGGCACTACGCTACAGGTACCTGCGCCAGAAATCACATGGCTCTGATAGCTAAGCCGCGTTGCCGGCATATCATCTGTTACCACGATGTTTTCGGATGCCGAAGGCCCGGCATTGGTTACTGTAATAGTATAAACCGTATCACTGCCAATGGCGACCGGATCAATGCTGTCAACTTTATTAACCAGAATATCGAGATCCGGACCTTCAACTGCCACATCCACAGTTGCGCTATTATTGGTTAGGTCGGTTTCGGTGGTTGTTGTGGTCACATCGACGCTGTTGGTAATAACGCTGCTAAGGAGAGCATTATTAGGCCGTAAAACCATAACCACAGTGGCCTGCGACCCGTTGCTCAGGGTGTTTAGATTACAGACAACCTGATTATTAACCCCGGATGTCACACTGCCGGATATAGGCGCGGTGGTGCAGACCCCTGCTGAAGGTGTCGCTGAAATAAAAGTCATATCATTGGGCAATGTATCGGTGATGGTTACCGCATCGGCACTGCTCAGCCCGTTGGGCAGATTGCGCGCCGCTACCACATAGGTCAGATCTTGCCCGACAGCCACCGGATTCGGGGTGGCGGTTTTGGTAACGGTCACATCGGCCCGGGCCAAAACATCAAAATTGGCACTGGCAGTATTATTGCCCAGATCAGGGTCCGGTGTGGTTTGGGATACAGCAGAAAATTCGTTGGTACGGCTTCCCGCATTCAACCCCGGGCGCACCGAAACAGTAATGGTCGGGCAATCCGCCCCTGCCGTACAAACCGGCAAAGACACGATATCACAGCTCAACAGCCGGGAATTACCCCCGGAAGCAGAATTGGTGCAAGAAAGACCCGTCGCCAAGCCCGGTGAAAGCACCGCTGAAATAAAACCCGCGCCGGTCGGCCCTACATTGTTGTTGATCAGGTTTGTCAGGTTATCCGTGATCTGGATGTTTTCCGAGATCGCCGTCCCGCCATTAACGATTTCAAGCGTAAAGGTCTGCACATCTCCGGCAGCAATCGGGCTTATTGCTGCGGTTTTAATTGTGCTGATATCCGCTGAATCAACCCCTGCTGTCACCGTGGTGGTGTGGGTGATGGTATCATTGCCAGGATTTAGATCTGCGATATTCGCATTCGGAGAGCTAATCGCCAGCCCGTTATTCAAGCTGCCGGCAGCGGTCAGGGTGGCGTTAAACACCACATTTGGCGTGGTCGCCGAGGCCCCGAGCGGGGCACCGCTGGTATAATCCCGCGTACAGGTAATATTCTGCGCGCCGGAAACCGGCAATGCAGGGGCACAAACCCAGCCATTAAGGATAGCAGAATTTATCGTCATGCCCGCAGGCACTGAATCCACCATTTCAATAGTGCCAAAGAAATCCGCGTTGCCAATGTTGCTGGTGCTGATACGATAGTCATAGCTGTTGCCAACCACCCCCAGCGCCGGGTTCGGACCAGATTTATTGGCCCGCAGATCAACTACCGGATCCTGAATTGTGGCGCCACCATCGGTGGCAGTATTGTTGCCCATATCCGGATCAACCGGACCGGACGAACCTATGACCGCAGTATTAAGCGGCGTGCCCGATGAAACGATAGTGGTTTCAATCACCACAGATCCAAGCGACACATTGCTGCCAGCCACAGTGCCAGATGCGCGGGTGCAGTCCACATCCTGACCCGCGACAACACAAGCCCAGCCCGGTGCTGTAACCGTATTAATCTGGTAATTGCCGGGAATGGTATCTGAAATGGTAAGGCCCGTGGGGCTGTCACCGGTATATTCCGCAGCAAGGGTAAAGGTCGCGGCATCTCCGACCAGCAGGGCGCCCGACGGGCTGCGGCTTTTACTGATTGATACATCCGAACCACTGGTAACGGCTATATTGCCAATATCGGTGTTGTTTGAGCTGATCGGATCTGTCGGATCAGCATTGATAACCGACCCCGTAGCCGTGATCGTTGACCCACCCGCTGCGGAAACCTGCCCGTTAAACGTTAGCGGCACTGAATCGCCCACAGCCAAAGGACCGGATATCACGCAAACAAAATTCCCCCCCGAAAGATTACAGCCGGCCGGAGGCGTAATATCAACCAACCCTGTTGGCACGGGAAAGATCAGTTCAAAATCATTGGCTATATTGGGGCCATGGTTGGTGGCTATAAAATCAAGGTCCACATAGCTGCCCGCCGCGGCGGTGGCTGGCACGGCCAGCGTCAAACCAATATCGGAACCGGCGGTAATGGTGGTGGTCTCGGGTTCTATATTGTTGCCGGCGTCTATATCGGTTACACCGCCCGCAGTTAGGGGAACACTCGCCGATACATTGATTGCACCTGCCACGAAAGAACGCACAACGGCCACCATGCTGACATTACCCAAAGCAGCCAATGGCGGCACATTACAGGTTACGGTTGCCGGGCCTGTTGCGGGCAACGGCGAACAGCCGGTTATGCCGCCCGATGCGCTGATCATTTCAGAATCTGCGGGCAGAATGATGTCAATTGTTGTCGCAGGCGCGGCATCAAAACCGTTATTATCTACCTGAACCGAATATTCGATATTGCCGCCAGCCGCCACCGGATCAAACCCCGTATCCCCGATATTGGCGATCCAGTCAACATTTTGCGCTTGCGCTGCTGTCCCCATTCCGAAAGACACTGCAAATAACATGCCGGTTACCGCTGCCAGTTTTTTTGCCCATCGGGAAAAATTGGTTTTGCTTACCTGCTTGTCATTTATCATGGCAATATCCTTTTTACAAAATCGAGCACAACTAAAGCATTGACGAAACCGATATCAAGTATAAAAATGCGCCTATAGGGATTTATCTATAGAATTAGTCGGATATAGGAAAAAATCACTGGAATTACTTCAGCCCAATCAATCTATAGGTCGGCAAAAGTCAGCCCCACTACCATAAGGCGACACCCGGCCAGAACCAACGCACCGAACAAGCGGCCGGTCATAGGGCGGCCAATTCGCCCCGACGGAGTGCTGCGCACCGTGAAATAGGTATTGGAGCGGGCGACGGGAATCGAACCCGTGTCATCAGCTTGGAAGGCTGAGGTCTTACCATTACACAACGCCCGCTTCGGGTTTGAACTAATGAGTTTAGGCCAAGGGGTCAAGGTGGCTGGCGCGTTTTAGACAAAAACTTTATCCTAGCGCAACAAGGGTTGAAGCCCTTGAAATTTTGTTGAAAGCGAAAATACCGGTATTTTTCAGCATTGCAGCACCGATAAACCTGTAATGCGGATTTATCTTTTTTATTTCAAGCATATAGCGCTCCGGCTTTGGTGGACAGAAAGCTGTTCAGGTCAACATTTTCCTGCTTCAAAAAACCGGAACTCGGTAATTTCTGGCTGCGCACCAATTCGATAATTGCCACTACAGACCCGGCCGTGGTCCATGCAATGGCGGTTTGTTTGCCACCGGCGACCTCAATGGGGCGATAGCTGCGGACAAATTCCTTGCGCTGCAAATGCCCGTCGATATTACCCTCGGACGCCACGTGGATATAGACCACATCATCCTCTACGGGGGGTTTGGCGTTTACCAGAATCCGCCCTGCCAGTTCGCGGTTTTCGCGCATCAAAAGTTCATGGAAAAAGAAATTCATCAGCTTGGCGTGTCCGGGATAACGCATTGTTTTATAATCAATATTTTCGACTTTGCCTTGATATGTCTCACACATTGTGCCCAAACCGCCAGAGGTGGTAAAGGCCTCCAGCTTCATGCCGTCTATGTAAATATCCTCCAGCCATTCCATTGAGGAAAGCCATTTGCGTTTGCCTTCCTCAAGCACTTCGCAATCGTTCAAATATTCGTTCACCACGCCTTCGGGCGACCAGTTGAACGCATACCCCATCAACCCTGTCGGGTGCTGCGGCAAGGCCCCGACCCGCATCCGAACCGATCGACAGGTATCAAATTTTTTGATGTGGTCGGCACCGATAATGCCGATAAAACCGGGGGCCAAACCGCATTGCGGGGCCATTAAGCCTTTGGAAGTTCTGGATAGTTTTATGATTTCTTCGGTGGTCGGAACGTCTTCGGTTAGATCAAAATAATGGATACCCGCCGCATGGGCCGCATTGGCAACGGCAACATTCAAATGAAAGGGCAGGCAAGAAAGCACCGCATCCACCTGTGCAAATTCAGCATCCAGCGCGCTGCGCAAGGTTACATCGGTGGGGGTAACCGCAAAAGGCAGGTCTTGTGATGGGGGGTGGACATCATGGCCGGTTACCACAAACCCGGAATCGTGCAAAAGTCTGGCGGCAAGGGTGCCGACCTTGCCAAGACCCAGAACTGCGATTTTTGAAAAAGTCATGGAAGTTTCCTTTGGTTTTGGGCCAGTATCCATCAAAAGTGATGCAATTCAACATGTCAAAACTATCGTTTTTTATGTCATTTTCAATAAATCGCAGGTATAAAGACGCAAATAGATAGGGCTAAACAATGAATTTAACAGGCAAAGACGAATTGCTGATCGAGATTTTGCGTCGGGATGCGCGATGTTCAATTTCAGAAATCGCGCGGCAAATGGGGGTGTCACGATCAGCGGTGCAACAAAGGTTAACCAAGCTTGAAGACAACGGCACGATTGACGGATTTACCGTGGTTTTATCGGATAGCTATCTGGAAAGTCAGGTGCGCGCCCTGATTATGATTAAATTTCCGCCAAACATGCGCGCGCAGGTCGAACACGGGTTGGCCGGTTTGCCCGAGGTCACGGCGCTGTATTCAATCAGCGGCACCTTTGATATGGCGGGGGTGATTTCAGCAGGATCAACGGCGCAGCTTGACAAGGTCATTGACCGGATCGGATCTCTGAAGGGGATTGAACAGACCATGACCTCGATTATTCTGGCAACCAAGATCATGCAGTAGAACTGCGGTTTTTTTACAGGTAGGCATATGGCAAAACCACATACGATTGTAATTGGCGGCGGTATTGTCGGGGTATGTTCGGCCCTGTGGTTGATGCGCGAGGGCCGCAGTGTGACCCTGATTGACAAGGGGCAGCCCGGCATGGGGGCGTCTTTTGGCAATGGCTGCATTCTGGCAAGCTGTTCGATGGTGCCGGTAACCGCGCCGGGGCTGGCATTTAACGGCCCGAAAATGCTGCTTGACCCGAACTTTCCGTTGTTTTTGCGCTGGGCCTATCTGCCCAAACTGGCGCCTTGGTTAATGCGCTATATGGGCAATGCCAATGATGCGGATACGCGGCGGATTGCCAAAGGCTTGGCGCCGATTGTGTCGGATAGTCTGGAACAGCACCGGATGCTTACCCGTGGTACTGTCGCTGAAAAATGGGTACAGGAAAGCAATTACAGTTTTGTCTATAAAAACCGCGCGGCATTCAACAAGGATAGCTATACATGGCAATTGCGCCGCGAGGCCGGGTTTGAACCGGAATTGATCGAAGGCAAAGCCGTGCAAGAGGCCGAGCCGATTTTGAACCGCGATATTTCATTGCTGGCCGTGATGAAAAACCACGGATTTATACATAACCCGTTGTCTTATATTGCCGATCTGGTTAGCCTGTTAAACGATATGGGTGGAAAATTTATTCAAACCGAGGTCAAGGATTTTGACCTTTCCGGCGGCAGGGTAAGCGCGGTTGATACCGGTCAGGGGCGCATGGCCTGTGATAATGTGGTGCTGGCCACCGGCGTCTGGTCAAAACCATTGATGAAAAAACTGGGGATCTCAGTGCCTCTTGAGGCCGAGCGCGGTTATCATGTGCTATATAAATCACCAAATATCACCCCGAACAACCCGATGATGGTCTCGGCAGGGAAATTTGTTGCTACAAGCATGGATCAGGGGTTACGCTGTGCAGGAATTGTCGAATTTGGCGGATTAAAAGATGGAAAATCAAAGGGACCATTAAAATTGATGCGCAAGCTGGTAAAAGAAACCTTTCCCGAATTACGCAGTGAATCCGAACAAGACTGGCTGGGGTTTCGCCCTGCCCCTGCGGATAGCCTGCCATTAATAGGCGAAATTGGCGATACGGGTGTTTTTGCGGCCTTTGGCCACCATCATATCGGGCTGACAGCTGGCCCCAAAACCGGGCGAATGATCGCTGATATAATGACCGGCAAACGGTCAAACCATAATCTGGCCCCTTATGAACCAAAACGGTTTGCATAAGCGGCATTTAACGTGATTCAACAAAGGGAGAAATCACAATGACGACCACCAGAAAACTAGCCACGGCCTTGATGGCTGGCGGTATTATGTTTGCGCCATTGGCAGCAATGGCACAAGAATGGGATCTGCCCATGGCCTATTCCGCATCCAACTTCCATTCGGTCACCGGCGTGGAATTCGGCGATTGTGTAACCACCGGAACCGGCGGCGATATTACCATTACCGTGCATCCGGGCGGGTCTTTGTTCAAGGGGGGCGACATCAAACGTGCTGTACAAACCGGACAGGTGCAACTTGGCGAACGGCTGCTTTCCGGTCACCAGAATGAAAACGCGATTTTCGGATATGATTCCGTGCCGTTTCTTGCCACATCTTTTGATGCATCCGACGCGCTATATGCAGCCGCAAAACCGGCGCTTGAGGCGGCTTTGGCGGAACAGAACCTGACCTTGCTATATGCTGTGCCTTGGCCGGCGCAGGGGCTTTATTTTCGCGACGAGGTAACAAGCGTTGCCGACATGCAAGGTATCAAGTTTCGTTCCTATAACAGCGCCACCGCGCGTTTGGCTGAACTGACCGGCATGTTGCCCGTATCAATCGAAGCCGCAGAAATATCACAAGCCTTTACAACCGGCGTGGCGGATTCGATGATTTCATCGGCTGCAACCGGATATGACCGCAAGGTCTGGGAAAGCCTTGGATATTTTTATGATGTGCAGGCATGGTTGCCGCGCAACTATATGATTATCAATTCCGACATCTGGAACGAAACCTCCGAAGCCAACCAGAACGTCATTACCGCCTGTGCAAATATGGCCGAATATGCGGGCACCTGGCGGGCCAAGGAATATACCGGATTTACCCTGCAAGGCCTGCGTGACGGCGGGATGACTGTTTCACCACCATCGGATCAAATGCGTTCCGATCTGGAAGCCATTGGCGCAACCATGACCGCCGAATGGCTGGAAGCCACCGGCGATCAGGGCCAGAGCATCGTTGACGCATTCATGGCGTCACAATAAAGCTTTGCCGAAAAACACCAAGGGGCGCGACAAAGATCGCGCCCTTTTTTACAACAAAAAGGGAATATTATGAAAGCCGTAAGAGCTACTTTGGATATCTTGTATCTGGTGTCGGGGGTTTTGGCCTCGATCAGCCTGATTGCGATATTGCTTCTGATCGTCGTCCAGATGGTCGCCCGCTGGACCGGCGAGGTATTTCCCGGTGCGGCTGCATATGCGGGCTATGCCATGGCCGCCGCCAGTTTTCTGGCTTTTGCCAATGCGCTGAACAAAGGCGCGCATATCAGGGTTTCCATTGTGCTAAACGCGGTTGGGCCAAAAGCCAAACGGGTGATTGACACATGGTGTTTTGCCGTTGCGGCTTTGATCGCCTGGTATTTTGTGTTCCACGCCCAGAAATTTGTTTACTGGAGCTGGAAATTCAATGAAATTTCCCAGGATCAGGACAAAACCATGTTATGGATACCCCAATCCATCATGCTGACCGGCGCCGTAATTTTTGCAATCGCACTGACCGACCATCTTTTGCATCTGGTTTTTACGGGCAATCACCGCATTAACCGCGAATCCGGCCAAACAAGTTTCGAGGTGTAATGATGGAAAATCTTTCAGTAATCTTGCTGTTTCTTTTTGTGCTTTTTGTGCTGCTCGGGTCGGGCATATGGGTTGGTTTGGCCCTGCTGGGCGTGGCATGGTTCGGCATGACATTGTTTACAACCCGCCCTGTTGGGGATGTGATGCTGACTGTCATCTGGTCATCCAGCAGCAGCTGGACCTTAACCGCCTTGCCGTTATTTATCTGGATGGGCGAGATATTATTTCGAACCCGATTATCCGAAGACATGTTCCGTGGCCTTGCGCCATGGATGGCGCGTCTGCCCGGTGGTTTGGTGCATACCAATATTGTCGGTTGCACGGTTTTTGCTGCGGTTAGCGGCTCATCAGCGGCAACCCTGACCACGGTTGGAAAAATGTCGATCCCCGAATTGCGGCGGCGCAATTATCCCGAAACCATGATCATTGGCACCTTGGCGGGTGCCGCAACGCTGGGCTTGATGATACCGCCCTCGCTGATATTGATCGTTTACGGGGTCACCATGAATGAAAGCATTTCAAAACTGTTTTTTGCCGGTATCCTGCCGGGGCTGTTTCTGGCAGCTATGCTTATGGCCTATCTGGCGGTTTACTCCAAACTGTCCAAAAACTGGCATCCCGACGAGGAACCCCGCCTGACCTTTGCCCAAAAGGTTGCCAATTCAAGGTTTTTGATACCGGTATTGATTCTGATTTTTGTGGTGATCGGGTCGATGTATCTGGGCTTTGCCACCGCAACCGAAGCGGCAGCCTTCGGGGTTATCGGGTCTCTGGTTCTGGCTGCAACCCAAGGATCACTTAGCTGGAAAACCTTCGCCGCCAGCCTGATGGGGGCAACACGGACATCAGCAATGATTGCGCTTATTCTGGCAGGGGCAGCGTTTTTATCGCTGGCGATGGGGTTCACCGGATTGCCGCGCGGATTGGCCGATGTTATTGCCAATATGGAACTGACAAAGTTTGAATTGCTGATGGTTTTGCTGGTGTTTTACATCATCCTGGGCATGTTTCTGGATGGTATTTCATCGGTGGTGCTGACCATGGCCGTGGTGGAACCGATGATCCTGCAAGCCGGGATCGATGTGATCTGGTTTGGTATTTTCATCGTTGTTGTGGTGGAAATGGCGCAGATTACTCCGCCGATCGGATTTAATCTGTTTGTCTTGCAGGGCATGACCGACCATGAAATGGGCTTTATCGCCAAGGCGGCTTTTCCGATGTTCCTGATTATGGTGGTGATGGTATTTGTGCTGATATTCTTTCCCGAACTTGCCACATGGCTGCCCGATAATATCCGCCAAGGGCCGGGATAGCTGCAGAACCTGCCAAGGTCAGCCAAGCTTGTTCAAAACCTCGTTTGTATGCTGGCCCAGCTCTGGCGCGGGGCGGGCCAGATTCAAATCAGCACCGGAAAAGCGCATGGGGGAACGCAGACCGGATGTCGGGCCGCTGCTCAGGTCGATTTCCATGCCGCGATGGATGATTTGCGGGTCATTGAACACATCCTGTATGGTGTTGATCGGCCCAACCGGAACTTTGGCATTTTCCAGCAATACAAGCAGCTCATCGCGGCGGATCTTGCCGGTTTTGCCGGTTATGATTTCCACCAGCGCTGCGCGGTTCTGCACCCTTGCGCTATTGGTTAAATAATCGGGGTCCATGCCTGTTTCGGGAATATCCAGCGCTTTGCACAGGTTAACAAATTGCCCGTCATTGCC
>Ga0256839_1002797_pt1 | contig 18944 bp, 23 predicted proteins | sample 354166metaG_FD_185968 | JGI IMG/M metagenome (GOLD analysis project Ga0256839, IMG submission 185968) | Hydrothermal vent microbial communities from Mid Atlantic Ridge, Atlantic Ocean - 354-166 | ecosystem: Environmental > Aquatic > Marine > Hydrothermal vents | place: Atlantic Ocean: Mid... | reverse complement strand
AGGTCGTAGTGAGAATGCGGTGAAAATTCAAATATATACAGCATTGATTACTTACATATTGACGCATCTTTATCGCATAAGAAATAAGGGAAGGCTGACTTTAAAAATGTGCTTAATAGAATTAAGAAGTGGCTTATTTCAACGACCCATCGTCGAGGATGAAATGATACGGAAACGAAGGCAATACAATCAAGAATTAAAGGCTTTTCAAAGGGAGCTTTATATTTGATATATTATCTCGGACAGTAGTGGGTGAATACCAGAATCCATCTATGAGCTGTCACTATGCTTCTGCGATGGATACTGGCATCCGCCAGTATGGCGACAATAAGACTAATAATAGTTTGAAACAATAAATAGAAACATCAATTAAACCCTACTTAATCATAGCCACCCCCCTCCTTTTTCGATGATTTGTATTTTAAAACACGTACAAATCTTCGAAAAAGGAGGGGGGTGGTCTTAAAAAACAGGCATTTTTATTAGTTTTTCAGCTGAAAATAGACAAACACTCTATCAAGCCCTAATAAAAGCAGTTAGGAATTACAAAACCTCATCCAAAGCAGCTTCTAAGCTATCGACTGTTCGGGGAATATTCTGTAATTTATCCAAACCAAATAATCCTAGGCGAAATGTTTGATAATCTGCGCGTTCATCACATTGTAATGGCACACCAGCAGCAATTTGCATACCCGTAGCGCCAAATTTTGAGCCGTTTTGAATATTGGCATCTTGCGTATAGCTCACGACAACACCTGGTGCTTCAAAGCCTTTAGCTGCTACACTTTTTATGCCTTTGCTTGCTAATAATGCACGTACTTTTTCACCTAGTTCTAATTGAGCTTGCTTTAACTTGTCAAAGCCAACCTCACGAGTCTCAATCATAATATCTATGAATACTCTCAACGCATCGGTTGGCATGGTTGCATGATAAGCGTGTGCGCCACCTTCGTAAGCTTACATAATTGTGTGCCACTGTTTTAGGTTCATAGCAAAGCTGGTGCTTGTTGTTGCTTCTAATTTAGCTAATGCAGCATCATTTAGCATTACCAAGCCCGCACAAGGCGGGCCACTCCAGCCTTTTTGTGGCGCACTGATTAACACATCAATATTGCAAGCTTCCATATCTACCCAGACTGTTCCTGATGCAATGCAATCTAGTACAAATAAACCACCAACTGAATGCACAGCATCACCAACAGCGCGCAAATAATCATCGGGTAACATCATGCCTGATGAGGTCTCTACGTGTGGTGCAAAAACCACGGCTGGTTTTTCTGATTTAATGGTTGCTACAACATCATCAATATGAGCTGGTTGAAAAGGTGATTGTGCCCTATCCTCTATCTGGCGCGCCTTCATAACGATATGCTCAGAAGGAATCCCTCCCGCTTCAAAAATTGCGTCCAACGGTAACTGAACCAACCGTTACGAATCACCAAACATTTTTCATTACTCGCAAATTGGCGCGCAACAGATTCCATGCCAAATGTACCACTGCCTGGCACGATAATAGCTGCTTTTGCGTTATAGACTTGCTTTAAGGTTTGAGAAATATCCTTCATCACAGATTGGAAGGATTGAGACATATGATTTAACGAGCGATCGGTGTAAACCACTAAATACTCTAATAGACCATCGGGGTCTACATTGGGTAATAGTGCGGGCATTTCTTACTCCTATTTTTATACTGACTAAAGATGATAGAAGTTAGTTTAGAATATTTTTTGATTTTTGTTATTTTAATTCACCCAAACTCGTCATGCTGGCGAAGTAAATAGACTCGTCATGCTGGCGAGGCCAGTATCCATGGTTGAAGCTTTGTGCCACTGCTAAAATGGATTGCGGTCTGCGACAGGGGAGCTGTGTAGGTTGAGCTAAGGTACGCAGCCCAATCTACAAGCACTACAGAATGGGTTGTTGCAATGCATAGGCTTCATTTTCAAGTGATGACTTAGAATAGCCCAATACTTTCAATTCAAGCGCTAATTGTTTCAAAAAACCCTTGAGACCTAAACGATCTTTTTGTGCGATATGTACCAATTCATGACATAGCACAGTTGAGTTATCTTTAAGATGAGGCTTAAGCATAATAATATTCCCCATTGCTCTTGCACCTTCTGCGTGACTATTATTAACTTCATTTTTATTGGGTTCAGGGAATTTATCCAATATAACCACCCTAACAGAATCTGGATTTTTCACGCCAAGCTGTTTGGCTTGCTTCTTTTCAGCTTGAGTAAGCTCTCTTCCTTTATGTGACAAAGACTGAGCCACATCACCATACCATTTTATTGCTTTTGGCATTAAAGCATTCACTTTTGATTGAACTTCTTTAGAGGGGTTATTGACTAGATATTGGTCTTTAGGAGAAAGTTTGATTACTGTAGTTTTAGACGAATTTGAACAAGCGGTAATAAAAGGTGAAAGAGTTAATAAAAATGCCAATAGCTTTAATGTAGAAAAAGTAGAATTTAACTTCTCAGTAAAAACCATATAAAAACCTATTCGTCATTTTGTATGTAGAGATGCGTACTAATATTTCCGAATATATAGAAATATAAGAATAGATCATACTATCACTAATTAGATTGTGTGTCAGGTTGAAGAATGAATATCCTTTTTATATCCCTATAGAAAAATCACAGACAAAAAAACGGGCTACCCGAAGATAGCCCGTTTTTAACAACAATTTTCTTAGCTAAGTAATAGCTTAGAAGTCGTGCTGAACACCAATTGCAGAACCTTTCTTAGAAGTTACACCACCTGTAGTAACTTTCTTGCTCTGGAAGTAAACCTTAGTGCTTTTAGCTAGCTTGTAACCGACTTCAAAATCAGTCTGTTTCATTTCAGCTGTAACACCAGCTTTCTTCTTACCAAACTGAGCAGCAACATAAGCTTTACCGAAGCTGTATTTACCACGGAAACTGTTAGCTTTATCACCATCAGCATTTTTAGAGTTAACCAAACCAACACGGTAGTTAGCACCATTGTATGCTAAAACGATTTCTAGTGGGTTGCTCGCACCAGAATTGTTGTCTGTAGCAATACCTGCATAGATAGGACCAGCTTTGTAAGTAAGACCTAACTGAGACTTAGTACCAGCTTGGTTTTGCTTTGGAGTCATAGAAGCAAGAACGCCAACAGGACCAAACTTACCTAAATACTTGATAGTATTTTTTCTGTTGCCATCAGTACCGTGAACAGTTCCACCACCGTTAGTTAAAACACCTGCACCATCATCAACGTTATCCATAACAGTCCAGTCGTTACCAATACGAACTTCACCGAAACCACCTTTAAAACCTAAGTATGAAGAACGGTTTGTAACGCCACCTGCACTACCAGTTGGATCAACACCTAACTCAAACTTATGAGTCATTGACAAACCACCGCCAATTGCATTTGAACCTTTTAGACCAATACGTGAACTGTTGTTCTTTAAGAATAAACTTGTGTTAGGTGTTGACTGATCACCTAATAACATACGTGCACTACCGTAAACAGTAGTATCTGCCATAGCTGCCATTGGCGCTGTTAACGCAGCTGTAACTGCGATTGCGAGTAATTTTTTCATTTTTGACTCCGTTTGATTAGACATACGTCTAAAAATTTATAAAAAGTTTTCCAAATTTTGCGAGGGAAATTATAGCCCTTTTTGGTGGTTTTGCAACACTTCGGCTACGAAACTAAGCAAATAATATTGGAAGTGTTGCATAAATGCAACATCTTTTTATTGATAAGCTCTAGCATTAAGCAAAGCTTCTCATTCCTAATATTATTAATAATATCCAGAAGCATAAAAATGAAGTCATGAAGCATTACGTAAGGTGCTCGCCATTCTGGCGAACATCAGAATCTACCTATTAATTAGTTTAGTAACATTCCTCTGTGATGAATACTGGCACCCGCCAGTATTACTGGTAATACACTAAAACTATTTATGCTTTTAAAGCTTTATTCAATAACGACACTAACACTTCTTTCTCCTCCTCGCTTAAAGATGAAAACTGTTGTGACTCCAATTCTTGCAATGGTTTAACGATTGACTCAACTAGCTCAATACCTATGTCGGTTAACCGTGATCGAACAACCCTTCTGTTTATGCTATCTCGCTCACGTGTTATCCAGCCTTTTTTAGCTAATCTGTCGAGTAAACGTGTTACATCAGGTACACGAGTATAAAGTTTTTGACCGATGACTTTGCTAGGCAAGCCTTTATTATTTTCATTGGGGCTATCTACACTTTCTTCTACATAAAGTACATGCAGGGCATTGTATTGCAAGAGAGTCATTCCCCATATTGATAATAACTGATTTATCTCACCGAGTGCTTTATCGCTAAGCTTTTGAGCATTTATAAATATTTCTGTTTCTATTTCCATTTTTGCTATCAATGCTGAGCGCTTTCTTGTATTTGACAAAATATTCACCTTTGGTATAGTTGTTATAACAACTGTTGTTTAGACTCTGATTCGAGCAGAGTACATCATAGTTGCTTTAATATAAATACTGAGGATTTAAAAAATGATCAATCAATCACGTAGAAAACTTATTAAAACATTAGGCTATGGGCTTGCACTTACTGCTGGTGGTGCATCAACGTTAGCTTTTGCTAATAGCATCACCAGCACTTCCTCCGCATTACCGACTTGTGATATTTCTATTTGCCAACAACAAACTAATGGCAAGGAGATTGTTTCATTAATGAACCTTACAAACAAAGCCGTAACTTTAGATGCTATTACCCCTGTCGGGCTTGAACATATAAACGGCTCGTTAGTAGTCAAACTTAATAATGTAAGTGATGGCGCTATTACGATTGCAGCAGGTGAACGTTTTACGTTTGAGGTCGAGGCAATAAGCACAACCCAAAAATATAATGAATTGCAGATCCCTAATGTATTAGCAGGACACTTAAAAATTAGTAGTGATCACCCTGCTTTTAATGGAATTGTGCCTGTTACTGTTTTTGATTCGCAGATGAGTTGAGTTTTTTCTGTAGGATAAGCTGAAGCTCGAAGCCCAACATATACTCTTTGTTGGGCTTCCTAACGTCAGCCCAACCTACAATTATTCTCCTCTTCTCCCACTAAAAAACCGTCATTGCGGTGCAGACCGCAATCCATTCACGAACAGGCACAACTCTCAACCATGGATACCGGCCTTCGCCGGCATGACTAGTTACTACGAAAAGGCATTTAGTGTCTCCTAAAATGCACCGTCAAAAAATATTTAAATGGCTAACTGATATTCAGGGAGCTAAAATAAGTCACCCATAAAACAGTGTAAATCAATTTCTCTACAAAGCAGTTTTTACTTTTTATTTTTAATAAAAAAATTTTAAAATGGAAGTAAAACAAACTTCATAATTCTTATAAGTTTATTTTACTTCTTTTAAATACAATGACTTACAACCCTAAAAACCACCCTACGAAAAAAAAAATCGCTTGGATGCACATCCAATATCGGAACATATTTCCACTATTTTTTTTGCATCCTATAAAAAAATAGTGGCGTATATCTAGGCAAGAGCGACACAAACAGACTTACCAAAACAAGACTTATAACGCTCTACTTATTATTAATAAACTTAACGATATAAAGGTGATTAAAATGAAAAACAAACTATTAACAATTAGTACATTAGCCGTTCTTTTACTGGCAGGACAATCTGCAATAGCGGACACATCAGATAATGATTTTACACCATTTGATCCACAAGCGATCAATCAAGTAAAAGACAATCGCTTATATGTAGCACCAGCAGCAACCTCTAATGATGCTGACCTAATGAAGGCATCCACTCTGAATAGCAGAGTACAAGTTGATAATGGCTTCTACTATATAGAAAGCGAAGATCCATTTTCACTAAACCATTCAAGTGACAAATAACCATATAATTAAACAAACCATATAATTAAACAAAAAGGTATATAAAATGAAAACTCAATTACTAACAATTAGCGTAATTACACTTCTAATGGCTGGGCAGTCTGCAATGGCAACATCAGAGAATGATTTCACTCCATTTGATTCTCAAGCAATTAATCAAGTAACTGATAACCGCTTAAATGTAAAAGCAACTGAAGCAACAATGCCGATAGCGTCTTACATGAGCAACCCAGCAACTGATGACCCATTCTCACTGGATTACTCTCACGAATAGGAGCTAACTTAACAGTACTAAATTTAATGCCCGATGGTTTATCGGGCATTTTTTATCCTAAATACAAGGTATAAATACACGCCTAGCATTTATACTCCCCCATTCATCCTCCTATCTATTGATCAATTTTTGATCTATGCAACAATAGCCCTATAATTAATACAAAATTTACGGGTACACATTGTGATTAAAATTGCTCACATTTCAACAGGCTTAGAAACAGGTGGCGCTGAGGTTCAACTCACTCGCCTGATTGAGAGTCTTGATAAAAACAAGTTTGAGATGATTGTGATCTCGCTAGACAAAGAAACCTACCTCGCGGACAAAATTCGTGATGAACTAAAAATACCCGTTTATTCTCTTGGCTTAAAGCAGAACCCTCTTAATATACGAAAGGCTTACAGCATTCTTAAAGCTTTTAACCCTGATGTTATTCACGGCACAATGTACGAAGGTGGTGTAATAGGTACTTTATTCAATAAGTTCTTACCTAAAAAACCAGCGGTTATTTGGACGGTACATGAGCCTTTAGAACATTATGATAAAGAACCACTGCGTAAACGCATACAGCTACGCTTATGGGGATTAATCTCTAACAAACCTGATTGTATGATGTATGTTTCTAATCTCAACAAAGAACAACACGTCGCATGGGGCTTTGATAATTCAAAAGCCTTAGTTATCCCTAATGGCGTTGAGACTGCCCGTTGCTTCCCTAATAAACCTAAAGGCATGGAAGTGCGTAAAAGCCTAGATATTCCAGAAGATGCATTTGTTATTGGTAAAATTGCGCGCTTCCATCGTCAAAAAAATCATATTGGTTTTTTACATTCAGCGGCGTTGCTCAATAAAATACACCCCGATGTGCATTATATGTTGGTGGGTACTAATATTGATAACAACAATGTAGAACTTACATCACTGGTTAAAGAACTGAGCCTCGAAGATAGAGTACACATGCTCGGTAATCGACAAGATATTCCTGATGTTGTGAATGCCTTTAATCTTGCTACATTAACATCATTTGGAGAGGCTTTCCCGTTAACATTGGGTGAAGCGATGGTATCTGAAGTGCCCTGTGTAGCTACAGATGTTGGAGATAATGATTATATTATCGGTGACACAGGCATTATCACGCCTGTGAATGATGATAAAGCGATGGCATCAGCTTGGAAAAAGATGGTTGAAATGGATGCTGATGCGTTTAAGCAATTAGGAAAAGCCGCCAGACAACGCACATTGGATAACTTTACCCTAGAGCAACAAGTGCGCCAGCATGATGATTTATACTCAACCTTAGCCAATAAAAACAGAGATATTTCTGAGGCGCTTCTCTCTCACTGATTAAGCTGTTTCTTATGTTATCTAAATACCAATTAACGATTGCAGGCAAAGCTCATTTACAACGCGGTGTACATTACGCGGTTATATTCCATGACTACATTGAGCTTGTTTTTTTTAAAAATGGTGTAGCACTAAAAAAGGTTACGTTATCTTCTGACCCAAGCTCTTTAAGCAGAAGCGTAGTTGCGACCACAGATAAAATACATTTAATTTGTCAAAGATTAGGGATAGATGAAGGGGAACTGGAATACGACCGATCTGAGATGAGCAATCTAGAACAGCTTGCGTATAAAGCCTTATTCATTAAAAATCTACTTTTAGCCACCTTTATACCTATTCAGTGGGTGATTGTTTATAAAAAGAGCAGTGGAAAAAAATGGCATAAAATAATCCCTGACTCAAAAGTCTTTCAAGCTGACCCTTTTATTGTTTTTAAAAATGACAAATACTACGTTTTCTATGAAGAACTAAAGTTTGAGGATTATCACGGTTATTTAATGGTTGCCGAACTTAACTTAGCTAATAATAAATTGATTAATAAAAAGATCATATTAAAGCTAGAGCACCACCTATCCTTCCCTAATGTGTTTGAGGAGAATGGACGCTATTACATGATTCCTGAATGCGCCAATAGCCGGCGTGTTGATTTGTATGAATGTACTGACTTTCCTTATCGATGGGAGAAGAAACAAACCCTGATTAATAATATTGAAGCGGTAGACACCACACCATTAAAGACCGATAACGGTTGGTATTTGTTTACCACTGAAATCACCAAAGGTACTGAATGCAATGATGAGTTATCCATCTATAAATCATCTAATTTGTTTAACGCACCATTTACCAAACTCTATGATGAGCCTGTAATCAGCGATGTGACCAACGCGCGTATGGCGGGGCATTTTATTACGCGTGATGATGAGCTATTTAGAGTGGCGCAAAACTGTGGCAAGCGTTATGGCTACCAAGCAAATATTAATAAAGTATTACAAATTGAAGGTGGGTATAAGGAGGAATTAATTGAAACGCTTAAACCAGACTTTGGTGCGCTAGGTTTCCATACTTTTAACCAAGCTAATGAAATCATGATTGGCGATATGGAAATTGCTCGTTTCGACTGGTATTCGTTAAAACGATTTGTTTGGGGAAATATTAAAAAGATACTTTTTAAACGCTAAGGACTTTTACTAGATACGCCGTCCCTAAAAAAGTAACACCTAAGTAAATAACCACGTTCTTAGAACGTGGTTTTGATCTCACCCTAGAAAGGTGTTTGTTCTTAATAACTCATATCACTTTGCATACAAATAACGTCATACCTGCGAAAGCAGGTATCCATGGTTGTACAAAGTGCCATACTGATAGATGGATTCCCACCTACGCGAGAATGACAGTTTTTGCTGGCATATATTAATTAGCTTACACATTCGTCAGGCTAGAGCCTACCGACCTACCCACACCCTCAGGACGTGGGTATGATTTTTAATATACTTTTTCCTTACCACCCCCCCTCTTTTTCGACGATTTGTATTATATTCTCATACAAATCATCGAAAAAGAGGGGGGGTGGTATAATAAATAATACCTTTTCACATGTTTTTAGTGTTTCTATGCTGATTTCCCGTTATCCACCGCTAGTTTCTATCTCTCTCTTCTCCTAAAAAGATCTTAGAGAAATTTTAAGATACTATAAGCATTAAAGTGGAAACTAAGTTAGGAAAGTACATGAAACAATTTTCAACTATCGGCATATTTTCAAAAAATGGAAATGAAGAAAGCAATAAAAGCATAAAAAAAACGCTACAAACACTACATGATTTTTTGCATCAAGAAGGCTTTAAAATAGTTGCCGAAAGAAATGCCGCTAGTTTTTTAGGTATCCCTGAAATGGATACTAATAAGTTTTGTGCTTGCATCAATCTTGCGATAGTTGTTGGTGGTGATGGTACGTTATTAAAAGCCGGTCGATTATTGAGTGATAAAGATATCCCCGTTATCGGTATAAACCTTGGTCGCTTAGGATTTTTGGTGGATATTTCACCCGATGAAATTGCCGAACAGTTAACGCTCATGCTCAATGGTGCTTACACACTTGAGGAGCGCTCACTTTTACATGCAGAGGCATTCAGAAATGGTGAGAGCTTGGGTGAAGGCATTGCACTCAATGATGTTGTAGTGCACGTTAGAAATGACATTCGCATGATCGAATTCACTACTCATGTGGATGATACTTTTGTAAATACACAACGTGCTGATGGTATCGTAGTTGCCACACCAACAGGTTCTACCGCCTATTCTCTGTCTGGTGGAGGACCTATACTTCACCCAGGGCTTGATGCTGTGGTGCTCGTGCCCATTTGCCCACATACCCTGAGCAATCGCCCGATTGTCATTTCAAATGACAGCCAAATAAATATCAGCTTATGTGAAAGCCGTGAAGTGAATGCCCGTGTATCCTTTGATGGTCAAGCAAATATTGACCTTCGTGCAGGTGATAGTATTGTGATCCGCAATAAATCACATAAATTAAAATTAATGCATCCTGAGAATTATGATTATTATCATATATTACGTAATAAATTGGGGTGGAGTTCTTCGCCTTAAACTCCTACTTAAATATCATTCTACGATATGCTTTCATCTAGGGTTTGTATTCGCCCTAGAGGACATCCCCTAGAACATCGAACATAACAAAAACTATTTTTCAGCTAGCAAAAGCTTGATCAAGCTCTCAATGTTTTTTGCCTGTGCAGAATTTTTATGTGTCTCACCAATAAAGTTAGCGCGTACCTGCCCTTTCTTATCCACTATAAAATACGATGGCCAGTAGCGATTATTCATCGCGCGCCAGTAGCCCATATCGTTATCAACCATTACTGGATTCGTGATTTTAAATTCTTTAATTTTAACTTTTATATTGGCGTGAATTTTCTCATTATCAAACTCAGGCGAGTGAATTCCTAATATTTGAAAACCTTGAGGTTTATATTGTTTTTCAACGCCATGTAGCCACGGGAAAGAGCGGTAACAATTCCAACAGCCAAATGTCCAAAAATCAACCAGCGTTACCTTACCAAGCAAATCTTTTTTAGAAAGAGGTTTTGAGTTAAGCCACTCCTGTGCCGAGGTTTGGGTGAACTCAGGCAAAGGGTAAGACTCTTTCGCTAAAGCAGGCACTGATAACGCTAACACCATTAGCAAAACATAAACCTGCTTCAAAACTTTCATTGCACAATCACTCCGTAGTATCTTTTCCCCATTCAATTTTATTGAACGATTCCATTTGCTTATCAGATGCTTTTTCTTGATATTTATCTTTAAACTCATCATATGGCATACCATACACAATCTCACGTGCTTGGTCGTAATCTACCTCTTCTCCTCTGGCTTCAGCCTCAGACATATACCACTTTGATAGACAATTACGACAAAAACCTGCCATATTCATTAGGTCAATATTTTGCACATCGGTACGTTTTTGAAAATGACCAAGCATCTTTCTCCATGCGGCTGCTTCAATTTCTAACTGTGTTTGCTTATCCATTATTTTTCCTCAATATGGTTAATTAATGGCAGTATTTTAGATCATTTCAATAAACCACACCGTGATTTAACCACATAAATGCAATTTAAATTCTTTGGGGTTTTATTACCTTCTCTCTATTCTTTTTATAGTTTTGATCCTTCTCTAAACCACGAAGGTAGCTGTAGGTGTTGATGGTTCTGATTAAGAAATTGCTCAAACGATGGCATTACAGGGAATACTGGCATCTGAGAAAAGCCCATAAGACTATCAGGTATTAACTGATTGGCTTATTCTGTAATGCATTTAACAAGCTATTTTTTTTAGCCTCAGGTAGCTCTTGGGTGTCTTTTATTTGTTTGCGCACCTCATCGTCACGTCCTTCAAAGCTAAACTCTTTTTTATCGCCACTGTTTTCATAAGTAACTTCTGCTTTAACTTTACCATCACCAGTTTTATTAATGTTAATAGACTCAAATTGCTGCATTATATTAAAGACTTTTCGATTAATATTTTTAGTTGGTTGAACTTTTTAAATATTTGAATTTGTAATGCCAGCATCATCAATAATCGCTTGCAGATTATTAATTTTTATTTGATTTCGTTTTTTATCAATTACTCCTTTCTGCTTCCAATGCTGTAAATGCTGATTAATCACCTGACGTACTGATCCTACCATTCTTGATAAAACCTCATCAGAAAGCCCTGATACTAGATGCTCTGTGTGTTCTTTATCGGTTTGCCCTGTGTATGCATTAACACTATCAATATTTTTTAAGATAATTCGGCTCAAACGAGTAACGGTATCATATAAAGCAAAATCTGTTGTTTTATCTTCTTGCTCTCGCATTTTCTGCGCAAGATAAGGCATGAATTTTTGGTTTAGTTCTGGATAAGTCCAGATCCATTCCCGCATCTTTTCAATGGGGACGGAGATTACTTTAAGCTCCTCAAGAGGTGATAATGTTACTTCGTGTTTGCGCCCGTCTAGCAGCGTAATCACATCAAAACCATCACCTTTCTTTAAAAGATCCAAGGTAACACACCGACCAGACTCAGGGTGGGTTCGAGTCATTTCTAAACGACCTTCTAATAACAAGAAAAAGCGACGTTGAAGAATCTCATTATCAATGAAGCTTTTTTTACCCCAGCGCTCAGCTTTGAAATGTTCAGTCATGTCCTGAACCAAAGGCTCTGGAAGTGATGAGAATAAATGAGACTGTTGAATAAGCTTACTGCTTAGCGGTACATTTCTTTTAACTAGAGACTCATTAGGCATAATTATTCTTTGTGTTTACGATAAGGCTCTAGCTTATCAGAAGTTATTCAATATTATCCTGTTCTTTATCGTCTCTCCTTAATAGGTAATAAGTTATGCCCAAAACTAAAATAACAAAACCTAAAGCGGCAAGTTTTTCTGGCTTTATACTAGAAAAATCTAAAATAATTAATTTTCTTGTTAACGCTAACATTGCAATCATAATCACCCCACGCGCTTGAATTATATGTGACTTTCTTTCAAGAACTTTGAGGATTGAATGTTTAAATTCCATTGCAATCAATAGTGTCATTATCATCCCGAATACCACTTGAAACACACCATGATCCAAGGGTGTAAACAGTATATCTGTAACCATCAGGTTGAAAATTTCTCTAATTAATTGCAGCAACGCAAATATGATGACGATACTTATAATAGCACTTAACGTTATGGCAATAAGATGTTCAAAACGTTCATATATTGTCATTACTGCCCAGTATTTTTTAATATCAGAGCGTGGCGACTTGTCTCGTTCGTTGATTTTTTTCATTACTTAGCCTTCTATTTAAATCTTTCAGAATTATCTATAATTTGCTGGGCAAGCATACCTTCATCTATGCCTTGGCGATGGTCTAAATCACCCACTAAATCTTTTCGGATGTAAATTGATAGTTCAGCCAGTTCATCCATTAAGATATTTGTATCACTTTTCCCAACTAAATCATCTTTGGTAACAGTGGCAAAACTTTCTAAAAAATCTTCAAACTGTTTCAATACTTCTGGTGAAGAAACAATGGCAAGCTTATGGGCAAGAATACGAAGTTTAATTTTATCTTTTTGGTCAGCATTTCCATCAAGAATAATTTGCTCTAAATGATCAAACAGTTGTAAATAAATATCTGTTTTAAGCTCGATAAACTTAATATTTTCTTCTTTTTTAAGCTCTACTTCAGTCTGTTTATTTAACAAAATTGCGGTAATAAGAATCGTAATGATTGTTCCTAAAATTACCAGCACAATCTCTTGAGAGAACGGAGCTGCATCAGCGACTTGGTAGGCATATCGTAAGAACCAATAGCCACCAACCACTAATAAAATATTCAATAGCATATAAATAATATTTTCACGGTTCAGTTTCTTCATTTATTTTACCTTTTTCGTTAGCCACCCCCCCTGTTTTTCGGGGTTTTGTATGTTGGAACGTTATTTTATATTAAAACATTAAAAAAGTGGGAGGATAAATACCCTAAAACCCCAGCCTGATACTGGGGTTTTAGGGTGTTACTTATTTATTGTTTACTATTTATTTGTTCTCATTACTTTCAATTTTTTGCTCTGAGTTTTTACCAATCAGACTTTTAATCGAACCTTTAAGTTTACTGTACATCTTCTCAACAACATTGCCACCCTTGATTTCTTTCTTTACGGCTTTAATCTGTTGTGAAAGTCCTTCATACATTGAGGAGTTTTTAGTGGTATACCCCAACTCTGTAGCCACTTGTAACTGCTGATCAGCAGCACTCAACAAAACTAAAACTTTCTCCTTGTCCGTTTCTTTATTTAGTTCAGAAGCTGCAAGAACCATTGCCTCAACCCGTACTAAAGAAAGAGGAATAATAGAAGTTTCATCAACAAATGTTGAAAGTGCAGTTTCTAACGTAGCACTTGCCGCCTCTTTTTTACCCTCTACCAACATCTTGGTTGCAAGTTTTATTGCATCGGGATAAGTGGTCATAGGTAATGATGTTGTGCGCGTTACCAATTCATCCTGCAAGGGTAGTAACAACGCTCTAGCAGCCTGAACCTTGGAGTCTTCCAATAATTCTTTTGCCAGTTTTGTTTGTGCCTTTATCACCTCAGGCGTAGTAATGAGTTCATTAATACGAACACTCGAAGCAATAGGAATAAGTGCTAATTTAGGATTAGCAGCTAATGCCACGTCAAATTTTCCAGTAGCATCCTGCAACGCCTTAATAGCTTCTTTTGTATTATCTTCTTTAATCAGCTTAGTCGCTTCAATGACCTTTTTAAAACCATCAACAATACCCTTATCTACTTCTTTTAAAAGTTCTACTTGGCTTTGTGCTTTATCAACAATAGCCTTTTTATTAGCCTTGTCTTGTGCTTTGCTTACCGCTGGTTTTGATTTTTCTAAGGATTGCTTTGCTTTATTCTCAGCGCCTGCTTTTACATGGGATTTTACTTCGCTTGATGCCGTAGCTTGAGTTTTAGCTTGGCTATCAGCGAGTACCGATGGGCTAACGGCTAATGAGCCAATTAATAAGCTTGTTAAAATTAATGCATGCTTAGTATTTTTCATTTTTGAATTACTCCTCTATTTCATTTGTTTAGTGCGCATAAGATCTAGTCCAAGTCTAAAAAGAAAGACTAAATTTTTTCTTAAAAAGAACAGAGGCTAGGATTAACCTCTGTTAAAAATAGCCGCCCTGCTAATCGGAAAGGGACAGGGCGACTGTTAAAGAGTGGCGTTATTTATCGTCCACTTCTTCAAACTCAGCATCAACAACATCATCATCGCCTGCATCGTCAGATGCTTGTGCCGAAGACGTATCTCCTGTCGATGCCTTTGCGGTTGCCTGCACAAAGGCAGTCGATGCGTCTTGCAAGGCTTGCGACTTACTTTCAATCTCCGCCTTATCGTTGCCCTTAATCGCTTCCTTAGCAGCATCAATTGCGCTTTGCAGCGTTTGTTTGTCATTTTCAGGGGCACTATCACCAGCCTCTTCTATCGACTTTTCTGCAAGATGCACTAGCTGATCCGCTTGGTTACGCGTATCAATTAATTCACGTTGCTTGCGATCATCATCCGCATGCGCCTCAGCATCTTTAATCATTTGATCAACTTCTGCATCGGATAAACCACTGGATGCCTTGATTTCAATCGCCTGCTCTTTACCGCTGGCTTTATCTTTCGCTGATACTTTTAAAATACCATTAGCATCAATATCAAAGGTCACCTCGATTTGTGGCTGTCCACGTGGTGCTGGTGGTATATCGGACAAATTAAACTGACCGAGTGATTTATTGTCTTTAGCCAACTCACGTTCGCCTTGAAGCACATGCACCGTTACCGCTGATTGATTATCCTCAGCCGTTGAGAACATTTCTGACGCTTTAGCAGGAATCGTGGTATTTTTCTGTATCAACTTGGTCAATACACCCCCCATCGTTTCTATACCCAGTGATAGCGGTGTTACATCAAGCAATAACACATCATTTACATCACCAGAAAGTACTGCCGCTTGAATCGCCGCACCCATGGCAACTGCTTCATCAGGGTTCACATCTTTACGTGCTTCCTTCTTGAAGAATGCTTTTACTTCTTCTTGAACCTTAGGCATACGCGTTTGACCACCGACTAAAATCACGTCATCAATATCCGATATGGATAAACCAGAATCTTTCAGTGCCAGTTTGCAAGGCGCAATGGTGCGTTTAACCAAATCTTCTACCAAAGATTCAAGCTTAGAGCGTGTCACCTTGATATTAAGATGCTTAGGTCCAGAGGCATCAGCTGTCACGTAGGGCAAGTTAATATCCGTCTGCTGGGCAGATGACAACTCAATCTTAGCTTTCTCAGCTGCCTCTTTAAGACGTTGTAATGCCAAGGGATCATTTTTAAGATCAACGCCTGAGTCTTTCTTAAACTCATCCACCAAATAATCCATTAAGCGCATATCAAAATCTTCACCGCCTAAGAATGTATCACCATTAGTCGCTAACACTTCAAACTGCTTTTCACCATCAATATCAGCAATTTCAATGATAGACACATCAAAGGTTCCGCCACCTAAATCGTAAACCACGATTTTTTGATCACCTTTTGCCGTCTTATCAATACCATAAGCCAATGCTGCTGCAGTAGGCTCGTTGATAATTCGCTTAACTTCTAAGCCCGCTATTTTTCCTGCATCTTTGGTGGCTTGGCGTTGCGAGTCATTAAAGTAAGCAGGCACGGTAATGACTGCCTCTTTAACCTCTTCACCTAAGTAGCTTTCTGCATCTTTCTTCAGCTTTTGCAAAATACGCGCAGATACCTCAGCAGGTGATAGCTTCTTGCCATTCACCTCAACCCATGCATCACCGTTATCAGACTTGATGATTTTGTAAGGCACAAGTTTTATATCTTTTTGTACCGCATCCTCATCATATTGACGACCAATCAAACGCTTAATCGCAAACAGCGTTTTTTCTGGATTGGTCACTGCCTGACGTTTTGCCGGTTGACCCACTAACACCTCATCATCCGCATATGCAACTATAGAAGGTGTTGTGCGATCTCCTTCTGCATTTTCTATTATCTTAGCCGTGTTATTTTCCATAACGGCAACACAGGAGTTGGTTGTTCCTAAATCTATTCCTATTACTTTAGCCATTTTAATGACCTCCTAATTTGAATTAAGCACAGTAACTTGTAGCCACTATGCTGAAATTATCTTTTGTTTCGTTGGTGGTATTTTACTGATCCCGCCAATTAGCTCTGTCAGCTAACTGACGATTTTTAAATCTTCTTTATCTCCTAATAGGCTGTTCCATAATGAGGATCAACATCATTAATCAACCGTGGCAACTGCGCTAATAAATGAATCGTAAACAAAGACCCATACGGAAACAGCTTGTATAAATATCTCTTTCCACCTTTATCTTTATAGGATTTTAAAAGAATGCGATACACGCGATAAGCCTTAGTAGCCTCCTTGACACTGAGTTGCCCAAAGGGACATTTTTTATTCATTGTCTCTTCATCTTCCTCACAATCATGGTGTCGAATGCAATCAATATATTCCCAGTAATTCTTTTGACCTAGATAATGAGGCGCCTTGGTCTCACAACAATTTTCATAAAAATCAAATAGAAAATTGATAACTTCCCAATGCTCAGTATCAAGCTCTAAACCGATCTCCTGCGCATTGTTTTTAATGCGTTCATTAATGTTTTCACGCGATGTATCACGTACCACATCTGCTGGAGGAAATTCAGCAGGTGGTAGGATTACAGGTGCTAATCGATCTAATAATGCTTCTAGTTTTGAATCTCCAATACTCATTTTCATTCTCCCTTTCTTAGGTTCTTGTTCGAATAACTAGGGATAGTTTATAAAAAAACAAGAAAAAGGAATGTCAGCTAGCTGACGGATAGAAGATAAAACGTCTCCAAGTAATATTTACTAACGTGGACATTAATTTTTAACTCATCATCCTATTATTGTGTAAAGTTTTACTTAGGATTCTCAATAGTGTCACCCAACTGACAGTAATCAAACAAAGCTTCACTAATAATAGATTCAAATGAAATCAGCTCTTGAAAAATACGAGCTAATTCATAATTTGAAAATAAGAAGTGATGACAAACTAACTGGAGGTATAGAAATGATTTCGAATATGTTGAGATTTAGCCCTTCATTCTTTGAAGGTTTTGATGAGGTTCTTGCACCTGAGTTTGCGCGCCTTACGAGAGAAAGTAGTCGCACGCGTGCTTACCCTCAGGTGAATATGGGTGTGACGGATAAAAGTGTTGAAGTTTACCTTTTTACCCCAGGCTTAGAGGCATCTGAGCTTGATGTAAGCATCGAGAAAAATCTACTCAGCGTGTCAGGTGAGCGCACAAAGGATGATTTGGACAAAAATGCGATTAACCGACGTGAGCGTTTTGTGGGTAAATTTAAACGCACGGTTGCGCTACCAGAGGATGTTGACCCTGATCAAACAGAAGCAGTTTACCGTGATGGTGTGTTGCATATCAGTGTGGCGAAGAAGGCAGAGGTTCAGCCATGTCAAATTGAAGTTAAAGTTTAATCAGTAGGAGGTATTAAAAATGACTACGAATACAGGAACAGAAGCAGCAGTAAAGCAATCAAACAACGAAGTGAGTACAGCGCAACAAGAGAGTAATGCACGCGCTCAATCGTTGGAGTTAACCCCTGCGGCGGATATACATGAAACCAAAGATGGAGCGGTGATTTATATTGATTTACCTGGTGTAAGTAAAGATTCGCTAGATATTAATATGGATAGCGATGTGCTCACCATAAAAGGCGGGGTAAATTTGAATACACCGGATGATTTAAACCCAACTTATATGGATGTTCATGCGGGTTTTTATAGCCGTAAGTTTACTTTAAGCTCAGAGTTGGATAGCGCGAAGATTGATGCCAATCTAAAAAATGGTGTCTTACAGCTGGAGATTCCACGCTCTGAAAAACACAAACCACGCAAAATTGAAGTTAAGGTTGCGTAGTTCATCAGTAACGAAGTAACGAAGAGAAACAGGAGGTATCAATTTGATTCATTTAGATGACGTATCAAAAACCTTTCACCGTACTTGGGATTCTATTAGCCACGGCTGGAACCATTTAGTTCATCGCGCTAGTAATGCGTTAACCCGCTTTCACAGTGATGATGAAGATGAAAACCAGCCAGCAGGGATCACGCGTTGGGGGCTGTTAAGCGCAGATATTTATGATAATGATGATAAAGTTATCGTAAGCATAGAAGCACCCGGCATGGAAGAAGGTGATTTTAATATTAGTGTGGTTGACAATGTGCTTTATGTGAAAGGTCAAAAACATCTTTCTAAAGAACGCATGGAAGGCGGCTATACTATAAAGGAACGCGCCTACGGTCACT
>Ga0256839_1002796_pt1 | contig 18944 bp, 18 predicted proteins | sample 354166metaG_FD_185968 | JGI IMG/M metagenome (GOLD analysis project Ga0256839, IMG submission 185968) | Hydrothermal vent microbial communities from Mid Atlantic Ridge, Atlantic Ocean - 354-166 | ecosystem: Environmental > Aquatic > Marine > Hydrothermal vents | place: Atlantic Ocean: Mid... | reverse complement strand
CGCCGGGCCATCGCCAGGCCCATCTCGGTGATGCCGGAGCGGGACAGGAGGACGGGGATGCCCATCTGCGCCGCCTTGATGCTCATCTCCGAGGTCAGGCGGCCGGTGGTGTAGAAGATCTTGTCGCCGCCGTCGATGCCGTGCAGCCACATGTAACCGGCGATGGCGTCGACGGCGTTGTGGCGGCCCACGTCCTCGCAGAAGAACAGGATCTCCCCTTCCGGGGAGCACAGGGCGCACCCGTGGACGGCACCGGCTTGTTTGTAGACTTCGTTGTAGGGTTTCAGGTTGGCCAGCAGCCGGTAGACGACCGACTGGCGCACTGGCGGTGGGGTCAGACGGATCGTTTCCAGTTTCTCCTGGAGGCGCCCGTAGACGGTTCCCTGGCCACAGCCGGTGGTGACCGTGCGCCGGCCCAGGACCGTCAGGCGTTCCGGGTCGATGCCGCGGCGGGTGACCACCGCGGCGGCTTCCACTTCCCAGTCCACCTGCACCGCGGCGATGTCGTCGATTTCTGCCACCAGTCCCTGGTTGCGCAGGTAGCCCAGGGTCAGCAGTTCCGGCTGGGTGCCCAGGGTCATGAGGGTGACGATCTCGTACTTGTCCAGGTAGATCGTCAACGGACGCTCGCCGGCGATGGCCTTGGTCACCGGCCGGCCGTGTTCGTCGTGGGCGGTGACGGAGACGGTGGCGGCCAGGCCGCTGTCACTGAGTTCGATCGTCGCCATCGAAGTCTTCCGGCGTGTTGAGGTTGCGGAATTGGTCCGGATCGTCGCTGCCGTCCACCGCGATCCAGCGGTGACGCTGGGTCCAGCGGTCGATCTTGCGCCCGCCGCCGGCGAGCCAGGCGGCCAGGTCCTCGGTCAGGTCTGTGCGCAGCGCCATCACCACCGGGTGCAGCCGCTGGCCGTCGTGGGCGATGGCGATATCGTGGTCGGTCAGGGCCGCCGCCAGGCGTTCGAGCAGGTCGCGGTGCAGGTGCGGGCTGTCGCAGGGGACGACCAGCAGGGCGGGTGTGCGCGCCTGCTGCAGGGCGGCGAGGATGCCGGCGAGCGGTCCTTGGAAATCGGGCAGGGTGTCGGGCACGACCGGGTGGCCGAAACGGCGGTACGTTTCCAGGTTGCGGTTGGCGTTGATGAGAATCTCGGCGCACAGGGGTACCAGGATTTCCAGGGCGTACTGGATCAGCGGTCGGCCGTGATAGGGCTGCAAGCCCTTGTCGACGCCCCCCAGACGCCGGGCCTTGCCGCCGGCCAGGACCACCCCGGTGAGCTGGTCACGTTTCATGGCTGCGGCGGTGTCAGAATGGTGTTGCGGGGCGGGTCGCGGCGCTCGGGGTAGTCCAGGGTGTGATGCAGTCCCCGGCTTTCCTTGCGGGCCATGGCGCTGCGCACGATCAATTCGGCGGCGATGATGAGGTTGCGCAGTTCCAGCAGATCGCTGGTGACGCGAAAGTGGCCGTAGTAGTCGGCGATCTCCTGTTTGAGCAGCGCCACCCGGCGCAGGGCCCGCTGCAGCCGCTTGTCGGTACGGACGATGCCGACGTAGTCCCACATGAAGCGGCGGATCTCGTCCCAGTTGTGGCTCACCACCACTTCCTCGTCGGAATCGGTGACCTGGGATTCGTCCCAGGCTGGCAGCGGCGGCGGGGCGGGCAGGTCGCCGAGGTGGCGCTTCAGGTCCTCGGCGGCCAGCTCGGCGAACACCAGGCATTCCAGCAGCGAATTGCTGGCCATGCGGTTGGCGCCGTGCAGTCCCGTCCAGGCGGTCTCGCCCACGGCGTACAGGCCGGGGATGTCGGTACGGGCGCAGGCGTCGGTGACCACGCCGCCGCAGGTGTAGTGGGCCGCCGGCACCACCGGGATCGGCTCGCGGGTGATGTCGATGCCGAAATCGAGGCAGCGGCGGTGGATGGTGGGGAAATGACGGCGGATGAAGTCCGCCGGCTTGTGGGAGATGTCCAGATAGACGCAGTCTATCCCTAAGCGTTTCATCTCGTGGTCGATGGCGCGGGCGACGATGTCGCGGGGCGCCAGTTCGGCGCGGGGATCGAAGCGTTCCATGAATGGAGTGCCGTCGGGCAGCAGCAAGCGGGCGCCTTCGCCGCGCAGGGCTTCCGATATCAGAAACGAGCGCGCCTGGGGGTGATAGAGGCAGGTTGGATGGAACTGCATGAATTCCATGTTGGCCACCCGGCAGCCGGCGCGCCAGGCCATGGCGATGCCGTCGCCGGTGGCGGTGTCGGGGTTGCTGGTGTAGAGATAGGCTTTGGCGGCCCCGCCGGTGGCCAGGACCACCGCCCGGGCGGCGAAGGTGCGGACCTTGTGGGCCTTGCGATCGAGGACGTAGGCTCCCGCCACCCGCTGCGGGGTCAGGCCGAGCTTGGCCGTGGTGATGAGATCGACGGCGTTGTGGTATTCGAACAGGGCGATGTTGGGATGGGCTTCGGCCCGGGCGAGGAGCGAGCTTTCCACCGCCTTGCCGGTGGCGTCGGCGGCGTGCACCACCCGCCGGTGGCTGTGGCCGCCCTCGCGGGTCAGGTGCAGGTGCCGGTCGCCGTCCTCCGATTCGACCTCGGTGAAGGCGACCCCCTGGTCCAGCAGCCATTGGATCGCCGCCTTGCCGCGGGAGACCACCAGGCGGACGATTTCGGGATCGCACAGGCCGGCGCCGGCGACCAGGGTGTCCTGGATGTGGGATTCGATGGAATCTTCGGCGTCCAGCACGGCGGATATCCCACCCTGGGCGTAGAAGGTGCTGCACTCGGACAGTTCGGTCTTGGACAGCACCGCCACCCGGGCGTGGTCGGCGAGCCGCAGAGCGACGCCCAGGCCGGCGGCGCCGCTGCCGATGACGAGAACGTCGTATTCAAGCGTGTCTGACATGACGGTTTTATAACAGAAACCGAGCCTTGCTGGCCAGTTGGACATCGCCGTCGGTCGTCGCCGGGAATCGGACATGGAATCCTCGGGTGGGTGCGGTTGCGCCGGTTCGACCGCTCTCCTTCCCCGGATCTTTCCCCGCCCCCGAAGAGCCGACGTGGCCGCCGCCGACGTTGATTGAACGGATCATGAGAAACGGCGATAATGTCAACGTCCATTCGACAGCCAGGTTCGCTGGCGGTTCAGGCGCGAGAATGGCGACGCAGGCCGGGTCTACGCTCACATATGGGGATAGGGTATTGAAAGGGGAGAGCCAATCGGCAGCGGAAGTCGATCAGGAATTGGTCAGGCGCGTCCAGCAGGGGGACAAGAAAGCCTTCGACCTGTTGGTGCTCAAATACCAGCCCAAAATCATCCAGTTGATCAGTCGCTATGTCCGGGATCCTTCCGAAGCTCTGGACGTGGCCCAGGAAACCTTCATCAAGGCCTATCGGGCGTTGCCTCGGTTTCGGGGAGACAGTGCCTTTTATACGTGGCTGTACCGCATCGCCATCAATACGGCCAAGAATCACATTGCGGCCCGGGCGCGACGGCCGTCGGATTCCGAAATCGAACTGGAGACCGCGGAACAATTCGAAGGCGCCATTCGTCTAAAGGATCAAGAGACGCCCGAGGGCATTTTGCTGAGCGAAGAGATCGCCGAGGCGGTGCGTCAGGCGATCGAGGAATTGCCCGAGGAATTGCGCACGGCGATCATGCTGCGGGAATTCGAAGGGATGAGCTACGAGGAAATCGCCCAGGCGATGGGCTGTCCGGTGGGAACCGTGCGCTCCCGCATCTTCCGCGCCCGGGAGGCGATCGACAAAAAGCTTCGGACGCTGCAAAGCGGGATGCGTAAACACCGCAAGACCAGATCGATCGAATCGTCAGTGGAAAAATGACAAGAGGCCACGACTCATGCAGGATGACGTAACCTGGAAATTGTCCCTGTTGATGGACGATGAACTGCCTCCCGAAGAAGCCATCGCCCTGTTGGAGCAGCTCGAGCAGGAACCCCAGCTTCAGGTGAAATGGTTTCAATACCAATTGATCCGGCAGGCGCTTCGTAACGGCAACGGGGTTTCCTCCCATCCGGCGTTCCTCGAACGGGTCCAGGTGGCATTGGCGCGTGAACCCGATCCCCGGCCCACCACCGTTCCGTCATCCCCTCGGCCGCGTCCCGCTCTGAATCGTTGGATCGTTCTTCCCGTGGCGTTGGCGGCCGCCGCAGTCATCGTCGTTCTGATGTGGAATCGTGAAAACGCGTCCACCTTCGATCCCCCCCCGATGGCGCAGGCGCCGTCGTTTCAAGCGGGTGAGGTGGCTTCCCATGAGGGTGTTCCCGTCGTCGGTCCGCATCATTTCTCCCGCATCGAGGATTATCTTCTGGCCCACAGCGAGGACAGCCTCTATCTGTCCGGTTCCCAGCACATGCTGAGCTATGCCAGGATCGTCACCCATGGCGGCCGTTGATATGCGTGCGAGCCGATGGTGGATGATCGGGCTGTGGCTGTGTTACGGCATGGCCCTGTGGGCCGGGGAGACGGGTGTACGCTCGCCTCAGGACTGGCTCAAGGCCATGACCGAGGCGATGCAGAAACGCGATTACCAGGCGACGGTCGTCTACAGTCACGACAACCGGATTCGTACCCTGGCCCTGGCCCATGTGATCCGCGACGGGGTCGTCTACGAAGTCCTGCAGGCGCTCGACGGCGTTCAGCGCAAGGTGATCCGGGCCGCGGACAGGGTGAGCTGCTATTTTCCCGACCGCGGCCTGGTGATCGTCGAGACCCGCCCGCAGGGGCAATCCCTGTTTAACAGTGCGCTCCCCCGCTATTGGGAGGGGCAGGACGCCATCTACCGGTTCCGGCTGGGCGAACGCGACCGGGTGGCGGGACGCGAGGCCCAGGAGATCGTGATCGAGCCTTTGGACCGATACCGGTACGGTCGCCGCATCTGGATCGATCTGGATACCTTCCTACCGTTGAAATTCGAACTGTTCGATCACCAGGGCAAAGTGATGGAGTCCCTGGTGGTGACCCACCTCGAAACCGATGAGGGGGTGACATTCGTTCCGCAAGAGGCCGGTTCCCGGAACTGGAAGGTGCTCGACCGTCGCGAGGAAAGCGCCGACGGCCGTTGGCGGATCGGACGGATGCCCGAGGGTTTCCGCGAAGTGCGCCGCAGTCGTCACCTGGACCTGACCGACGGCGAGCCGGTGGATCATATCCTGATCAGCGATGGTTGGGCTTCGGTCTCGGTCTATGTCAAACCGGACGGGGACAAGGAATTCGATCCGGGAAGTTTGCGCCTGGGGGCCGTCAACCTCTACAGTCGGCATCTGAACGGCCATTTGATCACCGTATTGGGGGACGTGCCTGCGGAAACCGTGCGCCTGATCGGTGAGGGGGTACACCAGTCCCAGCCTTAGTCGCGGCTTTCGTATGGGATATGGGGGGGTGGCGGGCTGTTGTGTGCCCGATGCCTATCGATTCGTTTTTCCGCCCCCGGGACAGAAGCGGCAGGCGGTAGGTGTCGCGTTGTTGTCAGGAACTTGAAGCATTGATCGGTCTGATATGAGGTTTGACAGCAAAACCGCATCGGCGGTTTTTTTGATCTTGGCGCTCTTGGGATGGATTCGAGCCGCCGGCGCGGGGCGGCTGCCCGATTTCACCGAACTGGTCGAGGAAAACGGGGCCGCGGTGGTCAACATCAGCACGACCCGGAAAGTCGAAGCGCCGCGCTTGCCCGAAGGCATCGAGATACCCGAGGGATCGCCGCTGGAGGAATTGTTCCGGCACTTTTTCGGCCAGCAGGATTGGCCCATGGAATCCAAGTCGCTGGGATCCGGTTTCATCATTTCCGAAGACGGATACATCGTCACCAATCATCACGTAGTGAAGGAAGCCGATGAAATCGTCGTGCGGCTCCAGGACCGCCGTGAATTGACCGCCAGGTTGATCGGCGCCGACAAACGCAGCGATCTGGCGCTGCTGAAGGTCGAAGCCGAGGATCTTCCCGTCGTCCGGCTGGGGCACAGCGAAGAACTCAAAGTGGGGGAATGGGTGGTGGCCATCGGTTCCCCCTTCGGTTTCGATCACTCGGTCACCGCCGGTATCGTCAGCGCCAAGGGGCGCAGCCTGCCCGGAGACAATTACGTGCCCTTCATCCAGACGGACGTGGCGATCAATCCTGGCAACTCCGGCGGGCCGCTGTTCAACCTGGACGGCGAGGTCGTCGGGGTCAACTCCCAGATCTACAGCCGTACCGGCGGCTTCATGGGGTTGTCGTTCGCCATTCCCATCGACATCGCCCTGGAGGTGATCGACCAACTCAAAGCCCATGGCAAGGTCCGGCGCGGCTGGCTCGGGGTTCGGATCCAGGACGTCACTCGGGAGCTGGCCCAGTCCTTCGGTATGGACCGTCCCCACGGGGCGCTGGTTGCCCAGGTGTTGCCCGGCAGTCCGGCGGCCGGGGCCGGTATCCAGGTGGGCGACGTCATCGTGGCCTATGACGGCCGTGTCATCGAAAGCTCGGCGGAGTTGCCCCCGCTGGTGGGTTTGACACCGATCGGCCGGGAGGTGCCGGTCGAGGTGTTGCGCGACGGTCGCCGGCAGGTGGTTCGGGTCCGCATCGGGCAACTGCCCGACGAAGAGCCGGTGCAGGCGAGCGTCGACAAGGCGAAGCTCAACGTGCCCGAGCTGGGGCTGGCGGTGGCGGAACTCGGTGCTGACGAACGGGAGCGGCAGGAGGGCGGGGTGGTGGTGCGTCATGCGCAAGGTCCGGCCCGGGAGGCGGGAATCCGCCCCGGCGACGTCATCGTGCGCCTCGGCAAACGGCCGGTCCGTAGCGTCGTGGATTTGCAGCGGCAACTGCGCCGATTGCCGCCCGACCGTCCGGTCGCTCTGTTGATCCGGCGCGGGGAGGACGCTTTGTTCTTGGCCGTCAAACCCTATCGAAAAACGACGAAACCGAAACACCGTGACTGAGCTCGACAAGATTCGCAATTTTTCCATCATCGCCCACATCGACCACGGCAAATCGACCCTGGCCGATCGTTTCATCCAGATCTGCGGCGGTCTGTCGGAGCGGGAGATGGCTGAACAGGTGCTCGATTCCATGGATCTGGAACGGGAGCGCGGCATCACCATCAAGGCCCAGAGCGTGACCCTGAACTACACCGCCGCCGACGGGGAAACCTACCAGCTCAATTTCATCGACACCCCGGGGCACGTGGACTTCTCCTACGAGGTGTCGCGGTCGCTGGCCGCCTGCGAGGGCGCGCTGCTGGTGGTGGACGCCGCCCAGGGGGTGGAGGCCCAGACGGTGGCCAACTGTTACACCGCCATCGACCAGGGGCTGGAGGTGGTGCCGGTGCTCAACAAGGTGGATCTGCCCTCGGCTGAACCGGAACGGGTCAAGCAGGAGATCGAGGAAATCATCGGCATTCCCGCCGACGATGCCCTGGAGATCAGCGCCAAGACCGGCCAGGGCGTGCGGGAGGTGCTCGAACAGATCGTCGCCAAGATTCCGCCGCCCCAAGGGGATCCCGAGGCCCCGCTCCAGGCCCTCATCATCGATTCCTGGTTCGACAACTACCTGGGGGTGGTTTCCCTGGTGCGGGTGGTCAACGGTACCCTGAAGAAACGGCAGAAGATCACCGTGATGTCCACCGGTAAGAGTTACCTGGTGGATCAGGTGGGAGTGTTCACCCCCAAGCGCCGGGAGACCGACGCACTGCACGCCGGTGAAGTGGGCTTCGTGGTCGCCGGGATCAAGGACATCTTCGGCGCCCCGGTGGGGGACACCATCACCGCCGCCGACCGTCCATGCGCCGAACCGCTGCCCGGTTTTCAGAAGGTTCAACCGCGGGTGTTCGCCGGCCTCTATCCGGTCAGCGCCGACGATTACGAAAGCCTGCGCGAGGCGTTGCACAAGCTGCGCCTCAACGACGCCGCCCTCCAGTTCGAGCCGGAGACCTCCCAGGCCCTCGGCTTCGGTTTCCGTTGCGGCTTCCTCGGAATGCTGCACATGGAGATCGTCCAGGAACGGTTGGAGCGTGAATACGGCCTCGATCTCATCACCACCGCCCCCTCGGTGGTCTATCAGGTCCTCACCACCAAGGGCGAGGTCCTCGAAGTGGACAATCCCGCTGCCCTGCCGCCGGTCAATCACATCCAGGAGATCCGCGAACCCATCATCGAAGCCAACATCCTAGTGCCGGCCGACCATCTGGGCGGTGTCATCGGCCTGTGCATCGAGAAGCGCGGGGTGCAGAAGAATCTCCAATACCTGGGCAACCAGGTGTCGTTGACCTTCGAGCTGCCCCTCAGCGAGGTGGTGCTGGACTTCTTCGACCGCCTCAAGTCGGTGAGCCGCGGTTTCGCCTCCTTCGACTACGAATTCAAACGCTTCCAGGCGGCTCCGATGGTCAAGCTCGACATCCTCATCAACGGCGAGCGCGTCGACGCCCTCTCGTTGATCGTCCATCGCGACATGGCCGAGTCCCGCGGCCGCGAGCTGGTGGAAAAGATGAAGGAGCTGATCCCGCGGCAGATGTTCGAAGTGGCGATCCAGGCCGCCATCGGTTCTAAGATCATCGCCCGCTCCACGGTCAAGGCGCTGCGCAAGAACGTCACCGCCAAGTGTTACGGCGGCGACATCACCCGGAAAAAGAAATTGCTGGAGAAGCAGAAAGCGGGTAAAAAACGCATGAAGCAGGTGGGCAAGGTGGAGATTCCCCAGGAGGCCTTCCTCGCCGTGCTGAAAGTCAAACAAGAGGGATGACATCCATATGGATTTCGATTTCGAGTTCTTTTTGCTGCTCGGCACCGTGGTGTCGGGCGTCGTCTGGGGGGGGTGGCTGTTGTGGCTCCGCCGTCAGGGACGGCGTCCGGCGGAGGAAAAAGAACCGTTGCTGGTGGAATACGCCCATTCCTTCTTTCCCATTCTCTTCATCGTCCTGTTGCTGCGTTCCTTCCTGGTGGAGCCGTTCCGCATTCCCTCGGGTTCGATGATGCCCACCTTGCTGGTGGGGGACTTCATCCTGGTGAACAAATTCATCTACGGCATCCGCCTGCCGGTGCTGCATACCAAGATCGTCGGCGTTTCCGAGCCGGAACGGGGCGACATCGTGGTGTTCCGCTATCCCAACGACCCCAGCGTCGACTACATCAAACGGGTGGTGGGGCTGCCCGGCGATCACATCGCCTACTACAATAAAAGACTGTACATCAACGGCGAACCGGTATCGCTGAAACCGCTGGGCCGCTATGTGGGTAGCGGTCGGAATCAGCGCTACCAGGATGCCTTGGTGTTCGAGGAGACGTTGGGGAAGTCCAGGCACCAGATCATGATCATGCCGGACCGATCTTCGGTGGAAGGCGAGTTCACCGTGCCGGCGGGCCATTATTTCGTCATGGGCGACAACCGTGACAACAGCAACGACAGCCGCTACTGGGGCCCGGTGCCGGAAGAAAACCTGGTGGGCAAGGCCTTTTTCATCTGGATGCATTGGGAGCCGAGTAACCCCGGCGTGGTGTTCGATCGGATCGGAACGGTGTTGCAATGATGAGACATCCCGGCCGTCAACGGGGCATGACCCTGCTGGGCGCGGCCTTCGCCGCCTTTTTGTTCGGCTTTTTCACCCTCCTGGTTCTCAAGATCGGCCCCATCTACCTGGAGCATTACAAGGTCGTCTCATCCTTGAAATCGCTGGAACAGATGCCGGAGTTGGCGAAAAAGTCCCGGCGCGAGGTGCGCAGTCTGCTGGAAAGACGATTCGACATCAACATGGTGGAAAACGTGACCGGGGACGACATCCAGGTGTCCCGGAAGGATGGCGTCACGACGGTGGCGGTCACTTACGAGGTGGAAAAGCCGTTGATCGGCAATCTCAGCGTCGTGGTCTATTTCGACGACCGGATCGAGGTGACGAGTCCTTGAAGACGGACCTGGGCCGGTTGTGCCGGCGATTGGAACTGGAATTCCACGACCTCGGGCGGTTGCGCGAGGCGCTGACCCATCGCAGCGCCGGCTCCCGCAACAACGAACGTCTGGAGTTTCTGGGGGATGCCGCCTTGGGTTTCATCGTCGCCCACGAATTGTTCCATCGCTTTCCCCGGGCGAGGGAGGGGGAACTGAGCCGCATGCGGGCCAGCCTGGTCAATCAGGCCAGTTTGGCGCAATTGGCCAGGCAGTTGGACCTGGGTGATTGGCTCATTCTCGGTGCCGGCGAACTGAAAAGCGGCGGTTTTCGGCGCGATTCCATTCTTTCCGACGCATTGGAAGCCCTCATCGGTGCCATCGTCGAGGACCAGGGCATCGAGGTCTGCCGCCGCTGGGTGGTGCGATTGTTCGCCGAAAAATTTTCCCAATTGGAAGCGGGCCACTGGGGTAAGGACGCCAAGACCCGGTTGCAGGAGTTTCTTCAGGGCCGGGGGCTGCCGCTGCCGCGCTACGAGCTGGTCTCCCAAAGCGGTCCGCCCCATGACCAGACTTTCGTAGTGGCCTGCCACGTGGCGCCGTTGCCGCAACCTTTCGTCGCCGAAGGCAGTGCGCGCAAGCAGGCGGAACAGCGGGCCGCCGCCATGGCGTTGGAACAGTTAACACGGACATCGGCCAAGCGATCATCATGAAAACCGGCTATGTGGCGTTGATCGGTCGTCCCAACGTGGGCAAATCGACCCTGCTCAACCGCCTGTTGGGGCAGAAGCTCAGTATCGTTTCCCGCAAACCTCAGACCACTCGCCACCGCATCCTGGGGATCAAGACCACCGAGACGGCCCAGATCCTCTATCTGGACACGCCGGGAATCCACCAGGCCGCTTCCCGGGCCCTGAACCGCTATCTCAACCGGGCGGCGACGGCGGCGCTGGCGGGGGTGGACGTGGTGGTGTGGCTGATCGACGGCAAGGGATTTCGCGGCGACGACCCGCTGGTGTTCGAGAAACTGAAGAACGTCGACGTTCCGGTGATTCTGGCGATCAACAAGGTGGACAAGGTCCGGGACAAGAAGACCCTGCTCCCTCTGATCGATGAGGCCCGGCGGCGTTATCCCTTCGTGGAGATCGTTCCCATGTCGGCCCTGCGCGGGGACAACGTCGACGCCCTGGAGCAGGCGATCGTCAACCATCTGCCCGAGGGGCCGCCGGTTTATCCGCCGGATCAGATCACCGACAAGCCGGAGCGCTTCTTCGCGGCGGAAATCATCCGGGAGAAACTGCTGCATTATCTGGGTGACGAAGTTCCTCACCGCCTGACGGTGGAGATCGAGCAGTTCCGGGAAGATCCGGATCTGATCGCCATCCATGCGGTCATCTGGGTGGAGCGGGAAAGCCAGAAGCCCATCGTCATCGGGCGCAAGGGCGAGCGGCTCAAGAGAGTCGGACAGCAGGCCCGTCAGGAGTTGGAGGCGTTTCTGGGGCGGCACGTCTATCTCGACCTCTGGGTCAAGGTGAAGAAGGGGTGGTCCGACGACGAACGCCTGCTCAAGCAGTTGGGGTATGCGGACTGAATCCCATCTCGGTCCGGACTGGTATTCCGCCTACGTGTTGCGCCGTCGGCCCTGGCGCGAAACCAGTCTGTGGTTGGAAGTGTTCAGCCGGGAAGCCGGCAAGGTGGCCTTGATCGCCAAGGGGGGACGGCGCCGGCGACGTTTCCCGGGCGGGTTGCAACCGTTTCAACCCCTGTGGCTGCGGTGGCGTCGCCGGGGCGAGCTGGCCAATCTCACGGCAGTCGAAACCGGCGGGGCGGGGTTTCCCCTGACCGGCGGGGCGCTGTTTTGCGGTTTTTACGTCAACGAACTGCTGTCCCGCCTGCTGGCGCGCGACGATCCCCATCCCGGCCTGTTCGACGGCTACCGAAGGGTGCTCCTGGAACTGGCCGAAGGGAGCGATGTGGAGGCAGCGCTGCGCCGTTTCGAATTGACCTTGCTGGTGGAAATCGGCTACGCGCCGGTGTTGGATCATGAGGTAGAATACGGCAACGCCATCGAGGCGGAGCGACGGTACCGCTATGTGCCGGAGCGCGGTCCGGTGGCGGATGCCGACGGCTGGTTGCACGGTCGCACCTTGATGGATCTGAGCGCCGGACGCCTGAGCTCGCCGCGTTCCCGGGCCCAGGCCAAACGCTTGCTGCGTCTGCTCATCGAACCGCATTTGCAGGGCCGGCCGTTGCAAAGCCGCTCTCTGTTTCGTCAACGAGTGACAGGACATGCATCACAAACCCGTTCGTCTCGGTGTTAACATCGATCACATCGCCACGTTGCGCCAGGCCAGGGGAACGCCGTATCCCGAACCGGTGGAGGCGGCCCTGCTGGCGGAGAAGGCCGGCGCCGACGGCATCACCGCTCATCTGCGCGAGGACCGGCGCCACATCCAGGACCGGGATGTCCGTCTGCTGCGGGAGATGATCCACACCCGCCTGAACCTGGAAATGGCGGTCACCGACGAAATGGTGGCCATCGCCTGCCGTATCCGTCCCGATGCCTGTTGTCTGGTGCCGGAAAAGCGCGAGGAATTGACCACGGAGGGGGGGCTGGACGTCGTGGGGCAATTCGATCGGGTCAAGGCCGCCTGCCAGCGGCTGGCCGAGGCGGGTATCGAGGTTTCCCTGTTCATCGATCCGGATCCGGAACAGATCGAAGCGGCCGCTCGGACCGGAGCGCCGGTCGTCGAGCTCCACACCGGTCGCTATGCGGACCTCGGGGGCGAGGCGCAGCTCGAGGAGCTGGAACGCCTGAAGAAGGCGGCCCGTCTGGGAGACGGCCTCGGTCTGCAGGTCAACGCCGGTCACGGGCTCCATTATCACAATGTCGAGCCGATCGTGCGGATCGGGGAAATCGTCGAGCTCAACATCGGCCATGCCATCGTCGCCCGCGCGGTGATCACCGGACTGGCGGCGGCGGTGGCGGAGATGAAACGGATAATCCGGCAGACGCGGCTGGAAATATTGACCGCGTCCCATTGATTTGCCATATTGAGCCATTTCCCAGGGGGATGTACGGGGGTGGCCTATGGAGCGGAACGACATGAAGACGATCACGCAATTCGATTCCCGGGAATCGGACAACGAGGCGCTGTTGATGGCCCGGATCGCCGCCGAGGAGCAGGGGCGTTTCGCCCGCCGCCTGGTGGGGGGGCTGATGGCTTTCATGCTGCTGTGGCTGTTGGCGTTGCTTTTTTTCAAGCAACCCGGTCTGTTCGACCTGTCTCGTCTGCTGTCCGGCGAAGCGAAGACGCCGGCGGCGCCGCTGGCCAGTGAGGTGGTCCAGTTGAATCAGGAGCTCTCCCGCCTTCAGCGACAGTTGGGCGATGCTCTCACCCAGACCCTCACCATGAAGCTGGAGGCGCTGGAAGAGCGGATCCGTTTGGGACAGGCCGGACTCCAGGACTTGGAACTGCTCCAGTCCATCCGTCAGGACATCCGCATGTTGGCGAAACAATCCCGCCCGTCGACACCGGCGGCAGCGCCGGCGACGGCGCAACAGACCCTCTTGCTGGACAAGCTGGCGCGCCTGGAGAATCTGCTGTATCTGAGTCTGGCTTCGTTCGCCCTGATCACGGTGGCGGCGGTGGGTTATTGGTTGCGCTGGAGCGTGCGGATGCGAAAGCTGGACGCCGATCTGTCCCACCTGCGTTTTCAGTTGGAGCACCGGCGCGATTGAATCTCCCGGCCGGCGCCCGGAATGCCGATGAAGCCGGTCGTACCGGTTTCGTCGGGGCCAGCCGTCTTTTCTTGCACAGCCACCGCCGTCATGTACGCCCATCCCCTTTCGGTCGCGCCCATGCTCGATTGGACCGACCGCCACTTCCGCTATTTTCTCCGTCTGATTTCCCGCCACGTACTGCTGTATACGGAGATGGTCACCTGCGGTGCGATTCTGCAGGGGGATGCTCACCGGCATCTGGATTTCGACCCCCGGGAGAAGCCCCTGGTCCTGCAATTGGGGGGAAGCGACCCGGAAGCGCTGTCCCGCTGCGTGTCGCTGGCCGAGCCTTACGGGTACGACGCTTTCAATCTGAACGTCGGCTGCCCCAGCCAGCGGGTGTCCCAGGGACGTTTCGGAGCCTGTCTGATGAAGGAACCTGGTCTGGTGGCGGAATGCATCGCCGCGATGCGGAGCGCCACGACGTTGCCGGTGACGGTGAAATGCCGTATCGGTGTCGATGACCACGATCGCTACGAAGACCTGGCCGGTTTCGTGAATCGGGTGGCGGCGGCCGGTTGCCGGACCTTCGTCGTCCATGCCCGGAAAGCCTGGCTCCGGGGGCTGTCGCCGCGGGAAAACCGCACCGTGCCGCCGCTGTGTCACGATCGGGTCCATCGCCTCAAACGGGATTTTCCCCATCTGACCATCGTGCTCAACGGTGGCATCGAAAACCTGGATCAGGCCCGGGAGCACCTCGCACGGGTGGATGGCGTCATGATCGGCCGGGCGGCGTACCACAACCCCTGGCTGCTGGTGGAGGCGGATCGGCGCTTCTACGGAGACTTCCATCCGCTGCCCACCCGCTGCGATGTGTTCCAGGACTATCTGGCTTATGCGGCAAGGTGGTTGCAGGCCGGGGTTCCCCTCCAATCCCTGACCCGTCATGTTCTTGGATTGTATCACGGTCAACCGGGGGCGCGGCGTTGGCGGCGGCACGTGACGGAGGCCGCCGGAAACGGCGGCATCGAGGCTCTGCGGAATTGGCTCGACAGCGGACCGGACGGGGAACACCGCGATGCCCTTCGTAAAAGTGATGAGAGGTATTGAGGGGGCGGTTGACGTCGGGGGATGAAACGTGGTTTAAAGATTTTTTCGTTCGAGCAACAGAAGGAGGTGTGGATGACGACGGTCACTCTGCCGGTCAGCGGCATGAAGTGCGACGCCTGTGAAAACTTGATCCACGATGCCTTGATGGAGAAGGAAGGGGTGGTTTCGGTCAAGGCCGATCATCAGGCGAAGCAAGTGGAGATCGAATTCGACGAGAGCAAGGTCGATCTGGAAACCCTGAAGCAAACCATCGTCGATCAAGGATTCAAGGTGGTCGGTCACGGAGAGCAGGGCCTTCTGGACCGGATCAGGGAATTCATCGATGCCTTGTTGAAGTTCTTCAAAAGCTGAACCCCGGAAAATCCCTGCCTTTGGTGCGACAATATGCCGCACCAGGGCTTTTTGCGTGCCTTTTATAATCTGGGGCACTTGTGTTTGCGGCCTGCGTCTAAACAACAACGATAACCATCGAGTCTGCTTATGGCCAAACGTCAATTGACGTTCCGCGCCGAGGGCATGCATTGCACCAGTTGCGAAAAAGTGCTCGAACTGGCGCTTTCCAAGCTGCCGGGCGTGGAGAAGGTCCGTTCCAATTACGCTTCCCAGGTGGTCCAGGTCACGTTCGACCCCGAAAGGGTCTCCCTGTCCCAAATCTTCGATGTGGTGGAGGCCAAGGGTTATCGTTGTTCTCTGATCGACCGCGAGGCGCGACGCAAGGAGGTGTTCAACCGTCTTCTGGGAATCGTCATCGGTGTCGCTGGCATCCTGCTGATCCTGTACGGCGGTTCCCGGTTGGTCGACCGCTTCCAGTTGCCCGATTTCGATGTCCAGTTGAGTTACTGGGCGGTACTGGTCGTCGGTCTGCTGACCGGCTTTCACTGCGTCGGGATGTGCGGGGGGTTCGTTCTCAGCTACACCGCCCGCGGCGCGCAGCAGGGAATCGGGACCTATTGGCTCCATGCCCAGTACGCTCTGGGAAAATTGCTGTCCTATACCCTGTTGGGCGCCGGGTTCGGACTGTTGGGCGCCATCGTTAGTTTCACCCCCACCATCCGGGGGATCGCCGCCATTCTCGCCGGCGTCTTTTTGATCCTCTACGGCTTCAACATGCTGCACGTGTTTTCCGCCGTGCGCATCGGCTTCACCATGCCGCGCTTCCTGTCCCGCTTCGTGCGGGAGGAGACTCATCGGACCCATCAGCCCTTCGTCATCGGTCTCCTCAACGGCCTGATGATCGCCTGCGGTCCCTTGCAGGCGATGTACGTGATGGCTGCCGGTACCGGCGACGCCCTGGAAGGGGCTCGGTTGTTGTTCATCTTCGGGCTCGGCACCTTGCCCCTGATGTTCGGCTTCGGCTTTCTCGCCAGTCTCATCTCCCACCGGATGACCCACCGTATTCTCAATGCCTCCGGCATCCTGGTCATCAGCTTGGGACTGGTCATGTTGAACCGCGGCCTGGCGATGACCGGATCCGGTTACGACTTCCATACCCTGATTCAGCGTCATTCCCAGGCGCCTTCGATTTCCCGGGTGGGCCAGGAACGGGAGGGCGTCCAGATCATTCGCATGACGGTCGAGGCGGGCGGTTATCGCCCCAACCGTTTCGTCCTCAAGCGAGGGATACCGGTGCGCTGGATCATCGAAGGTGAGGAGTTGACCGGCTGCAACCGAGTCATCCTGGTTCCCGGGCTCGATCTGGAGATCGAGCTCAAACCGGGGACTCAGGTCGTCGAGTTCACGCCGAATCAGCCGGGCACCGTTGCCTGGAGTTGCTGGATGGGAATGCTGCACGGCGAATTCGTGGTGGTGGACGGCGAAGCGGGCCCGGTGCGACAGGCCACCCGCCCCTGGATTCGGCGGGGGAGGATCCGCAGCTCGGCGCGCACCTTGCAGCCGTGTCCCCAATGCTTGGGGCGTTGATTTGCACTTGAGATTGCGTGACAATTCATTCGTTTCAGCGACTGAAATTTGAAGAGGGCCCATCATGGCGATAGCAGTGGAGCGGTCGGAACCTGTCGAAGAGCCCAGCATTCGCCTGTCCATCATCGGCATGCGATGTGCCGGCTGCGTGAAGACGGTGGAAAACGCCTTGAAAGGGGTCGCCGGCGTGAAGGCGGTGAACGTCAATTTCGCCGATCATTCCGCGGTCGTGGCCGGGGACGTGGATCCGGCGGCCCTGCGCGCCGCCCTGCAGGAGGTGGGGTACGATGCGGCGGTGATGGAGAGCTTCGAGGACCTGGAGGCCCAGGAGCGCATGGAGGAGGAGCGCTATCAATCCCTGCTGCGCAAATCGGCGGTGGCGGCGGCCTGGGGCATTCCCCTCATGGTGGGCGGATGGCTCGATTGGTGGCCGCCCATCGGGACTCCCGGGGGAAGCGATTTCTGGTCCATCGTTTCCCTGATCACCTTCGCGGTCATGTACTATTCCGGCGGCCATTTCTTCAGCGGCGCGGTCAAGGCCCTGCGCGGCGGCGCGGCCAACATGGACACCCTGATCGCCATGGGTACCGGGTCGGCCTGGCTCTACTCCACCATCGTCATCGATTTCGCTCATTTTCTGCCGCCGGAGGCGACCCATCCCTATTTCGAAGCGGCGGTCATCATCATCGCCTTCGTCACCCTCGGCGGCGCTTTGGAGACTCGGGCCCGGGGTCGGGCCTCTTCCGCCATCCGCAAGCTGATCGGCCTGCAGCCGAAAACCGCCCGGCTGGTGCGCAACGGTCGGGAGATCGATGTGCCGGTCGAAGCGGTGACCGTCGGGGAAATCATTCGGGTGCGTCCGGGCGAGAAGATTCCGGTCGATGGCGAAATCATCGAGGGCCATTCCAGCGTCGACGAATCGATGTTGACCGGTGAGTCGATCCCGGTGGAGAAGGGGATCGGCGACGAGGTAATCGGTGGGACGGTCAATCTGCGCGGCAGCTTCCTGATGCGGGCGACCCGGATCGGCCGGGACACGGTGTTGGCCCATATCGTCGAATCGGTGCGGCGGGCCCAGAGCAGCAAACCGGAAATCGCCCGCCTGGTGGATCAGGTCGCCGCGGTTTTCGTACCGGTGGTGGTAGGGATCGCCGCCTTCACCTTCCTGGCGTGGTGGACTTTCGGTCCCGAGCCGGCCCTGGGATACGCCTTCGTGACTTCCATGACCGTTCTGGTGATCGCTTGTCCCTGTGCCCTGGGGCTGGCGACCCCCATCTCCATCATGGTCGCCGTGGGGCGGGCCGCCCAGAACGGCATCCTGATCCGCAACGGCGACGCCTTCCAGGCCGCCGCCCGGCTGACGACGGTCGTTCTCGACAAGACCGGCACCGTGACCGAGGGCAAGCCGCGGGTGACCGCCGTCGCGCCCTTCCCGGGTTGGACCGAGGACCGGGTGCTCCAGCTGGCGGCGGCGCTCGAGATCAATTCCGAACACCCGTTGGCGGACGCCATCGTCTCCGAGGCCCGCAACCGGGGTTACGAGATCGAGTCGGTCAGCGGTTTCGAATCGATCACTGGCAAGGGCGTGCGTGCCGCGTTCGACGGTGGAAAGATCCTGTTCGGCAACCCGGTGCTGATGGAGATGGAGGGGATCGACTGCAGCGGCGCCGCGGCGGTCTTCGACGAGTATGCCGAAAGGGGATGGACCCCTATGTTGCTGGCGGTGAACGGCGAGCTGGCCGGTGTCGTCGCGGTGGCGGACACCATCAAGCCGGATTCCAAGGCGGCGATCCGTCAGCTCAGGGAAATGGGCATCAAGATCTGGATGGTCACCGGCGACAACGAAAAGACCGCCCGTGCCATCGCCCGCGAAGCCGGCATCGACGCGGTCGAGGCCCAGGTGTTGCCGGAACAGAAAGCCGAAGTCGTGCGCAATCTGCAGCGCCGCGGCGAGATCGTCGGTATGGTGGGGGACGGCATCAACGACGCGCCCGCCCTGGCGCAGGCCAATGTAGGCTTCGCCATCGGTACCGGAACCGATATCGCCATCGAGAGCGGCGACATCGTCATCATGCAGGGTTCCCTGCTGAAGGTTCCGGAGACCATCAAACTGTCCCGGGCCACTCTTCGCAACATCAAGCAGAACCTGCTGGGGGCCTTCATCTATAACGTCTCCGCCATTCCAGTCGCAGCGGGGCTCCTGTATCCCTTCTTCGGTGTTCTCCTAAATCCCATGATCGCCGGTGCCGCCATGGCCATGTCGTCGGTGACGGTGGTGACCAACGCCAACCGACTGCGCTACATCAAGTTGTGATCGTCAGGATTTGCAGTGAAAAAAGCCCCGC
>Ga0256839_1002795_pt1 | contig 18957 bp, 17 predicted proteins | sample 354166metaG_FD_185968 | JGI IMG/M metagenome (GOLD analysis project Ga0256839, IMG submission 185968) | Hydrothermal vent microbial communities from Mid Atlantic Ridge, Atlantic Ocean - 354-166 | ecosystem: Environmental > Aquatic > Marine > Hydrothermal vents | place: Atlantic Ocean: Mid... | reverse complement strand
CCATATGTGTACCGCCGAAATAGCCTGCCGAGATTTTGCCCTGATATGGGTCGCTCCTGACACCCGTATAGCGTCTCGTCAGTGAACCCATGCCGGCAACCTGCGGAAAACACGTGAATATACGGCACCGAAGCGCATACTCTCGAAAACATAAAAGTGTCTGGCTGGGGTGGTAGGATTCGAACCTACGATACATGCTACCAAAAAGCATTGCCTTACCACTTGGCTACACCCCAACACATGGGCCTTTTAGTTAGGTCAGGTTGGCTCTGCAAGAGGAAATTTCTTTTGGGTATGCTTCTTTTTGATTTTCAGGCAGTAAGGGAATGCAAAGCGCTATCGGGGCGGAATCTGGAATGAAATTTGATGTAATTGTAATTGGCAGTGGCGCGGCAGGGATGATGTGTGCGGCCGTGGCCGGGCAGAATGGCAAACGGGTATTGGTGTTGGATCATGCCAGAAAAATTGGCGAAAAAATCAGGATTTCAGGGGGCGGGCGCTGTAATTTCACCAATACAGACACCGGCAGCAAAAACTTTCTTTCTGAAAATATCCATTTTGCAAAATCGGCATTGGCGCGGTTTTCACCACAGGATTTTATAGCGCTGGTCGAGCGGCACAATATTACCTGGCACGAGAAATCCAAAGGGCAGCTTTTTTGTGATGGGTCCGCCCAGCAAATTGTCGAGATGCTGTTTGCTGAAATGGCGTTGGGGGATGTGGATGTGCGGCCGAATACTGTGATTTCCGATGTTCAGAAATTACCGGACGGGTTCTCGGTTATGACCACTGACGGGCTGAAAGCCTGCAACAATCTGGTGGTTGCTTGTGGTGGAAAGTCTATCCCTAAAATAGGTGCCACTGGCTTTGGCTTTGAAATTGCACGGCAATTTGGCCTGAATGTGATTGAAACCGCGCCGGCACTGGTGCCGCTTACCTTTTCCAGTAGTGATCTGGAAATGTTCAAATCCCTTGCCGGTGTTGCGGTTCCGGTGCGGGTTTCTTGCGGTGGTGCCAGTTTTGACGAAGATATGTTGTTTACCCATCGTGGCCTGTCCGGGCCTGCTATTTTGCAAATCAGCTCGTTTTGGCATCCGGGCAAGGCCATAACTTTGAAAATCCGGCCTGACCTTGATTTTGGCAGGCTGTTGCGGCAGGAAAAACAAGGTTCGGGGCGTAAAGCCATTCAAACGGTTTTGGCCAGCCACCTGCCTAAGCGGCTGGCGATCAGCATTACCGAAAAGCTGGCATTTGATGGTAATATTGCTGACCTTGGCCGCGCAAAAATGGAAGAATTGATTACAATGCTGGAATGTTGGCAGGTTAAACCAACCGGTTCCGAGGGATATCGCACGGCCGAGGTCACACGGGGGGGCGTTGATACCGCCGCGATCAATGCCAAAACAATGGAAGCCAAATCGGTGCCGGGATTGTTTTTTATCGGCGAGGTTCTGGATGTGACCGGTTGGTTGGGTGGGTATAACTTTCAGTGGGCATGGGCATCTGGCCAGGCGGCAGGGCAGGCGGTTTAGCCTGCCCGCGGGAACTAGGCGCTTAGCTGTTCGCGAAATACCGAAACAAGCAACGAGATAAAAATATAAATCGCCATAAAGATCACCAAAGCCAATGCGGTGTTTTCCATTTTGCGGGGACGTGTCGGCACATCGGGGGCAACCGGTGTAACCCCGAGGCTAAGGTATCTGGTTTGACGATTGGCCTCGATACGGGCGGTTTCCAACTGGGTTAATGCCTGTTGCAAAAGCACCTGACGCATGGACAGTTCGGTTTCTGCAATTCGCAATTCGCCGCTGATACGCGCTAGGGAAATCGTAGAGCCCGCGCCTCCGGTCAATTTTAGCCGCAATTCGGCAACCCGATCTGTCAGGCGGGTGATTTCCGCAGATAGCGCATTTGCCCGCGCAGTGTTTGGCTGGGCGTTTGCATTGATTTCAGCCAAGCTCAGGCGCTTGTTTTCAAGCTGGACCTCGAGGCTGGCGATGATGCTCATCTGGGCTGAAATTTCAGCATCAGCGCTTAGGATGCCGCGCCTTTGTTGTAGGTCCAGAACCATTTGCTGGGCATTAATGACGTTTTGTTCGGCGTCGGCATAGCTTTGGATGGCGCCGCGCATCTGGTCTTCGCGGACCGGCGCCGACAATTTATCAACCCGTTCCTCGGCCAGCCGGATCAAGGCGCGCGAGAATGCGGTGCCGGTTTCCGCATCAACCGCAACAACCGACATATGGATGACCCCTTCGGTTGGATCAAAGCCGATTTTTACGAATTTTTTATATTTTTTATAAGCGTCTTCAAGGGTTGCATCCGCAGGCAGGCGTTGAATATCGTCGATAAATTCCTGCTGGAAATGGCTGATGAATCCCAGTTCCTCATTCAGTTTCAACATTGCTTCGCGCGAATTCAAAAAGCCTTGAACAATGGTTGAATCTTCGGAATTTGCCAGACCGGTGCCAGCCAGCAAACCGCCAAGCCCGCCACCGCCGCTACCACCATCGGCCTTCTGGATGACCATCTGGGTTTCTATTTCATACATTTCAGTGGCATGATTGTAAAAATAATTTCCGGTTAAAAAGGTCGGCAAAGCCACAAAAAACATCAAGCGCATGGCAATCAGTATAAATTTGCGCTGGCGCCTTTTAGCAATACCTTTCTGGATTTTGGCAATTTCCTCCCGGCGTTCTTTTTCGGAAATCATACCCGCTGGCGGGGCGCTGATGCCATCCGGTTCGGTGGTTACAATACTGCTGCCGGAAGTTTTTGCCGGCAAATTACTGGCGGATTTTGCAGCCGCATTGGCAGCGGCCGCAGTAGTATCAAGCGCCGATACCCTGTCGCTGACCACATCAAAGCCACGATCTTGCAGCATTTGCACGGCTTCGTCGCCGCTGCTGGGGTTAAGCCCCATACGCACTGCTTTGCGCCGTGCCATGCGCTTATAGGCCGGTGTGCCGGGTTTTGGCGGTTCGACCCTTGCCCGTTTTTTGGCAAGCGGGTTGGATGGATCAATTTGCGTCATATTTATAAAGCTGCTTTGCTTCTTCGAGGGTGTCAAATTTATAGAGGGTTCCGTCGCGCAGAACCGCAGCTGTCGAGCAGTATTTTTCAAGAATATGCGTGCTATGGGAAACAATAACAACCGTTGATTTCATCAGGCGTTGATGCAGAACATTGCCCGCTTTGCGATTGAATTCGGCATCGGTGCTGCCCGGCATGCCTTCGTCAATCAGATAGATATCAAATTCAAGCGCCAACAATAATGCAAAAGACACCCGCGCGCGCATGCCCGAGGAATAGGTGTTTAGCGGCTGGTCAAAATATTCTTCGATATCAACCAGATACCGGCAAAATGCCTCAATATAGTCGGGGTCGAGGCTATAGAGTCGCGCGATATAACGCGAATTTTCAGCGGCGCTGTGGTCCAGCACAACCCCGCCCATGAACCCCAGTGGAAAAGAAATCCGGGACGAACGGGTGATGGTGCCTTCGTCGGGCTTTTCCAGGCCGGCCATCATATTGACCAGCGTGGTTTTGCCGGTGCCGTTGGCAGCCAGAATGCCCATGGACTGGCCCAGCTCAACGGTAAAGCTGGCCTGATTAAGGATAACTTTGCGTTGGGTGCCTGTCCAGAAAGACTTGCTGACATTTTTGAATTCGATCATCGGATTGTGCTGGCCTTTCCTTGCCCGGTTAAAATACACATAAGCCATGCTAATTAACAGATTGAAAATACAGATAAAGCATGGTGTGAATATGGCCGAAATGGAAACCCTAACAAATGGATAACAGTGTGACAACTACGCTGGATATGGCGATGGCTGAAATGCAATCCGGTGAGGATGACAATTTCGGGTTTTATGAACGCTTGCTGGAATCAGAAATGTTTATGATTCTTGAAGATGAAGTGGGCAAGGATGTGGCGCGACCACTTGTTCTGGACACTTCGGATTGTGCTGTGGCATTGATTTTTGATACCGAACAAAGGCTGGCTGAATTTGCGGGCGAACCGGTGCCTTATCTGGCGCTTTCGGGGCGGAAAATGGTGGCAATGCTGGCAGAAAAAGACATCGGTATCGGGGTTAATCTGGGCAGCGTTTCCGAAACCGTGCTGCTGCCGGATATTATCAACTGGCTGGCGGAAAACCTTGGTTGCAAAGACAGTATTGAACAGGAAAAACCGGTTGAAATCTCGGCACCTTTTAACGTGCCGGAACCCCTGATCAAATCACTGGACCAGAAACTGGCCAATATGTCGGGGGTTGTTTTGGCGGCCTATCTGGTGGCGGTTGAATATGAAGCCGGCGGCAAAAGCCATATGTTGGCATTGGTGGATGTAACGCCCGACGCGCAAAACGGTGTGGCCGAAGCCATGTCGGAAGCATTGTTATTCAGCGGAATCGAGGCGGGGCGCCTCGATATTACATTTCTATCAGCACAAGATGCCAGCATTGCGCGTTTCGCCAAGGTTGGTTTGGCTTTTGAAATTCCTGAATTAATCCTGCCCAAAGCACCCGAAATTCTGGCCCCGGGCATGGATCCGGACAAGCCGCCAAAGCTGCGTTAATATCGCGCTGCACGGTCAACCGTAAACAAAAACGGCTGACCCGTTTCACCACGCACTATATTTTCAGCAATGACATCAGCAGCCGTTATCGCACGGGTTTCAGAGGCAATATGCGGGGTTACAGTAATGTTCGGGTGCGCCCAGAACGGATGGTCGGCGGGCAATGGTTCTGTTTTGAAAACATCCAGTGTCGCATGGCTGATCTGGCCGGCATCCAAGGCATCCAGCAGGGCGTCATCATCAATCAGCGGCCCCCGCCCCGGGTTAAGAATAAAGGCACCATGGGGCAGCTTGGCCAGCGTTTTTGCATTGATAATGTGAAAGGTCTGGTCGGTTTGCGGTAATAGCAAAACCAGAATTTCCGACATTGCCAGAATTTTGGCCAAGCCATCATTGCCCGAATAACAGCTTATGCCGTCAATTTGCTTTCGGGATCTGCTCCAGCCTGCAACATTGAACCCAAGCTGCGCAAGGGTTTGGGCGCAAGCGCGGCCTAATTCTCCGATACCCAGAATTCCCACTGTGCGGTGTCGCGCCAGTGGCGGGGTATTTTTGTGCCAGTTTCCGTCTTGGTGAAGGATGTGCTGATCCATCCCCAGATGGTAACGCAAGGTATGGCCTGCCACCCATTCGCGCATGCCTTCGCGCAGGCCTGCATCAACCATGCGACAAAGCGGTGCGGTCAGCGAGGTGTTCCCGACAATTTTTTCGACCCCTGCCCAAAGGCCAAGCGCGGCTTTCAATTTGGGAAAAATCGAAAAATCCTGTACCGGGCCATCGGGGCTGAAGACAATATAATCAACTTGATCAGGCGGACATTTCTGCACGATTTCGGCTTTGATGCCCTTTTTGGCAAGCGCCACAGCGATATATTTGCGGTAATCTTCCCAATCGGCTTTCGTGCCGGAATAAAGAACTGTAATCATAAAACCCCTTGAGGGCGGTGGATATGGGCCGATTGAACCAGGCCAAACGCGCCCAGCAATACCAGCATGGCAGAACCGCCATAGGAAACCAGCGGCAAAGGCACACCCACCACCGGCACCAGCCCCATGACCATGGCCATATTCACCGCAAAAAAGAAAAAGAACGTGGCCGCAATGCCGCCGGTCAACAATGCAGCATACCGGTTGCGGTTATTCAATGCTGATGAAATACAAAACACCATAATCAGCACATACATCACCAGCAAAAGGGTTGTGCCGACATAGCCGAATTCCTCGGCCAGAGTGGTGAAAATGAAATCGGTTTGTTTTTCGGGTAAAAACCCGAGCCGGCTTTGGGTGCCTTGCATAAACCCGCGCCCCGAAACGCCGCCCGATCCCAGCGCGATAGAGGCCTGGGTGATATGATAGCTTGCCCCCAGCGGGTCCAGCGACGGGTCAAGAAAGGTATCAATGCGGCGATATTGATAGTCGTTCAGCAATTGCCATCCAGTGCCCCGGGATTGAAAAATTGCCAAAACAATCGCGGCCACAGCCGATAGCGCCGCTGAAAAATACCATAAACTGACCCCCGCCAGAAACATCACCACACCGCCACTTAATATAATCAGAATTGCAGTGCCCAGATCCGGCTGGAAAAATACAAAAGCAGCCGGAGACAGAATAAGCACCAGCGGAATAAACACCCAGACCGGCCGCGAGACCTTTTCGGGGGGCAGCCAATCGTAATACAGTGCCAACACCATCACCACCGCGATTTTCATAACCTCGGAGGGCTGCAGATTGATAAACCCAAGGTCGATCCAGCGTTGGGCGCCTTTGTTTATATCGCCCGCGATCAGCACAAAAACCAGCAATAACATACCAACGCCATAGGTCAGCGCAGTGATAGAGCGCCAGAAACTGATGGGGGTAAAACCAACGATAAACATAATGACAATGCCAATTGCAAACCGTTCCATTTGTGGTCTGGCCCATGGGGTAAACGACCCGCCGGCAACCGAATACAGCATTAAAAATCCAAACCCGGACACCGCAAAAATCAACAAAACCAGCGGCCAGTTGACATAAAGAATTTTCTTTAATCCGGTCGGGGGCAGATTGGCGTTCGGGTCCATAAAGCTCATGCGCGGTCGCTCCGGGGGGTGGGGGCGACAACATTCGGCGGTGGCTCGTTTTGACGTTGTTCCAGCATTTCATCGCGGATTTCGCGCGGAAATGCAGAAATTGGCGGTTGGGTTTCATATAAGGCGCGCAACATAATATCGCGCGCAATCGGCGCTGCCGCGGCTGAACCGCTGCCGCCATGTTCAACCACCACCGATATAGCAAAGCGTGGCTTGTCATAAGGTGCATAGCCCACAAAAAGCGCATGGTCGCGATGTTCCCATGGCAGGTCTTCGTTTTTAATCACCCCCGTGGCACGTTCCGCCAACGAGATCTGGCGCACCTGGCTGGTGCCGGTTTTACCAGCCATTGCCATGGTGGTTTCGGCAATACGCGTTGCATATGCGGTGCCGCGTGTTTCATTGTTGACCCTGAACATGCCTTCCCTGACAAGGGCGAAATCGGCATCGGAAATGCCAAGCGGATCGGCATATTCCAACGGGGTTGGCACCCCGTTTATCCGTTGGATCAAGCGCGGGGTAATGGCACGGCCCGATGCAAGCCGGGCGGTCATGATGGCCAGCTGAACCGGAGATGACAACACAAAACCCTGACCAATGGCGGAATTGATTGTATCGCCTTTCCGCCATGCTTCGTTATAATTGGTTTGTTTCCACTGTTTGGTGGGCATCAGCCCGCCGGTAATGGCCGGCAGCGGCAAATCGGGGCGGGCACCCAAGCCAAACCGTTTGGCCATGGCCGTAATTTTTTCAATGCCGATGCGCTGGGAAATTTCATAATAAAACACATCACAGGATTCTTTCAGGCTGTCGGACAGGTTCATTCTGCCGTGTCCGCCACGTTTCCAGCAATGAAACCTCCGGTTGCCCAGATCAAAATGCCCCGGGCAGAATATTTCTTCCTCGGCATCGACCAGGCCTTCTTCCAAAGCTGCCAGTGCCACCACCATTTTGAAGGTTGATCCGGGCGGATAAGCGCCCGATATGGTTTTATCCGCCAAAGGCCTATATTCGTTGTTTAAGAGCCCGTTCCAGTCGGTTGTGGAGATGCCGAAAATGAACTTATTCGGATCAAAACTGGGCGAGGATGCCAAGGCCCTGATATTGCCGGAATGCACATCCATAACCACAGCGGCCGCGCTTTGATCGCCCATGCGATAGCTGGCGTAATGTTGCAAATCGCTGTCCAGGGTAAGCTGGATATCAGCGCCGTTCACGGCGTCTTTGCGCGAAAGCTCGCGAATGACGCGGCCCGATGAATTCACCTCTACCTGACTGGTGCCGGCAGTGCCGCGCAGGGTGTCTTCGATTTTTACTTCCAGCCCGGTTTTGCCATACTGAAACCCGGGGAATTGCAAAATAGGCTCCGGATTTTCAAGACCGGAAAGATCCCGATCGCTAACGGGACCGACATATCCGACCACATGGGTGAAATCCTCGGGCTGGGGGTAATTGCGGTTCAGGCCCACCTCGGGGATAATACCGGGCAAGGCCGGTGCATTGGCCGAAATTCGGGCAAAATCAGACCAGTCGAGGTTTTCAACCACCGGAATTTTTACAAAAGCGCTGTTGCGTTTCATTTTTTTCAGAACGTCAGCTTGTTTGTCTTCGGGGAAATCAATAATTTTCGCCAACTCGGCCAATACATTTGCAGGGTCTTGCGCCTGCTCCCTGATCAGAACAATGCGGTAATTCGGTTTGTTTTCGGCAATCGGCTTGCCCAGCCTGTCAAAAATCAAACCCCGATCCGGCGGAATCAGCTGCACATTGATACGGTTTTCTTCGGCCAAAAGCCGGTAACTGTCGCTTTGGGTGACCTGTAATTGCCGCATTCGCACGCCCAGAACCCCGACAACAGCCAGCTGAATGCCGCCCAGCATCAAGCTGCGCCGCGTGATGCGGCGGTTTTTTTCCTTAGCTGATTTAGACGGAATAATCATCCGACTTTTCCCAATCTGTCTGGCTGGTTTTTGGAGCTTGGTCCGCGAACCCGTATGATATAGTGCAAAAACAAAACAATAAAAGGATAACAAATCAGGCTGGTGATCACAATCTCGACAAGCGTATTAAGCGGATAGGTGCCGGAAAAGGTAACAAACAGAAACAGGTTCTGTGCCAGCAGCAAAATCACCAGCGCCCCCAGAAAGGCCAGCATTTCAATCAAAAACCCGCCTTCGCGAAGCAGACGGTTATTCATGCGAACAAGTTCGGCAAGAACAACAACAAGCAGCGCCCAAAGACCAAAGGGCCGCATTAAAACCGCATCGGCCAGCAGGGCCAAAACAGCCACCAGAATCAATGGTGCGGCTTTGGGTTCGCGAACAAGCCACGCGAATGTCAGGCCCAGAAACAGGTCTGGCATTGCCAGCCGGTCAGGCGAAAACCCAAGCGGCAGCAACGGGATTGCAATGCTTAACAATGCGGTGCCAAGAAACAAAACACGCAACAGCCAAAGACGTATTTTCGGGGTCATTCGACCGGGCTTTCAACCGTGATTTCCGGGGTATCAATGCCCACCAAACCGCCAACCCCGTCGATCTTGTCCAATGGCGAATTGCGCAAAATCCGCACAAATTCGAGGGTTTCAAAATCTGCTGCCAAGGCAACCCGCAGTTTTCCGTCATTGTCAAATACGACCTGACCAATCAAAATATCAGCAGGAAAAACCCCGCCATCGCCGGATGTTACCACCCGCATTCCGGGCAAAATATCCTCAATCGATTCAACAAATTGCAGACGCGGCGCAATGCTGTTATCGCCATGCACAATCGCGCGGCTGCCGATCGGGCGGATGATCGCCGGAACCTGACTGGAAACATCCGTTAAAAACACAATCCGGGAGGTTTGTTCGGCAACGCCGGAAATACGCCCCACCAGCCCCAGACCGTCAACCGTGGCTTGACCATCTAGAATACCATCCAGCCGCCCGACATTCAAAAGCCCCGATTGGCTGAACGGACTGCCGCTATCGGTGATGACCTCGCCGGTGACAAATCGCAGGCCGGGGCTTAGCTGCACATTGTTCAGCGCCCGCAGTTGCGCGTTGGTTTGCTCCAGCTGCAAGGCGGCCTCTTGCCAACCTTTCATGCGTTGCAATTCTTGGCGAAGCTCTTGGTTGCGCTCATATATCAAGGTGTAGGATTGGTAATCGGAAACAATACGCGAAAATCTGGTAACCGGCGCCAGCACCCATTCCATATTGGGCACAAACCGGTCAACAATGGCCATGCGCAGCCGTTCAACCCGTGGGTTGTCAATGCGCCACAGCACAAAAAGCGCCAAAAGCACCACAAGTATCAACCCCAAAACCAGCCGCCGCAAAGCGCGCCAAGAGGCATTAACCTGATGATTTGCGGCCATTTCTTGCTCCGTTTAGCTGCCGTAATCCAGAATATGTTGCAGTTGGTTTTCGTATTCCAATGCTTTGCCAGTGCCAAGCGCCACACAATTCAGCGCCTCGTCAGCCACTGAAATTGCCAAGCCGGTTTGTTCACGCAACGCCAGATCAAGGTCGCCCAGCAAAGCACCACCACCGGTTAACATCACGCCGCGATCAACAATATCGGCAGCCAGATCAGGCGGGGTGCTTTCCAGCGCTTCCATGACCGCATCGCAAATTTGCTGCACTGGTTCAGCCAGGGCTTCGGCGATTTGGGCTTGGGTTATTTCGGCTTCTTTTGGCACACCGTTTAACAGATCACGGCCGCGAATTTCCATGCTGGCACCGCGGCCATCATCGGGCATACGCGCGGACCCGATCGAGGTTTTGATGCGTTCCGCTGTTGCCTCGCCGACCAGAATATTATGCTGGCGGCGCAAATAGGAAATAATGGCTTCGTCCATGCGGTCACCACCGACCCGAACCGAGCGCGCATAAACGATGTCGCCCAGTGATAAAACCGCAACTTCGGTGGTGCCGCCGCCAATATCAACCACCATGGAACCAGTGGGATCAGTGATTGGCATGCCGGCACCGATTGCGGCTGCAATCGGTTCGGCAATCAGGCCAACCTTGCGCGCACCCGCCTGCATAACAGAACTTTGAATCGCGCGCTTTTCAACCGGCGTGGCGCCATGGGGCACACAAACAATAATGCGCGGCTTGCCAAACCAGCTGCGTTTGTGAATTTTTTTGATAAAATGCTTTATCATTTCTTCGGCAACGTCAAAATCGGCGATCACACCGTCACGCATCGGGCGGATGGCCTCGATGCTGCCGGGGGTGCGCCCCAACATCAGCTTGGCGTCTTCGCCAACCGCCAGAACCTGCTTTTTGCCTTCGCGAATGTGATAAGCCACCACCGAGGGTTCGTTCAGGATAATGCCCTTACCCTTGACGTAAACCAAAGTGTTCGCCGTGCCCAAATCAATGGCCATATCCGCCGAAAAAATACTACCGAAAAAACCAGCCATATTTGCATGCCTTTGCTGCACTGCGCGAAAAACCTGTCGCTGCCAAAATTTGATTAGGCTCCGATATACTGGGTGGAGGGACATTTTGAAAGGGGTAGATCTGGTTCGTAGTCTTGTTTTTACTGGAATTTTGCCCCGCCGGCAGGAATTTGGCTGTTTGCTTAATGGAGCTTCTAGATTGAAATATTGAAATAATGATATTTTTTTGGAAGTTTTCCTTGGAAAGATCGGTTTAAGAGTATTTTTCTTAAGGCAAAATTTAGCAAGCAGGAACATTAACCGCCAACCCGCCCAGCGAGGTTTCTTTGTATTTTCTATCCATATCTCGGCCGGTTTGGCGCATGGTTTCAACGCAGGCATCCAATGAAACCAAATGGGAGCCATCGCCGCGAAGCGCCAGAGATGCTGCCGAAACCGCTTTAATGGCACCCAGCCCGTTGCGCTCGATGCAAGGGGCCTGCACCAGCCCTTTGACCGGATCACAGGTCATGCCCAGATGATGTTCCAGCGCAATTTCAGCGGCATTTTCGATCTGCCCGGGTGATCCGCCAAGCACGGCACAAAGGCCCGCCGCAGCCATGGCGGCGGCAGAACCGACCTCGCCCTGACACCCGACTTCGGCCCCTGAAATTGACGCATTCACCTTGATCAATCCGCCAATGGCGGCGGCGGTCAGCAGAAAATCCTCGATTTTACCTTCCGAGGCCCCCGGCACATGGTCAAGATAATAGCGTAATGTGGCCGGAACCACCCCCGCCGCGCCGTTTGTGGGGGCGGTAACCACCTGTCCACCGGCTGCGTTCTCCTCGTTCACGGCAATGGCATAAACCGAAATCCAGTCATTGATGGTGTGGGGCGCGGTCAGGTTCAAGCCGCGTTCGGCCAGCAATGATTCATAGATGTTCTTGGCGCGGCGGCGCACAAAAAGCCCGCCGTCCAGAATGCCGCCGGTGGCAAGGCCGCGCTCGACACAGGCGTCCATGACACGCCACACCTTGGCCAGACCGCTGCTTAGCTGTTTGGCGGTCATATGGTGGGTTTCGTTTTCACGTTTGATCCGGGCGATGGTTTTGCCACTGGTGCGGCACATTGCCAGCATTTCTGCCGCGGTCTTGAAAGGATAGGGCGCGTCGGGTTGTTCGGCCATCATGGTTTCACCAGCCATTTCACGCGCGGTCATAACAAAACCGCCGCCGGTTGAATAATAGGTTTCCCGTGTATGCAAGTGACCGGAATCGTCATATGCCGACAGGATCATGCCATTGGCATGGGCGGGCAGGACATGATCATAGTCAAAAACCAGATCTTCGGATTGCCGGTATTTCAGCACACCCAATCCATCGGGGCTGACAGTGCCGGTTTTTTCAATCAACGCTTCGGTTTTGGCGGCGGTTTCCGCATCGAAATTTGCGGGTTCAAATCCGGCAAAGCCAAGCGTTACGGCGCGATCTGTGGCGTGACCTTTGCCGGTAAAGGCCAGCGACCCGTGCAAGGAACACCCGAGGGATGCAAGTTTTCCCGCCCCCGGAATCAGCCCCTGTCCGGCGCGCAGATCATCCAGAAACCGCGCCGCTGCAACCATAGGCCCGACCGTATGCGAAGAAGACGGGCCGACCCCGATTTTGAATATGTCAAAGATGCTTAGAAACATGGTCTTCCCCGATCTGGCATGTATTACCGCCGATTTTTTCGATTTGACGCCAAAATCCGACATTCGCAAGGGGGAAAGCGATAATAATGTCATTCTGCTCTCGTAAGGCGGGATGAAAATGTTATATGTTGCGGCAACGGATTCTTGGCGCATAACAGGTGACCCATGACAGATGATCTTTCCAATGCCGATCGGGCAAAATACGCGGCGGCAAAAGCCGCGCTTTCGTTTATCCAGCCCGATATGCGGGTCGGGCTTGGCACCGGCAGCACCGCTGCGTGGTTTGTGCAATTGCTGGGCGGGCTGGTTAATAACGAGGGTCTGAAAATTGTCGGGGTGCCCACCTCCAGCCGCACGCGAGATCTGGCCGATAGCCTGAACATTCCGCTGACCACGCTGGATGCGGCTGGTTGGCTGGATATCACGGTGGACGGGGCCGATGAATTCGATACGCATCTGAACCTGATCAAAGGTGGCGGGGGCGCATTGTTGCAAGAAAAAATCGTGGCACGGGCGTCGGACCAGATGGTAGTGATTTCGGATGCCAGCAAACAGGTGGAAACGCTGGGCGCGTTTCCTTTGCCGGTCGAGGTGGTGCGCTTTGGCTGGAAAACCACGCAACAGATGATTTCCGAACTGATCGCCGCCGCAGATGTTTCTGCGCGCGATATTACCCTTCGCAAAGAAAACGGCAAAGCCTATGTGACCGACGAGGGCCATTATATACTGGACCTGCACCTGAACCGGATCGGAGCGCCCCATGAACTGGGGCAGGCGCTTAACCTGATACCGGGTGTGGTCGAAACCGGATTGTTTACGGTAATGGCCGATACGGTTCTGGTTGGATACGGCGATGGCACGGTTCATACCTATGATCGCGATCAGGGCGATATGGGCAAATCTACGGTGCATATGCCCGCGAAAAACAGTCTTTTTGTGCCAGGAGCATAACCATGAAATACGATTTTGATTTGTTCGTCATTGGTGGCGGGTCCGGCGGGGTGCGCGCGGGGCGCGTTGCAGCGCAAGGCGGTGCCAAAGTGGCTTTGGCCGAGGAATACCGCATGGGCGGCACTTGTGTTATTCGCGGTTGTGTGCCCAAAAAGCTGATGGTCTATGCCTCGGGGTTTTCGGAAATGATGAACGACGCCGAAGGGTTCGGCTGGACCATCGGCAAACGCGATTTTGACTGGGGCCGGTTTATTGCCAAACAGGATGCCGAACTGGACCGGCTCGAGGGTCTGTATCGCAAAGGCCTGTCGGGCAATGATGTGACTATATTTGATACCCGCGCCACGATCAAAGACGGCCATACGGTTGAACTGGCAAGCGGTGGGGCAGTAACCGCAAAAACCATTCTGGTAGCAACCGGCGGCCGGCCTTTTGTGCCGGATTTCAAGGGCGCGGAATATGTGAAAACCTCTGATGATATGTTTTTGCTGAAATCGCAGCCCAAAAGGGTGTTGATTGTTGGCGGCGGTTATATCGCCTGCGAATTTGCCGGAATATTCAACGGGCTTGGTTCCAAAGTCACGCAGTTTTATCGCGGCGCCCAGATTCTGCGCGGCTTTGATGACGAGGTGCGCGGCCATGTGGCCGAAGAAATGATCAACAAAGGCGTCGATCTGCATGTGGGCACCAATGTGACCTATATTGAAAAAACCGGTGACGGGCTGCGGGTGCATTGCACCAACGGTTCGATTACCGATGTTGATATGGTGATGTATGCCACGGGCAGGGTGCCCAATACGGCCGGTCTCGGCCTTGAAAATGCAGGGATTGAAACGGGCCGCAATGGTGAAATCAAGGTTGATCAATATTCCAGAACCGGCTGTGACAGCATTTATGCGGTGGGCGATGTAACCGACCGCATGGCGCTAACCCCTGTGGCCATCCGCGAGGGCATGGCTTTTGTTGAAACGGTGTTTAACAATAACCCCACATCGCCAGACCACGAACTGATCGCTACGGCCGTGTTCACCCAGCCCGAAATCGGCACGGTCGGGTTGTCCGAGGAAGCTGCGCGCGATCAAACCGGGATCGAGGTTTACGTGGCGGCTTTCCGGCCCATGGCCAATGTGCTGGCGGGGCGCGATGAACGGATGCTGATGAAACTGATTGTTGAAAAATCAACCCAAAAGGTGCTTGGCTGCCATATTGTCGGCCCTGCCGCCGGTGAAATGATCCAGCTGGCGGGGGTGGCCATAAAAATGGGTGCCACCAAACAAGACTTTGACCGCACGGTTGCGGTGCATCCCACAGCGGCCGAAGAACTGGTAACAATGAAAGAACCTGTTCGTTAATCCTTGACTTTCTGGTATAGAATGAACAATTCCAACCCTGATAGCGTTTACAAATAAAAGGACATCCAAATGCCCAGCAACAACAATTCCGGCGGCCCATGGGGTGGTGGCGGCAATAATGGCGGTGACGACGGTGATCGTCGCGGCCAACGCCCACCCCCTCCGGGCCAGCAACAGGTTCCCGATATTGACGAGCTGATCCAGAAAGGTCAGGAAAAGCTAAAAGCCTTGATCGGCGGCGGTGGTTCCGGCGGCGATGGTGCCGGTGCCGGCGGTATTGGCAAAGGCGGCGCGGCATTGATTGCGTTGGGGATCGTCGGGCTTTGGGCATTTAATTCGTTTTACACGGTCAAACCCGAGGAAAAATCCGTTGAGCTGTTTCTGGGCGAATATTACAAAACCGGTGAATCCGGTTTGAACTTTGCGCCTTGGCCTCTGGTTCGTGCGGAAATCGTGCAGGTAACCGGCGAACGTATTGAAAATATCGGAGTTGGCGGCTCCGGGCGTTCTTCGCAAGGTTTGATGCTGACCAGCGATGAAAACATTGTTGATATCGATTTTCAGGTTGTGTGGAACATTACCGACCCGTCGCAGTTCCTGTTTAATCTGGCAGATCCACAAGAAACCATTCGTGCGGTTGCTGAATCGGCGATGCGCGAGGTTATTGGCCGGACCAATTTTGCGCCCATCCTGAACGAGGGCCGTGCTGCTATTTCCCAAGAAGTAACCTTGCTTATCCAGTCCACGCTCGACAGCTATGACAGCGGTGTGAATGTTGTGCGCCTTAACCTCGAAAGAGCCGACCCTCCGGGTGAAGTGATTGAAGCGGTGCAAGATGTGCAAGCTGCCGAACAGGAACGTGACACGCTTGAAAAACGTGCGGATGCCTATGCCAATCAGGCATTGGCCGAAGCCCGTGGCCAAGCCGCAGAGCTGATCCAGCAAGCCGAAGGGTATCGTGCACAGGTTGTGAACGTAGCCGAAGGTGAAGCAAGCCGGTTTGTCGCGGTTCACAATGAATATATTCTGGCGCCCGATGTAACACGCAAGCGGCTTTATCTTGAAACAATGGAGCGGGTTCTGGGTGGTGTGAATATCATCCTGATTGATGAAAGCACCGGACAGGGCGGTTCGGGCATTGTGCCTTATCTGCCATTGAACGAGCTTATCCGCGGGGGGGCAAACCAATGAAAAAATTACCTATAATCGGTGGCATATTTGCTGCTGCTATCTTTGTGTTGCTGAATTCGATGTTCATTGTCGATGAACGCGAAAAAGCGCTTGTTCTGCAATTTGGTCAGGTCAAGGCAGTAAAAGAAGACCCCGGTCTGGCGTTTCGCATCCCGTTTATTCAAGAAGTTGTCAAATATGATGACCGGATCCTGTCGCTGGACATCGCCCCCGTAGAGGTGAACTTTCGCGACAAACGCCGTTTGCGGGTTGATGCATTTGCCCGTTACCGGATTTCCGATGTGGTGCGGTTTCGCCAAGCAGTTGGTGCCGGTGGCGTTGATACTGCCGATGAACGGTTGGGCAACAACCTGAACGCGGCATTGTTCGAGGTTCTGGGTCTGGTTGATTCCGGCGCGGTTCTGTCGGATGACCGGATTGAGCTGATGACCCGGATTCGCGATGTGGCGATCTTGAAATCCGCCAACCTGGGCATTGAGGTAATCGACGTTCGTATCAAGCGTGCTGAACTACCCCAGCAAAACCTGACTGCAACCTTTGACCGTATGAACGCCGAACGTGAACGCGAAGCCCGCGATGAACGTGCCCGTGGTTCCGAGGCGGCACAAAGGGTGCGTGCGCAAGCAGACCGGACAGCGATTGAAACCGTGTCGATTGCCCAGCGCGATTCAAGCATCATTCGTGGTGAAGCAGATGCGGCGCGAAACAACATTTTTGCAGAAGCCTATGGTCGCGATCCGGAATTCTTTGAATTCTATCGTTCTTTGGCTGCCTATGAAAATGCGCTTCAGGGGAGTAATTCATCCATGGTGTTGAACCCCAATGGCGAGTTTTTCAATTACTTTGCCTCGCCTAACGGGCGTCCTGCGGCTGAATGATTGACGACATTATCTTCGGCCTCGGGTTTGTGGCCGTGATTGAGGGGCTGGTGCTTGCACTGGCCCCAAATCGTTTAAAGCAGGCATTATTGCTGCTTGTTACAGTGCGTTCCGAAAAATTAAGTGTGATTGCGCTGATAATTATCGCCATTGGGGTTGCGCTTATCTGGTGGGCGCGGCGATAATGCGCCCAAGGTAACGGGTTGTTGACCGGTATTTTCGGTCTCGAGGTTGCAATTTGACGCGATAGCAACACATTGCAGGGCAGGCAGCAGTATTTCACAGGAGGTCAGATTTTGACTCAGGCAAAGATAATTCAAAACCCGATGCAACAGGCAAGCCGTATGTTTGCGGTGGTTGTGCTTATGCTGGCAAGTATTTTTGCCGCCAATGCTGCAAAGGCCCAGATCACCCCCGAAAGCTTTGCTGATCTAGCTGAATCTGTCAGTCCGGCAGTGGTCAATATAACAACATCAACCACGATTAACGCCCGGGATAACAATCAGGGCAATACGCCCTTTGATGATCTGTTTCGCGATTTTCAAGATAGAAACGGTGAGCCCCGCCCTGAACGGCGTGGTTCTGCGCTTGGCTCGGGCTTTATCATTTCAGCGGATGGCTATGTGGTGACCAATAACCATGTGATTGTAGATGCGGATGAAATCGTGATTGAGCTGTTTGACGGCAACTTTCTGGATGCGGTGATTGTTGGCCGTGACGAACGCACTGATCTGGCGCTGCTAAAGGTCGAGGCGGACGAGCCTTTGCCATTTGTCAATTTTGGTGATTCCGATATTATGCGGGTCGGGGATTGGGTGTTGGCCATAGGCAACCCGCTGGGGCAGGGGTTTTCGGTTTCGGCCGGTATTGTTTCAGCCCGCGGCCGCACGCTGGCGGGGGCTTATGATGACTATATCCAGACCGATGCTGCCATCAACAAAGGCAATTCCGGCGGGCCGCTATTTAATCTGAAAGGCGAGGTAATCGGTGTGAATACCGCGATTCTGTCGCCCAGTGGCGGTTCGATCGGTATCGGGTTTTCCATGGCATCTGCGGTGGTTGAAAATGTAATCTCGCAATTGCAAGAATTTGGTGAAACCCGCCGTGGCTGGCTTGGTGTGCGTATATCGGATATAACCAAAGATCTGGTAGAGGAGTTCGGCCTTGAAAATACCGACGGGGTTTACATAACCGACGTGCCGGAAGGCCCCGCCAAAGATGCAGGGCTTCTAACCAATGATATTATTTTGACCTTTGACGGCCAGGATGTGCGCAACGCGCGGGAACTGGTTTCGCTGGTGGCGCTGGCGCCGGTCGGGGGCAGTGTGCGGGTAGTTGTGTTTCGCGATGGCAGCACCCAAACCTTGTTGGTAACCCTTGGTCGGCTGGAGGATGCTTTGCAAGCTTCGGCTGGCACAACCCTCGATACCCCTGATGGTCCAGCAGCGGAACAGCTTGAAACCAACGGCATGTTGCTGGCGGTGCTGACCGAAGAAATGCGCGATCGCTTTATGATTGGCGATGAAACCAATGGTGTGGTTATTTTGCAAGTCGAAGAAGGTTCTGAGGTTGCGGATAAAGGCCTGCGCCCTGGCGATGTGATTGTCGAGGTGGCGCAGGCCGCCGTGCAAACCCCTGCCGATGTTCTGGACCGAATAAGTTCGGCCCGTGATGCAGGCCGACGGTCGGTTCTGTTATTGGTCCGCAGTCAGGGTTCGGGGCGCTTTGTGGCGCTTTCGATAAGCGAATAACTGATCAAGGCCAAACCAAAGAAAAGGCCGCATAGCGTTGCTATGCGGCTGAATTGCATGAATGATTTAGCCAAAGTGATCTATGTTTTTCAACAAGTTTTGACCGGAAATTTTCTAAAA
>Ga0256839_1002794_pt1 | contig 18973 bp, 15 predicted proteins | sample 354166metaG_FD_185968 | JGI IMG/M metagenome (GOLD analysis project Ga0256839, IMG submission 185968) | Hydrothermal vent microbial communities from Mid Atlantic Ridge, Atlantic Ocean - 354-166 | ecosystem: Environmental > Aquatic > Marine > Hydrothermal vents | place: Atlantic Ocean: Mid... | reverse complement strand
ACTCACAGTCACACCCGCAGGCAAAAAGGCTCGAAGCTCTACCGAGGTCAGCGATCCCGCGCTGGTATTGCCAAAGTCCAGTTGATAGGTAAAAGTCTCACCCGCTATCACCGGGTCCACTGAGGCACTCAGAGCCAGGTCGGCTGAAGGTGAGTTGAATACCTCTACAACTTTATTGATCTGTACATCACTGATGCCAGTTGCGCTAAAAGTTACTGGCAATGCAATAACAGCGTTACTTAAAGTAGCCGCATTTACCAGCGCATTTACGGCAATGGTGTGACTCTCACCCACTGCCAAAGTGCCCAAGTTCCAGCTTGCTTCCTCCATTGGATCACAATTCCCGACACAATCCGCATTGGGTTCTGCGTCCACACTCCAGAGAAAGGACAGTTCTGCCGGAACAACAAATGAAACGCCAACATCCTCCATCGGTGCAGCCGTCACATTTGCCACTGTAATCGAATACAACAAGCGCTCACCCGCAACTGCCGGACCATTGACTGACACATCTGTTGATAACGGCATAATTGCAGTGAAGTTCAGCGTCGATACCACCGGGCTGGCAATGCCATCATCGACAGTCACGCTAGCGGTGTAGTCACCCGCTGACGAATACGTGTGCGTCTGCGAGGTGTTATTGGCACAATCATCGATGGTGTAATCAACCGTCCCATCATTGTTGATGTCCAGCATACAGGTCAGCGTATCGTCGTTGGCATCACTGACATCCCAACTGAAGGTCATTGGGCTACCGACAATAACAGGGTCAGGTATGGCATTGAGGCCACTGTCAAACACCGGTGCCATATTGGGAGCCACACTGACGGTAATGGAAACGGTTTGTTCATCCGCGCCGCCATTACCGTCATCGACAGTCAGGCTGGCCGTGTAGTCGCCTGCTGACGAATACGTGTGCGTCTGCGAGGTGTTATTGGCACAATCGGTGATGGTGTAATCAGCACTCCCATCGTTGTTGATGTCCAGCATACAGGTCAGCGTATCGCCACCGTTTGCATCACTGACGCTCCACTCAAAGGTCACCACGTCACCTGTTTCCGGTGCGTCCGGAGTCGCGGTAAAGCTGTTGATTTCCGGCGAGACGTTGTCCGGGTCTGGCTCAGTCACTGTTACATTCACACTCTGCTGCACGGGTGCGTTGACACCATCTGTAACCGTCAGGCGTATCTGGTAATTACCTGCCTGCGTATAAGTGTGTGCTTGCGAGGTTGTATTGGCACAATCGGTAATCGTATATTCGTCTGAACCATCACCATTGATGTCCAGGCCACAGGTCAGTGTATCGTTTTCAGTATCGGTAACAGCCCAGCTGAATGTGGTCGGTGTGCCTGTATTCACACTCGCCGGGTTTGCTTCCAGGGTGTTGATAACCGGTGCCGCGCTGACCATGATTGTGATGGTGTCTTCATTAGAAGCTCCATCACTGTCTGTGGCTTTTAGCGTAATGACATGATTGCCAATGGAAAACGCGCTGGAAATATTTGCACCCGTCCCCAGTTGGCCACCGGTATTAGAAGACCATTCAAGACTGTCTCCGCCCAATGCGCCGTCTTCATTGTCTGTGCCGGTGCCTGTAAAGGAAACCGTACTGTTTTCGGGATGAACGCTTCCATCCGCCGGACTGGTGATTTCGGCTATCGGATCTGAACCGTTTGAATTGTCGTCATCAGGCTCACTTCCTCCTCCCCCGCCGCCACATGCACCCAGCAATAACGAGAAAGAAATAACAACACCCTGAACCCACTTCGCTGACAACATAACGCCCTCCCTCCAGTTTTTGTTTTTTTGTAATAACCCGACTCAACCCAAATATAAAATCAATATCACACACGTATGCGGATTCTGCTTTTCAGCAGCCCGGCTTCGAAATACAACATGGATTGGTACTTTGTTTGCCTCTTTCACATCGCCAGACAAGCATTAGCCATACGAATCATATTATTAATTTGTAAGATATAAGTCAAAAAATACTCTGTCAAGCGCATTCGTTATTTTTATTTCGCCACAGAAACATAGCGTAACAACAACAACCCTCTTATAATGTAAGATATTACCGTTCCAAAGCCACCAGACACATTGCATCCCGGATTCCGATAATCCTTGTTTGTTGTGATCACAATAAATAGTATGCAGAGGAGAACGTCATAAAACAGTTACCCATAAAAAAACTCAGTCTGACCGAAGCAGTCATTGCGCATCTGTTGCGGGAAAGTACAGCACCGCTGTTTGGTCTGGAATTGGTTCGCCGCTCCTCCTCCGGTAAACTCAAACTCAAGAAGGGGACCATTTACGTTACGCTGGAACGCATGGAGAAAAAGGGTTTGGTGACTTCTGAACGAGAAACGTCACCACCGTCACATGTGAAAGAGGGCGATTTTTATATCCCGCGAAGACTATACGTGCTGACGTCACGGGGCTTACAGGCGCTGACGCTCCTGGAAGAAGCCGTTGCTCAGATCCCCGGTTTTTTGGTGAGGTCCTGAAATGACAACACCCGGCGCGCAAGCAAACCCGGACTTCGAGAACCTGGACCGCAGTGTGCTCTTTGCCTCTGCCGGTGGTGTCATTTTCAACGGGCTGGAAGCCTCACTGCCCGGCATTGCGCTGACAATTATCGCCACACTGCTATATGGACTGGTACGCAATCGCATCGCTAATATGGATGCATTTGAATACATAGACACTCCGCCCACTCCTTTGGGCGCTGATATCCAATACTTTACGTTATGGTGCCAATGGCTGGCGAGTCGGCAATTACGCGACGGTCTGCTCGGTGACCTGGTTGACCCCACCATCGGCAACACACCCGGGGCGGCGCGGCGATACATACGCGAAACACTTTTTCTGGCCACCTGGATTCGTGCCAAAGAAAAAATATTGTCCCTGCTGTGGCTTGACCGTTATCTCTGAGTCATCCCGTACGGCCACCATCATTCTACCCTCCCCCCGACTGATTTCCTCCGTTCTGATACTCGCTCATTGATATGAATACCGGGAAACCCGATTTTTTCCCCTATGTGCTGGTGGCACTGGTTGTGGCAACCCTGTTTTTCCTCCTGTTGCTGGATCGGCATTCACCCCTTTTTTCCACGCCTTCCGGCATGGCACCCTTTTTTTTCATCGTGCTCGCCATTGCGGCAACACTGGTTCGCTATGCAACGGCCTTGCCCTCACCAAAGCGGCAAGACACCGGCAGGCTTTGGTTACAATGGCATCGCTCGGGACCCATCGGCGGAGCATTGACGGGGCTCATTTTTCTGGGCACTTACTGGGCTTACGACTGGCCCGCACCAAATCGAAGCGAGATCAGCGAGCGACAGGTCAATGAAATATGCACACTCGATCAACCCGTTCCAGACGAACTGGTCATTTGGGAAACCCCTGACCCTGTGGAACTCATTCCGGGGTTCATGCTGACGGGCATGGCACTTGGGCTGGTGGTGGGGCTGTTGTTTCCACGGTGGCACACATTCATCCACCAACAAACACGCACAATTCCCACGCTGCGCTGGCTGGCCGCCCCTTATCCGTCAGGATTGGCATTTGGCCTGATTTTTGGCGCATTGATTGGCACCTGGTTATGTCCGCTGATTTTTAGTATCAACGACGGGCGTCCCTTTCTGCGAATATCAACTTCGGCCATATCCGTATTTCTCGCTGTCGGTTTTTATTTGCTTTTTGAAATCGCCCAACATCGCCGTGCAATGACTCGCACAGCTTATGCGACATTAGCCGTCGTGCTGTTTGTCGGCGTATCGCTCAGCAGCCTGGTCTGGTTTCTCGATACCCAGCTGGGCATATCCAGCACGGCCTATTGTTATTTTTACACGACATGGAATACGGCGCTGAATGAACTACAACCCGGCTGGCTACCGGCAATCGCTGGCGCAGGTTATGGAGCCATATGCGGCGCCATTACCATGTCTGTCGCTTCGGGTTACCTGATTATTCGCGCAGCTGTTGAGCGTGAAGAAGGTGCTTCTGACTCATAATGGCACCATACTCCAACAGCGCTGACGCTTTTTTGCTAAAGGCTTGAGATCGTTGCCATGAACAACAAATCAGCGGTGAGCTATCAAAAAAATAACTTTAATTGTTAACGTCCCCATAAGGTTATTTTGACGGGTACAAAGCGATACAGTGGCGGAGCGCCACTGTATCGCCCGAAAGGTTGATCTGTCAGCGCCCATGGCGGTGTACTAATTCTGTTTCAATTTTGCAAAAGCATCTGCCATGGCACTGTTGGTCTGTTTGCCATTGCCTTTATTCATGACTGGCTTTGATGACTGAGCGGATTTCTGCCGGTTTGCAGATCTGGCTTTCCCTGTTCCGGGTCGGTCACGTTGCGTATCCTGAGGCTTGTCCCGCGCATCGTCGGTCAGCCGCATGCTGAGACCGATACGTTTACGCGGCAGATCCACTTCCATCACTTTGACTTTAACCACCTGCCCCGCCTTTACAACTTCGTGCGGGTCTTTCACAAATTTATCCGCCAGTGCGGAGACATGGACCAGGCCATCCTGATGTACACCGATATCCACAAACGCGCCGAAGTTGGTAACGTTGGTCACCACGCCTTCCAGTATCATGCCTGATTCAAGATCAGACAGTTTTTCAATGCCGTCTTTAAAGGTGGCGGTTTTGAATTCGGGACGTGGATCACGGCCAGGTTTTTCCAGTTCACCAAAAATGTCGCGCACGGTGGGCTCACCAAAATGTTCATCCACAAAATCATTGGCAGCCAATCCTTTCAAAAAAGATTTGTCGCCAATAATATCCGTGATTTTGCGTCCGCTTTGTTGAATGATTTTTTCCACCAGAGGATAGGCTTCAGGGTGTACAGATGAAGCATCCAACGGGTTGTTTCCGCCGCGAATACGCAAAAAACCTGCCGCTTGTTCAAAGGCTTTTGGCCCGAGGCGTGCCACTTTCAATAATTGTTTCCGGTTATTAAACGCGCCACTGGCTTCGCGGTGCAAAACAATATTGGTCGCCAGGGTTTCGGACAATCCGGCGACTCGCGCCAGTAACGGTGCAGAAGCGGTGTTGATTTCCACGCCGACGGCATTCACACAGTCTTCCACGACGGCTTCGAGTTTTTTTGCCAGTCGCGTCTGATTCACGTCATGCTGATACTGGCCGACACCGATGGCTTTGGGGTCGATTTTCACCAGTTCTGCCAACGGGTCTTGCAGGCGACGGGCAATGGATACTGCGCCACGATAGGTCACGTCCAGTTCAGGAAACTCCCGTGCGGCGAGTTCGGAGGCCGAGTATACCGAGGCTCCGGCTTCACTCACCATCAAGCTGGTGAGGTGCAACGAGCTGTATTTTTTCATCAGCTCCTGCACCAGTTTGTCGGTCTCTCGCGAGGCGGTACCGTTGCCAATACTGACAAGATCGACGCTGTGTTTTTCCGCCAGTTTGCCCAGCACGGCCAGCGATTGATCCCATTGATTTTTCGGCGCATGAGGAAATATCGTGGCGTACTCCAGCAGTTTGCCCGTGGCATCCACCACCACCGCCTTGACGCCGGTGCGCAGCCCCGGGTCCAACCCCATGGTGCAACGCTGTCCAGCAGGCGCGGCCAGCAACAGGTCGCGCATATTTTCGCCGAACACACGAATGGCTTCCTCTTCCGCCGATTCGCGCAGACGCAGATTGAGTTCGGATTCAATCTGCATACTGATTTTGATACGCCAGGCCCAGCGAGCGCACTCTCCCAGCCACGAATCTGCCGCACGGGCTTCATCACGCAGCCCAAAATGCGCTGCCACCATGGATTCACAAATCCCCCTATCCAATGGTGATTCCAGATCATCCTGCCCTGGCACCACGATCTTCAGGCGCAACACGCTTTCACTGCGCCCTCGATATAAAGCCAGAGCCCGATGCGACGGCACTTTTTTCAACGCCTCGGAAAATTCAAAATAATCGGCAAATTTGCTGCCGTTTTGCTCCTCGCCTTTCACCACCACCGAGGTCATCAGACCATTTTCCCACACATAATCACGCAGCTTGCCGACCAGATCCGCCTCTTCCGCAGCACGCTCCATGAAAATCTGGCGGGCACCATCAAGCACTGCGGCGGCATCGGCAAAGCCCGCTTCTTCATTAAGGTACTCGGCAGCCAGCACCTGTGGATCAATACCATGATCCGCCAGAATCGCATCCAGCAGCGGTTCAATACCGGCCTCGCGGGCAATCTGCGCCTTGGTGCGGCGCTTTTGTTTGTACGGTGCATACAGATCTTCGAGACGGGTCTTGGTATCCGCACCCTTAATAGCCGCAGTAAGCGCCTCGGTCAGTTTGCCTTGTTCCTCGATACTCTTCAGCACGGCAACACGGCGATCTTCCAGCTCTCGTAAATACGTCAACCGGTCTTCAAGGTTACGCAACTGGGTATCGTCCAGCCCGCCGGTCACCTCTTTGCGATAACGGGAAATAAACGGCACCGTAGCCCCTTCATCCAGCAATTTAATGGCAGACTCAACCTGAATCAGGCGAACACCCAGTTCATCAGCAATACGTGACTCAATATTCATGAATACCTTGTAATATTTAGCAATGGAAAATCAGTTGAATTGTCAGCAGGGCAACAACAAAGGATGTACAGTGTACCAAACCCGCAACCGTGCAACAGTCTTGAAATTCAGTCCAGGACATGATGTATTCCGCCCCGTCAGCAACAGGTTGACACGCATTATTCAGTGGAGCATCACATTCATGCTGTTATGCGGCTTTTCACCCGCCTGGGCGACTGACCTGCATATCGCTGTTGCCACTAATTTCAACCGCACCGCCACAGCCCTTGTTCACCATTTTGAACAGCAAAGTGAATACACCGTGCGTCTGGTTTTCGGCTCCACCGGTAAACACTACGCACAAATCACTCACGGGGCACCCTTCGAGCTGTTTTTTGCCGCCGACGAACGCCGTCCCGCATTACTGGAAAAAAATGGCCTTGCCGTGCCCGGCACACGTTTTACCTATGCACAGGGACGACTGGTATTGTGGAGTCCCGATGTCAACCGGATCGACGCCAAAGGTGATGTGCTGGCCAACGATAATTTCCGCAAGCTCGCAATTGCCAATCCCAGGCTGGCACCCTATGGTTTCGCCGCTCGCGAAATTTTACAGGCACGCGGACTGTGGAAAAAATTACAACCTCGCCTGGTGCGCGGTGAAAATATTGGACAGGCTTATCAATTTGTCAGAACCGGCAATGCGCAACTGGGATTCATTGCTGCTGCACAAATTTTTACCGATGGTAATCTGCCCAAGACCGGCTCCCTGTGGGTTCCGCCGCAATCGCTATATACGCCGGTTATCCAACAAGCCGTATTGATCAAAGACACACCGGCAGCACAGGCCTTTATCCGCTTTGTTAAAAGTAATGCTGCACGTCATATTATCCGGCAACATGGATACAGAACGCCTTGATGTTTGCAACCGGTAACGGCAAAAAATGGGAAGCGTTTCTGTACATTGCAGGATCAATTCTGTGAACAGGCAACCACTTAACCTTTACCCTAAAACCCGCCGTTGAAATGTGTTATTACACCCTCAAAGCGGTCGGCTGCGGATTTCAGGTTTAATGCATATTTTAATACAGTAGCTCTCAGTAGCTCTGAACAATTGACCTGTAACAGAAATATAGAGTAGCCTGCTTTTGATCGTACTGCTGTAAAAAGGAGAACAGCATGCATATTGCAACCGCCGACTCAACACTGGAGTCTTCCAAAGAAGCCGCAAATCAACTTTGGGAGCAGCTGTCAGACCGTCTGGGCAATCCCCCTGACTGGATCGTTATTGCCCCATCCGTCAGTTACGATATCCCCCAGCTACAGCAAACATTAAACAGCCTCGGAGCCAAACGCTTCCACGGCAGTACATCCTGTCTCGGGGCAATGACCGAGCGCGGCGTGGTCAATACCGAAGGACGCGGTATTGCTGCCTTTGGTATCGCCGACCCTGATGGGGATTACGGTGTTGGCGAGATATCGCTGGACACGACAGCATCACCGGAGGCAGCAGCTTGTCAGGCACTGGATGCTGCGCTCAGTGACGCAGAACGGCCAGGTGAAGTACCCGACCTGATATGGATCAGCGCCCCTCCCGGTTGTGAGGAAAGAGTAATTGCCGGACTCGAGTCCTCACTTGGTGCAGGTGTACCTATTGTTGGCGGCAGCTCTGCTGACAACGATGTCAGCGGCCAATGGGCTCAGCTGACTCAGGCTGGCGTGCATCTTAATGCCGTCATAGTCTCGGTGCTGTTCCCCTCTACAGAACTCCATTTTGCGTTTCACAGTGGTTACGAGCCAACAGAAATAAAAGGGCGTGTGACCCGCGCCGATGGCCGTATTTTATATGAAATTGACGGACGCCCGGCGGCAGAAGTTTACAACGACTGGACCCGTGGTGTGCTTCAGGATGCGCTGACAACAGGCGAGCAAAACGTACTGCCTCTGACGACATTGTACCCGCTGGGCCGGGTAGTCGGCAGCGTCGCCGGCACAGCCTATCACCAACTGTCTCATCCAGACCGCATTACCCCGGAACGCGGCTTGAGCCTGTTCTCGGATGTTGAGGTGGGTGACGAGGTTTGGTTAATGCAAGGAACCCGACAGAGTCTGGTTGAACGGGCCGGGCGTGTGGCCCGTGCAGCGATGCAAGCTGGCAATATCACACCGGATAATATCGCTGGTGGTCTGGTCATTTATTGCGCGGGCTGTATGTTAACCGTCCAGGATCAAATGGATGACGTGGTCGGTCATCTTAATGATGCCCTGGACGGACACCCCTTTCTGGGCTCGTTTACCTTTGGCGAACAAGGCTGCTTTATCGGTGGTGAAAACCGCCATGGAAATCTGATGATTTCAGTCCTGTTATTAGGGGAGAGTTAACAATCATTTTGACCGTCAAAATAATTGCTAACGCCCCCTCAGGTAATGCCCCTGCGAGCACATGAAACAAATCAATGAAGAACTCCGGGAGAGTTTAGTCGAACTTCAGGTTCAGCTTGAACAGGAACGTACATGGCGCAAGGAAGGTGATTTACTGCTTGCGGGCGTTACCCGCCTGGCCGTCGCGCGAGACGCCGAAACTGTTTACACAGTGCTTGTCGATGTGCTTGGCCCATTGTTGCACTTTGATGTGGCCGCTTTGTTTTTAGCTGATGACAATGTGCTGGTATCAATGGCCGCAGAGGAGCACTCACTCGCCGGGGTCCGGCTGAGTATCGACTCTGCCTTACGACGGGTATTGCTCGGCAAACCTGTCGCTGTTTTTGATACCTCAAAACAACCTGCCTGGGCAGCACAATCCTCCACCCTGCTTGACCGCGTTCGTTCAGCATTGCACATTCCCATTTTTGCCGGAGAAAGTGTTGCCGTACTGGTTTGCGTCCATGCAGAAAAAGGCTTTTTTGCTGCCCGCCATACGCGTATCGCACAGCGCATTATGCCCATGGTATCAGCTGCCCTGCTCTCTATTCAGGGCTTTCAGCTACGACTTGAAAGCGAACAGCAAAATCAAGCGGCAACCGCCGTTGCAACGCACCGCGATCTTCTTGAGCGTGCGCTGGGCAGTGTGGGGGCGGGTGTCGGCTATGTGACATCGTCAGACCTGACACCACTCGGGTGTACATTACATGAGATTCTTACAGACTGGAAAACACCCAATGCCTGGTGGTTACACTACCGCCATCACTTGCATCCCGGACATACCGTACTCATCAGTGACACCAGCCCAACGGGTAACCGTTTCACACATGAAGCCACATTGATGGAGACCACAGGTGATGATCAACTGTTGCTGATTGCCGATGTCACCCGTTGGGTGCTTGCCGAACAGGCCTTGCAAGACATGAATACCGAATTGGTTGTTGCACGCGATACAGCACTGTCAGCCAATCGGGTCAAATCCAATTTCCTCGCCAACATGAGTCATGAACTGCGCACACCGTTAAATGCCATCATGGGTTATACCGATTTACTGATTGAGGATGCACAAGCGCGCAAGGAAACAGAAACGCTCAGCTATCTTGAGCAGGTATTACAGGCTGCTACGCAACTCCTGTCCCTCATCGATAATGTGCTTGATTTATCCAGAGTCGAGGCTGAGCCCGTTAATGTACATATGGCCTGGGTTGACCTGGATAGTCTGCTGGAGGACATTCGCGTAATAATCACACCCGCTGTTGAGCAACATGACAATACCCTGCAAATCACCCGCAAAATATCCCAAAATAAAATCTGGGCCGAAAAAAAGCGTCTGCAAAAGGTGCTCCTGAATCTCCTGTCAAATGCGGCCAAATTCACTACCGCTGGACTCATTGAAATTTATGTTGCTTTACGTCAGACAGATAATGGCCGGGAACAATTCGCATTTGAGGTACGGGATACCGGAATTGGCATTCCAGCGGATCACCTGGAAAATATTTTTCAGCCTTTTTCCCAGGTGGATACCAGCAATACCCGGCGTTACGGAGGCACCGGCCTTGGCTTGACAATCAGTCGCAGTTATTGCGAATTAATGGGCGGCAGCCTGATGGTCACTTCGACAGTCAATGTCGGATCAACATTTACTGTATTGTTACCCGTGACCTATCCATCAAATGACGATGAGGAAATGAATATAAAAATTATGCAGGGTACTGAACATTAAAAACAAACACCTGATACATCCCGTACATCGTCGGCTCCCCACACACTCTCATGCGTAGGCCCAACGAAAATACCGTATTAAAGAAAGGAGAAAAATGTGATGTATACAACATTGGTCAACGTTAACGTCAAAACCGAGCACATCGATAACTTTATTGCGGCAACACAACTGAACCATGAAGCATCGGTACAGGAACCTGGAAACTTACGTTTTGACATACTGCAAATGGCAGATACTCCGAACCGGTTTATCCTTTACGAAGCCTATCGTAACGCCGATGCCGCAGCAGCACACAAAGAAACCGCACACTACCTGACATGGCGGGAAACGGTGGCCGACTGGATGGCATCACCGCGCGAGGGAGTGCATTACGTCGGATTATTCCCGGAATATTAGCCAATGGTACTAAGCGCATTTTCCACGGTTCGCCTGCCACGGATTATTTTTGGTGAAGACAGCCACAAACAACTGCCCTCCCTTGTGGCGGCCTATGGTCGTCAAACACTTCTGGTGACGGGTGCCACTTCTTTTTGCGCAACACCTTATTGGTCACAACTTCGGGATGCATTGGGAACAGCAGGATTGCAGTGGAATAATGTGGTCATCGATGGAGAACCATCACCACAACAAGTGGACCAAATTGTAGCGCAATTTCACCAAACCGGGATTAACAGTGTTCTCGCCATCGGTGGCGGCAGTGTACTGGATGCGGCCAAGGCTATTGCCGGGCTCCTGCCACACGGAAACTCAGTCATGGACCATCTCGAAGGTGTCGGACAAGGCCTGGATTATGAAGGCCCGGCCACACCATTTATTGCAGTACCTACAACCGCAGGCACAGGCAGTGAAGCCACCATGAATGCGGTGCTCAGCGTGCGGGGACACGATGGTTTCAAAAAATCGTTTCGCCATCCTGATCTGGTGGCAGAGGTTGCCGTCGTCGATCCGCTGTTACTGGCCTCCTGCCCACCCGCACTGATTGCCGCCAATGGTATGGATGCCTTCACTCAGTTACTGGAATCGTATTTATCGTGTCGCGCCAACCCGCTGACAGATGCCCTGGCATGGAGCGGCCTGGAAGCAATGACTCAACATTTCTTTGCAGCCTGGGAAGGAGGCGACCACGAAACAGCCCGGCAAGGCCGCGCCGGTATCGCTTATGGCGCACTGATTTCCGGCATTACCCTGGCGCAGGCAGGTCTGGGCTCTGTGCATGGCCTGGCATCCCCCCTTGGCGCTTATTTTCCCATTCCTCACGGCGTTGTATGCGGCACATTAGTTGCCGCAGCCACTGAAGGCAATATCCGCAGCCTGCACCAACGTCAGCCGGACAACCCCGCACTTGAAAAATATGCGCGACTTGGTCGCCTGTTGAACCCTGACTCAAAATTAACGGATTCTCAGGCACAAGAGGCATTGATAGCGACATTGCATGAATGGACCCAACGACTGAAGCTTCCCCGGCTGGGTCACTACGGTGTTCAGGCATCAGATGTGGATAGCATCGTTGCCGGTTGCCGCGGTGGCAGTATGCGCACCAACCCGATTGTGTTAACCGACAATGAGATACATGAAATTATTGAATCACGGCGCTGATCAAAACCCCTTACTACCAGAGACAATCTCTTCCAGGCGGCCATTTTTAAACGTTAAAATACGCATAAAACGGGTTGGGCCGAGGTTGTATGTCCACTCATCAATACGGCGTTCCACCAAACGACGACTTCCCCCTGAAATACTGCTAAACACTTCTTCGATCCGGGAGTCTCTAAAAAACGGCTCACCACAGCGTTGCAACACTTCATATTGACTTAACCCGGTGCCCAATATATCGGTATCACAGTGGACAGGTAAACGACTGTCTTTACGATAACCATGGCTGCCCGTGGAAATCGTCTTGAGTTTGCCATTTTCAAATACGAGGAAACGCAAAAATTTTTGGGGGCCAAAATTGTAAATCCACCGCTCACGCTCCATGGATATACGCCGTTCGTGTAATCCGGCAAAGTCTTCAATGAGCTTTTCGGTCCAGCGGTCACGCCAATCAGGCGTGCCACATCGAATCAATACTTCCGCTTTAGTATCGTTTGTTGTCACCAGACGAGCACCACATCTCATTGAATCTGCCACAGAAGACGAGGAGTACAAAACAGTCAGGACGAGTAGTACAACAGCAAGCTGACTGCTGTTTATCTGGCAACAGAGGAAAGCGGGTCTGAATAGTGTCATCACTTTTTTATCCGACTGATCAAAGTACCTGTCATAAAGCTTGATGGTATATGCGCCCAGCCATTGCTGGACATCATTTATTGATAATACCGGGTACACCAAGCCAACCTGTTAATCCAATGATATTACAAAACTCTGGTCGGTTATTTTTTAACCTGTGCTTCTTCATAGGCATTGATCAAATACAGTGGACGCCCCTTGGTTTCATCAAACATGCGCCCAAGATATTCACCAATCACTCCCAATGCCATCAGTTGAATCCCGCCAAGAAACAATACTACGACCAACAGAGATGGATAACCCGGCACCGGGTTTCCATAGAACAGCGTTTGTAACACAATAAACATACCAAACAAAAAAGCACTGAACGCGGTTAACATACCAAGATATGTCGCCGCTTTTAGCGGCACCGTACTAAATGACGTTATGCCTTCAATGGCAAAGTTCCATAATCCAATGTAACTCCATTTGGTTTTTCCATCGTGGCGTGAATCACGCTGGTACGGAATAGCTTTTTGCGGATAACCGATCCAGGCAAACAGACCTTTCATAAAACGGTGCTGCTCACGCAGGCCTGCCAAAGCATCCACTGCCCGGCGACTCAATAACCGAAAATCACCGGCATCCCGCGGAATGTCCACCCGGCTGAGTTTTTGCATAAGGCGATAAAATAAATGAGCCGTGGTTTTTTTAAAGGCTGTTTCTCCGGCGCGGGATGTCCGCTGTGCATATACCACATCATATCCCCCTCGCCAGTGTTCAATCATTTCCGGAATCAGTTCAGGCGGGTCTTGCAGGTCGGCATCAATCACCACCACCGCATCCCCGTGCGCGTGATCAAAGCCTGCGGTCATGGCAATTTCCTTACCAAAATTACGGCTAAGATCGACAATGGCAATACGCTCATCGTCTGCTTTCAAACGGCGTATTTCAGGCAGGCTGCCATCAACGCTGCCATCATTCACGTAAATGATTTCACTCTGCGCCAACAGCTCATCCAGCACACAGACCAGACGCCGATGAAATTCCGGCAATACTGCTTCTTCGTTAAACACGGGCACGACAACAGAAAGCCGGAAATCAGCATCGGTGTTTTTTATTTCATCGGCCATCAGCTACTGTCCTGTTCGTTGAATACCCAGAATTTACTGAGCAAAAATGTCACCAGCGGCACGCATAACACAATCAGCAACAGGGCATAACCATACCAGTAGTGCGCAACATCGACTACCGCATAGGTGATGCCCAGGTTCAACAGCAACCCCAGCAAAGCCACCGCGACAAACCGGGGCAACATGATGCGATGCGGTGCCGACGCGGAAAACGTCCAGTGATAATTCATACCGTAGGATACAAACAGAGCAAATACAAAAGCCGGGGTTGCCGCCAGCACCGGACGCAATGCAAACCATTCCACCAGGGAGACAAACACGCCCGCATGAACAACTGTCGCCAGCCCCCCGCTTACCGCGAAACGCAACACAGGCCTCAGCATGTGAACATCAGCATCAACGCCGTTTCTTCGCCAGCACAACCAATGACACACCCAACGGCAGACCCATACGTAACCAATGTCGTTCACTGGCAAACACCCTTGCCAGCAGGGTGTTGACCGGCGCAGGCGGCAGACTTAATTCGGCACCTGCATTTCCACCGGCCTCTCCACCCGGAAAGCAGCGACGCAACAGCCGGACCGTCGCCGCAATGGGAAATAACCAGGTGTTGCAATAACTCAACGTAACGATCTCGTAGCCCGTTGTTTCCAGCAATTGTCGCAAACCCCTGGCACGATAACGCCTCTGATGGTGATGCGCCACATCATGCGCCCCCCATAAAAAGGGAAATGCCGGTACAGTGATTAACAGCCGCCCTGCCGGTGCCAATAGCCTGTTAACGGCGTTCAGTGTGGCGCGATCATCGTCAATGTGCTCCAGTACATCCAACAGAGTCACACATTGAAAAACCCCGGTATCCAGCGGCAGCCCATCCGGTAGCCTGCCGCGCACGACGGGAGCGAGTCCCCGGTCACTCGCCAGCTGCGCAGCATGCTCATCCAGCTCCGCACCCACCACTTGCCCAAATGCCGATAACATAGCGAGATTACCGCCGGTACCACAGCCAAGGTCGAGTATGCGTGCATCTTCCGGCAAACCGCTACTGCGCAATAACGATGCAACAATGGCACGTCGCCCCACGAACCACCAGTGACGGTCTTCCAGGTCACGCATCTGCTGGTAGAGTTCAGCCTCCACTTTTAGTGATTTTTCCTTCGTTCATCACGCACAAACACCACGCCTTTGGCATCGCGATAAACCAGCACCCACTCTGGTCGCGCACGCAAATAATCGAGCAATTTATACCGCTGTGGATCATAACGGCCATGATACGGCATGATCACCAGTTGAAAATTTTCATGCTCAAACCACTGTATACCCGGTGGTGTTGCCCATAAAATATTGGTGTAGGGCGGGAAGCGCTCTTCATCCAGCATGCGCCCGTCAATGTACGGCGTCACCTGCGGCGTCAACCGCCACAGCAAATAACCACCCCACTCCATATTATTGAATGTCCGCCCGCGCAAATTACTTTCCCGTACAAAATCCGCCATTTCCACCGGGTAGAGTTCCTGGTAAAAACCACCGCGAAAAACCGTGCCACGCCACAAACCCACGATGAGCACCCCAACCAATGAAAGCAGCAACACCCCCTGACCGATGCGTACCGCACTCTGCTTCAACTCCGGCAGGTTTTTCAATGCATCCTGTACACCCCAGGCAATCCAGGGGGCCGACAAAAAAATAAAAAAAGCAAAATACCGGAACGATGACGCACTGATCGCCCCCAGAAAAACCGTGCTCGCCAAATATCGCCACTGCCTGCGCTGAAACATCGACACCGCTGCCACCAGCGCCACAACATAAAAAACAATCACCCAGGCCTGCTGCCAGACATAACCCAGAGTATAAAGCCGGAATGCGCTGATATATTCCGAAGTCCGTGCCTGCAACACACTGCCTTCAAGGTCCAGTAAATATAAATAAGTTTGCAGGCCGTTAGGGGTCAGCAACGAAGCCAGCACCACTGCACCCATCGCCAATAACCATGGACGCTTTTCCTGCCGCCCGGCCTTCACATCCAACAACCTCAGCAGTGTCCACAACCCCAGCAGGGCTACGCCAAGCAATACACCACCATGACTGTTCGCCCACAACACCGTAATCACCGGCAGGGCAAACAACCAGCGTCGGCTTTTTTCCGCCATATCAATAACCACAAAAAACAGCGCAGCAAATAAAAATGACAGCAATTGCGGGCGCTCACCACCAAAGTTTCCGGCATTCAGGCCCACCAGGATCAACACCAGCCACAGCGCCAATGGCCCGACACCCAACTGACGGCAACGCCACCAGACCAGCGCCACACAGGCCAGCAACACCAGCACCCGAAAAGCAACCACGGCATTCACACCACCGGCATCAAACACCGCAAAGAGCACCACCTGCCCCAGCCACTGGCCTTTGAGCACGGTGTCGTTACGCACCACATCCGTAGGCGGGAATACACCAAAAGGATCGGTATCAGGAATGCCGTTTTGCAGAATGTCACGGCCACTGGCGATGTGCCACCAGAAATCACTGTCCCACAGAGGCACAGCAAAATAACCGGCGCAGACCAGTAAAAACAGTAACAGTGAGGGAATGTGCAGCAGGGAATCAGGATTATTCCTGTGCCCGGCGAGTTGGCATTGTTCAATAATACTGATTACTCCATCAACGATCTGATATCCACGACAATCTGCTATTGTAACCTTATTCTTCAGGGGATCAGCAGCGGTGATTAAACAGGCCATTATCGGCTTTCATCAGGACGAACACGACGACTGGGTGGCAGACCTGGCCTGCGGTCACACTCAGCATGTACGGCACCGGCCACCCTGGCAGCTGCGCCCCTGGGTAATCAGTATCGAGGGACGGGCACGTCATTTGGGACAAACCCTGGTCTGTCGAAAATGCATGGAGAATATGGACAACTCTTAATGTCATTAACAATTAAGTTCAGTCAGATTTTCTGCTTATTGTTATAAATCGATAATATTTAAATGGACAAAGAGATCGAAACCGTAAGGGCGAGCGTGAAACAAACCACCTGGACAGGAGAATCTCTGGAAACCATCACCGAGGCGGTCAATACTGTTTCTGATATCAATCTAAATTCCGCAGTTGACACAGTCCCGTAGTCTCTGACAAAAACGCCGGGGTTTGCCGGTATTTTTATGCCAACAATCAGCACACCGGGGTTATTTCACTTTTCACCATTCCGGTTTTGATAGACAATACCAGTGTTCTGCGCAACACACTGGCAAGACCGGGCTCGCACCGGACATTTACGCGTGGCACATGTTGTCAGGAGGTAGAACACGCCGCACGCTTTCCGGACTGATTAACAAGTGGCAATGGCATACTTCTCGGGAAAGAACTGATGATGAATAAAAAATATTTGCTTGTCGGCCTTTTCGCGGCCAACCTCGGCACCGCATCTGTCGCGGTTGCAGACGCAAGCAACGCCTATGCTGGTGTCAACGTGGGGGAGGCTTCTCTGGACTCAAACGGCTTCGGCAGTACAACCGGCTGGAAATTCCTTGTCGGCTACGCATTCAATGACATTCTGGCAGTGGAAGGCAGCTACGTGTCGTTTGGTGAAATGGACGGCCCCACGGAATTCGGCGCTACCAGCATCTTCGAGTCCACCGGGTTTGAGATTGCAACCATCGGCAATTTCCCATCAACAGTCAGTTCTCCCTTTTTGGCAAGGTCGGCCTGTTAATCTGGGGTGCCACATTAAGCAACCCCGACATAACAGGTTTACCCATCAATAGCGGCGCAGATGTCTTTTTTGGCGCTGGCGGACAATATGAAATCTCGGACAACCTGGCCGTACGTGCCAGCTGGGAGAGCTACAGCATGGACGAAGCCGACATCAACTTATTATCTGTCAGCGCGGTTTTTGGTTTATAAACCCATACCGGAGTCACGAAGCTAAAGGGTGTACATGTAATAACAGGAAACCTCCACCGATATTGCAGCAACCAATGGACGCTTGCGACAATTGGCCGATAACCTTTCCACACTGATCCAACAGTTCAAGATAGACTGACCGACACACTCAGGAACCTCTGGCAAAAATACCAGAATTTCCGGATATTTTTTGCGCCGCCAATCAACAAACCGGGATTATTTCACTTTTCACCATTCCGGTTTTAATGGACAATACGGATTGTCTGCGTAACACATCAGCAAAACAAAACTCATTTACGGGCGTTTACGCTTAACCCCAAACTATTGATGGAGTGGAATACGTCACGCACTTCCTTGACTTATTAATAAACAACAGTGACCTACTTTTCGGGAGAGAATTGATGATGAATAAAAAATATTTGCTTGCAGGTCTTTTTGCGGCCAGTCTTGGTACCACCTCCATCGCCGCAGCAGGCGCTGGCGACACCTACGCTGGTTTCAGTCTGGGGAACGTCTCGCAAGACGCAAGCGGCATTAACATTGATGACACAATCGGATGGAGAATCTTTGGTGGTTACGCGCTCAATGATGTTCTTGCCATAGAGGGTGGCTACATATCATTTGGTGATGCAGATCTCACGGTACCTGGCTTTTCTAACGTTTCCGCATCCGTCGAAGTTACCGGATTTGAGATTGCAACCGTTGGCAACCTCCCCATCAACAGCCAGTTCTCCCTTTTTGGCAAAGTCGGTCTGTTATTCTGGGATGCCGAGATAAGTGCCTCCAACTCAAGTGGCTCCGCTTCGGCCAGCGAAACCGATTCAGATGTCTTTTTTGGTGTTGGCGGCCAATATGAAATCTCAGGCAATCTGGCCATACGTGGCAGTTGGGAGCGTTACGCCACAGGCGATATCGACATCGACTTTTTGTCTGCCAGCGCAGTTTTTGGCTTCTAAGCCCTACCTGAATCACAAGGCCAACGTGGTGGGCAGAATCCACCACGTTCCGTCTTTCTTCCAATCTCTGCGATATTGAAAACC
>Ga0256839_1002793_pt1 | contig 18974 bp, 12 predicted proteins | sample 354166metaG_FD_185968 | JGI IMG/M metagenome (GOLD analysis project Ga0256839, IMG submission 185968) | Hydrothermal vent microbial communities from Mid Atlantic Ridge, Atlantic Ocean - 354-166 | ecosystem: Environmental > Aquatic > Marine > Hydrothermal vents | place: Atlantic Ocean: Mid... | reverse complement strand
TGGGGAGCCAAAATAACAGGGCTATTCGCCCTGTATCCCGACTTTCAGTCGCCAATCTCTCTAACCCACCCGTCTTTTAGCGGGTGGTTGTTTAGTTTGTGCCTTGAGTAGCTTGGCAAATTCATTTGCGGGTAAGGGCTTACTTTTAATATAGCCTTGATAGGTATCACAACCGATCATTTTTAAAAAATCTAATTGTTCTCGGGTTTCCACTCCTTCGGCGAGGACTTTAAACCCTAGCGAGTGCCCCATCGTATTAATTGTGTTGGCTATTTCCACCGAGTCTTGATCATGTGGAATATCATCAATAAAGCTTTTGTCGATTTTTAAGGTATCTAAAGGAAAGCGTTTTAAATAAGCTAATGAAGAATAGCCGGTGCCGAAGTCATCAATCGCCAGTAAAATACCCAGAGAGCGCAGTTTAAGCAACACGTCAACAACAGCTTCATGCTGCTCCATTAAACCGCTTTCGGTCATTTCAAGCTCTAATTGTTGTGCAGGAAAGCGGGTTGCCTTTAATGTTTTGGCCACTAAATCATACATATTAGCGCGTTTGAACTGTTGTGCGGACACATTGACCGCTAAGGTAATCGGTTGATAGCCTTCTGTCAGCCATTGTTGCCCTTGTCGGCACACTTCCTGTAATACCCAAGCACCAATGTCTAAAATAAGCCCCGTTTCTTCTGCAATGGGAATAAATTTTATTGGTGAAATTAGGCCATTTTCTGCTGTTTGCCAGCGAACTAATGCTTCTGCACCGATAATGTCTCCTGTGAGGATATCGACTTGAGGCTGGTAGTAGACACGTAACTCTTGTTGCCCAATGGCAAGGCGTAAATTGGCTTCTAGTTCTAAGCGTTCATGCACAAGACGAGTGAGGCTTTCTGAAAAATAGGCATAACAACCACGGCCTTTGTCTTTGGCCTGATAGAGAGCCATATCCGCATGATCCATTAAGATTTCAGTTGAGTCAGCATGTTCAGGGAAGAGGCTGATGCCGATACTGGTGCCGATTAAGGCTTCTTTATTTTTATTGAGCAGGAAGGGCTGTGCGAGGTCGGCAATGATGTCTTCTGCAATACGCGCCACATCATTTGGGTGGCGAATATCTTCTAGTAATACGACAAATTCATCGCCGCCTAAACGGGCTAATAAGTCTGTTGCGCGTAAGCGTTGCGTAATACGAGTAGCAACTTGCTGTAGCAATTCGTCGCCGGCTAGGTGGCCAAAACTATCATTAACCGCCTTAAATCGATCCAGATCCAGCATTAATATGGCAAGTTGGGTTCCCTCGCGCAGACATACGCTGATACCGTGTTTTAATCTATCTAATAGTTTTCGGCGATTAGGGAGTTGGGTTAGTGGGTCGTAATAAGCCAGTACCTTGATTTTTTCTTCAGCGGCTTTAAATTGCGTGATGTCGGTAAAAATGGCGACATAATGGGTTGTGATATTATCGGCATCTTTCCGTGCTGTAATAGTCAGCCATTCGGGATAAATATATCCTTGTTTGTGGCGATTCCATATTTCGCCTTGCCACGAACCTGTTCGTTTAATTTGCTGCCACATAGCAAGATAAAAAGATTTGTCTTGGCGGCCTGAATTAAGGATATTAGCAGGCTTGCCAATGACTTCATCACTGCTATAGCCGGTAATTTGAGTAAAGGCTGTATTGACACGTAAAATTTTACTTGTTATGTCTGTTATCATGATGCCTTCATGAGATTCAAAGGCAATAGCCGCGAGGCCTAATTCAATTTCTGCTTGTTTTTTTGCGGTAATATCTTCTTTAATTGCAAGGTAATGCGTGATTTCACCATTTTTCTGCCTGACAGGGGATATGAGTGCAGATTCGATATATTCACGTCCATCTTTGCGGCGATTAATAAGCTCTCCCCGCCAAATTTCACCCTTACGTAAAGTTTGCCACATGGCATCATAAGTGGATTTGGGGGATTTTTTGGCACTGAATATTCTAGGGTTTTTACCGATGACTTCATCAAGATTATAGCCGGTTGCATTTAAAAAAGCTTGATTGGCATATTCAATATTGGCATCAATATCCGTAATCAGGGTTGAACTCGGGCTTTGCTCGACGGCAAGCGAGAGTTTACGTAATGTGTTTTCTGTTTTTTTAACATCACTTAAATCACGAATAAAGGCACTAAATTCAGTCCCTTTTTTTGTTTTAACGGGGGAGATGGATAATTCGATTGGAAATATTAAACCCTTGCGATTTAAGGCGGTGGTTTCTATTCTACGATTAATTAAGTTACCTTCCCCTGTTACTAGAAAATCTTGTATGCCTTTTAAGTGCTGTTCTTGGAGTTGTGCCGGAATGATTAATGTGTGAATGGCTTGGCCTTTTGCGGCAAAGGCAGACCAGCCAAACATTAATTCTGCTTGTCGGCTCCAGCCTGTGACGATACCTTGTGCATTAATTTGAATAATGGCATCTAGTGCCGTATTGACGATAGCTTGCAGTCGTTCTTTATCTTCTTTGTGAGCACTTAAGAGTTGTTGGAAACTATCTGCCATAGCATTAAAGCTGTCGCCAATTTGTTTAATATCATCTTGCGTATCTAAATAAATGCGCTGTTGTAGGTTGCCTAGGGTATATTGATGTGCCGCACGAGCAAGTAAGCGAATATTGGCCGTGCTGGCATAGTAAATGCCAAAAAATAAATATTGGGCTAAGAGTGCTAATAAAATGGCCGTACCGATACTGATGAATAACCTTTTTTTTGCCTCCTGCATACGCTCATGTAAAAGCCTTTCTAAGGTTGGCAATAAGGTTTGGTATATTTGTGCGTATTCGGTATTAATGATTTCGGTGGTGATATTAAAAAAGCGTTGTGGGTCGATTGTAAATTGCTTGTTAAATATATCATTATGCACCAGTTGTACGACCTGATCGGATGAGTGATTAATATTGTTTAATGCCGAGGCTAATGTTATGTTGATCTGTGCATTGAGCTGGCCGGTTTTATGCAGATTAATATTGAGTGACTCGAGAGTATTTTTTAATGTGGCAAGTAGGTGGTGCAGTTTTATTTTTTGTTGCTCGGGCAGTGCTTTTTTTGCTTGAATGCCTGTGCCATAAGCGCGTATTTGTCCCAATTGCTCTAGTGCCAAAGGCATCTCTGTTAGCGTGGTGATGATAAGGTAATAAGATGCCATATCATCATCAAGCATTAAAGCATGTCGGTCGGCAAGTTCTATAATTAATTGTTGCAGCTTACTAATCAGGCGCGTATGGGTCGCAAAATTGACTTCTTTGCTCCATGTTAGGCCAGAAGCCTGAATGTGTTGGTAGCTTGTCAATATGTCTTGCCACAGTGCTGTGCTTTTGAGTGCTTCCGGTAGCGTGTCTGTTAAGCGGTTAAAGTCATACTTTAATAAGGCAGATTCTGTGTGCAAATCTTCCATAAAGGCCAGCTCTCCCCCAATAATACCTGCGGATAAGCCTCGGTGTCGCTGTGCATTTTGTATGGTTTGCAAGACCGGCTTAATCAACACGATGCCTTGTAATTCATATTCGGTTTTATGAATGGCCTTACTTTCGAGCGTATAAATGCTGAAAATAACCGTTGCTAAAGCGATAAAATAAATACCGCCTAATAACATGATTTTTTGGGTAAAGCCCAGCTTATTCATCATCACAATAGCTGGGTAAAATAGTTTATTCATGCGTTCATCTAGCCTAATTGAAGCTTATAGGATACTGCTACAATTTATATTATCTGAAACAACCTTATAAGGGGTTTGGGAGGAAGACAAACAATACCATACAATAAACAATGGTAAACACTATTTTTAGGGGCTTGGTAAAATGTTATAATGTATAAAATTTTTTCTGCCACTTAAATGAGATGACGCATTCAAAAATAAAGCATATTTCCTGTGTGATGATAGCTAAAAATGCGCAAGCGACTCTTGCAGAGACTTTGGCGGCATTAGTGGCTTTTGATGATGTTGTGGTCTATAGCAATGGCTCAACCGATAATACTGATGCGATTGCGCGGCAATACCCTAATGTCAATTTGGTTCACGGTGAGTTTATTGGCTTTGGGCCGACAAAAAATGCAGCGGCAAAACATGCAAAAAATAGCTGGATACTTTCACTCGATGCGGATGAAGTGCTCTCGGTAGATTTTGTAGCAAGCTTACAACAGATTCAGTTACAGCCGCGCTGTATTTATCGTATTTTACGGGAAAATTATTACCAATCTCGGCATATAGAGCATTGCTGGGGGAATGATATTATTCCTAGGCTTTATCATAAAGAACAAACGGCCTTTAGTGATAAAAATGTGCATGAAAGTATTCTCGATTCAGGCTTTGATGCTATACAAATTGCAGGTGCTATTTATCATTATCCTTATGCAGATGTCTCGGCATTTATTCTTAAGTTAGACCATTATTCCACACTATATGCCGAAGATAATGCCGGTATAAAAATCACCACTCCCCTAAAGGCTATTGTGAATGCGCAATTTGCCTTTATTAAAACTTATTTGTTAAAGCAAGGTTTTCGTGATGGTTATCCTGGGTTAATGATTGCTTTTTCACATATGGCGACCACTTTTTATAAACATATAAAGCTATATGAAAAAAATAGCGTGTTGCAACAATGAATATTTTAATTACTCGGCACGATAAAATTGGTGATTTTATGACCATTTTGCCGTTGTTAAAAATTATCAAGACGCAGACCGGTCATAAAGTAACGGTGTTGGTTGCCGCGATTAATGAGGATTTAGCAAGGTATATTGATTATATTGATGAGGTCATTGTTTATACGCCTGATGCATTGCAACTCATACAAGACATTCGTCGCCATAATTTTGATGTCAGTATTTCTTGTTTTATTGATACACGCTTGGCCTGTATTTTATGGCTGGCAAATATCCCGCGCAGAATTGCGCCTGCGACTAAAATAGCACAATTATTATTTAATGAGCGTGTTAAGCAAAAGCGAGGCCAAAGCGGTAAAACAGAATGGCAATATAATGTTGATTTGTTGGCGCGTTTAGACCCGAATATAAAACCACAGTTCACGCGCCCCTTATTATCTTTTGCAAATGCGGCCGCAAGCCAAGAGCGAATTGTGGCATTCCACCCTGGTTTTGGTGGTAGTAGTGATGCCAATTTGAGCTTGCCGCAGTATTTGCGTTTAGCTAAATCCATTGCCGGTCAATCGGATATTAAGGTCGTCTTTACCTTTGGTCCTGACGATGCCGCCAGTCGCGATTATATTTCCCGGAATATTGATTTTCCAGCAGAATTGATTGACTCTAAAGGCTCATTAGTCGATTTTTGTCAACGGCTGGCAAGTTTTGAATTATTGGTCAGTACCTCGACCGGGCCGATGCAGCTTGCGGGTGCTTTAAATATTAAAACCTTATCTTTTTTTGGCGATAATCGTTTTGCAGGGCCAAATCGCTGGGCACCGATTAGTGATGCCGAAAAACAAGTGAATTTTTCCGTGCCAAAAACAGGGCTTGAAGATTTTTATCAGACTGTGGAGCATCGGTTAGCGGCTATACTGCAATTGTAATGTATACGACTATCGCTAAAGCACGGCCTTATCTTTTTTATTAACCCCCTTTAGGACGCTAATATTGAGTGCACCCAAACAATTTTTAGATGCTATTTTGGCACATCAACAGATGACGCAGCAATTAACAGATTGCGCCCCTATGGTAAGTGTGGCGGCAAAACTTATTATTAGTACGCTGACTTCAGGACATAAGATTTTGCTGTGTGGGAATGGGGGGAGTGCGGCTGATTGTCAGCATATTGCGGCCGAACTGGTGGTTCGCTATCATAAAAATCGACGCGCTTACCCTGCGATTGCATTAACGACCGATAGCTCCATTTTAACGGCACAGCCTAATGATTTTTCTTTTGAGACGGTTTTTTCCCGCCAAATTGATGCACTAGGGTTTGCGGGGGACTGTTTAATTGCCATCTCCACCTCGGGCAATAGTGCTAATATTATTGCTGCCATTAACATGGCCAAGCAAAAAAATATGACGGTGATTGGTTTAACCGGTGGTCAGGGCGGCCAGTTAAAAAAACTGGTTGATGTTGCTATTGTTGTGCCATCAGAGACGACCGCAAGAATACAAGAAGCGCATATGTTAATTTACCATTGGTGGTGTGAAATGTTGGATGAGGTCAGTGCATGATTAGTGAAATACCGCATTTTGCCGGGCTAAAAATATTGGTCGTAGGGGATGTGATGCTGGATTATTATTGGTCAGGGCAGACCGATCGTGTATCACCCGAAGCCCCTGTGCCCATTGTGAAAGTGAACCATAAAGAAGCCCGAGCTGGTGGGGCGGGCAATGTTGCTTTAAATATTGCCTCTTTAGAGGCGGAGGTGACATTAATCGGTATTGTGGGTGCGGATAAAGAAGCGCGTGAACTGCAAAACCTATTAAGCGCCGAGGGCGTGCAATGTGATTTTATCAAAAGTAAAAATGCACCGACAGCTTGTAAATTAAGAGTTGTCGCGCAACATCAACAACTGATTCGTCTTGATTTTGAAGAAAAATTGCTTGATTTTGATTATGCAGAGTTGCTGAATCATTATCAGCAGGCATTAATTGGGGTCGATGCCGTTATTTTTTCGGATTATGATAAAGGCGTATTAAGCCATATTCCTGAATTATTGGCTTTGGCAAAAGCATGCGGTGTACCGAGTTTTGTTGACCCGAAAGGGGTGGATTTTTCCCGCTATCGAGGTGCCGACTTAATCACCCCTAACCGTTCTGAGCTGCAAGCTGTTGCTGGTGTGTGTGCGGATAATGAGCAAATTATCCGTAAAGGGCAGGCTTTATTGCAACAATATGATATTGCGGCTCTATTGGTCACTTTAAGCGAGCACGGCATGGCTCTCATCAAGCCGGATTCGGCCTATTTTTTACCGACACAGGCACGTGACGTTTTTGATGTCACCGGTGCCGGTGATACGGTGATTGCCAGTATGGCGTTAGGGATGGCCGCTGGTTTAGATGCTCAGCATGCAATGCATATGGCGAATATGGCGGCGGGTATTGTGGTGGGTAAATTTGGCACTTCTACTATTTCTACGCAAGAGCTTAATCGTGCTCTGCATGGGGAGCAGGACGATATTCATGGGGTTGTTACAGAAGCTGAGTTGCAGCAAGTTATTGACTTAGCAAAGAAAAATGGCGAAAAAGTGGTGATGACCAATGGCTGTTTTGATATATTGCATTCAGGTCATGTGGCCTATCTTGAGCAAGCGCGATTATTAGGTGACCGTTTGGTGGTAGCGATAAATTCGGATGAATCGGTACGGCAACTCAAAGGGGACTCGCGTCCGATTAATCATATCGATGACCGCATGACCATTATTGCAGCACTTGCCTGTGTAGATTGGGTTATTCCTTTTACGGAAGCCACTCCCGAGCGTATTTATCATAAATTTCTACCTGACATACTGGTAAAAGGGGGAGATTATCAACCTGAGCAAGTCGTAGGCGGCGCGGCGGTGGTTAAAGCCGGCGGTAAAGTGGTTATTCTTGATTTTGTCGAGGGTAAATCAACAACCGGCACGATTGCCCGGATTAAAAACCAGTAATTCTATTTTTTCAATCATAAACACAGGTTAACTATGATTATCGTAACAGGTGGTGCCGGTTTTATCGGCAGCAATATCGTTAGAACCCTCAACCGGCAAGGACGTACCGATATTATTATTGTCGATGATTTAAGCGATGGTACTAAATTTCGTAATATTGTTGATTGTGATATTGCCGATTATTGGGATAAAGATGATTTTTTGCATAGAATCGAAACCAAAACCGGTTTACCACTCAATATTGAAGTGATTTTTCATGAAGGGGCGTGTTCTGCGACCACAGAGTGGGACGGCAAATTTATGATGCAAAATAATTATGAATTTTCTAAAACCTTGCTGCATTTTTGTTTGGAACACACCGTTGCACTGATTTATGCTTCATCGGCGGCAACTTATGGGGATACCAAACAATTTACTGAAAGTCGTGAATTTGAAGGGCCATTAAATGTGTATGGTTATTCTAAGTGGCAGTTTGACCAATATGTCAGAAGCCTGCACCTTGATGGAAAAACCCAAGTCGTTGGTTTACGTTATTTTAATGTTTATGGCCCTAGAGAGCAGCATAAAGGCAGTATGGCCAGTGTTGCGTTGCATTTGCATCAACAAATTTTAAAAGGTGAAAATCCTAAATTATTTGCCGGCTGTGATGGTTATGATGATGGTGGGCAATTACGTGATTTTGTTTATATTGATGATGTGGTGGCGGTCAATCTTTGGCTAGCGGCTCATCCTGAGGTTAATGGTATTTTTAATGTCGGTACCGGTCGCGCACAATCTTTTAAAGAAGTTGCCAATGCGGTGATTGCTTTTCATCAAAAAGGCGAAATAGAATATATTCCATTTCCTGAGCATTTAAAAGGCAGTTATCAGAGCTTTACCCAAGCTGATATGACTAAGCTCAGAGCCGCAGGGTATACTGCACCTTTTAAAAGCGTACAGGAAGGGGTTGCTTTATATTTGGCGCATTTAAGTCGTTAACATTTTAGGGCGAGAGGGTCACTGAACGAGGCGGTTGTTTGAATTTAAATATATTACAAATGAAAAAAATTATTGCCTTTGTGTTTGTCGCTTGCATTTGTATGCAGGTACAAGCGGTGGCATTATTAGATGAACCTATTGTGCCCATTCCGGAGGCTAAGTTTGATGCCCCCTTACAAGTTGAATTAGGACGGCTGTTATTTAATGATGTACGTTTATCTGCCGGTGCGCAAGTTTCTTGTGCAAGTTGCCATTCTTTAAAAATGGGCGGGGCAGATGCGCAAGTGGTGTCTGTGGGCGTGCATGGTCGTCAAGGCGATATTAATTCTCCTAGTATTTTTAATAGTAGCTTGAATTTTCGTCAATTTTGGAATGGGCGAGCGGCAACTTTGTTGGAGCAAGTCGATGGACCGATAACAAACGTAAAAGAAATGGATTTTAGTTGGCCGCAGGTGCTTGCCATTTTGCAACGCGATGATTTTTATGTGGCACAATTTGCACAAGCCTACCCCGATGGTTTGACTATTCAAAATATGCGCCGCGCCATTGTTAGTTTTGAAAAATCTTTATTAACCCCTAATAGTCGTTTTGACCAGTTCTTAAAAGGCGATAAAGAGGCTATATCAGACAATGAGCTTAAGGGGTATGAGCTATTTAAACAATATGGCTGTAGTTCATGTCATCAAGGTGTGTTGGTCGGGGGGAATTTATATCAAAAATTTGGTGCTTTAGGGGATTACTTTCAAGATAGAGGCTATATAACAAGTGCTGATTATGGTCGTTTTGCAGTGACCGGCCGCGAGCAAGACCGGTTTGTTTTTAAAGTACCGAGTTTAAGAAATGTGGCCTTAACCGCGCCTTATTTTCATGATGGAACGCAAACAACACTTGCGGGTGCCGTGAATATTATGATGCAGTATCAGTTAGGAGTCATTCCACAAGAGCAAGATGTGTTATTCATTATTGATTTTTTACGTACCTTAACCGGCGAATATCAAGGCAAGCTATTGCAAGGTATATCGCAGTGAATAAGTTAAAAGGCATTTTGCCGATAGCTAGTGCATTATTTGTTGCGATTTCCATACTGGCTACTTGGTTATATCAGCACTCTTTAGTGGATTATCAGGCCTATCATGCAAAAACCGAGATTATTCATGATATTCAAGACAATGCAGAAAAATTAACGCGTGAGCTGCTGCTTGTACAGCAACGACAGACGCGCCACTATGATGCCATTGCTAATATATTAACTACCAATGACTTGCTTGTTAGTCATTTAGTGGCAGATAAGCCGGCCATCTTTAGTGATTTAATTGTCTCTTGGTCTATTTTTAAACGTAATGTAGAGGATATTAAATCAAATTTTGCCGTGTATCAGAACTCATTACATTATTTTCCTAAAGGCACGGAATATTTGTTGTTAGTGTTTAAGCGGGGCGCGCAAAATAGGCAAGCCCGCAAAACTTTATTGCAGTTAGATCGCAATGTGATGCAATTTGGTTTGGGGCATAGCCGGCAATCTTTGGTGCAATTACAGGAACAAATCAAAGCCTTTCATGCTTTTATTAAGAACTACCCTAGGGACGTTGCGGTTGCCATTAGTATGTTGACCAAGCATGCGGCTCTTTTATTAGAGAAGCAACAGATTTTACAACAGCAAAATAAGTTATTGTTAAAGGCGGATATTTTGCAACAGACGCAGAAAATATTAGATCAATATGCACAAGATTTTAACAAGCAAGTCAGCTTAGCAGCCAAAATTAGAGCGGTTTTTTATGTAGCTTGCTTGGTCTTAATGTTGATTGTAGCGATTGTTATTGTGCGTTTAAAATCTATTCTGGCGGCATTGCATATCAGTGAGGGCTTATTGCGCGATGTGGCGGATAATGCACCGGTTATGTTGTGGATGTCAGATCAAAACAACCGGCTTATTTTTAGTAATGCCCGCTGGCAAAAAGTCATTGATGAGGTGGCATCGCAGGATATTTTTACGGCTTGTGTTGCAAAAGTTCACCCTGAAGATAAAGCTCGGCTACGTTTGGCTTTGCAACAGCAGCAAGATAAAAAAACGGAGACCGCTCTACAGTTCCGAGTATTGGATGATGTACAAGGTTATCGTTATTGGTCTGCTAATATGGTTGCCCGCTATACTGATAAGGGTGAGTATCAAGGTTTGGTGTGTTCTATTGTTGATATTACGGAGCAAAAACTGTTAGAGCTTGATGCGCAGTTAGCGGCAAAAGTTTTTGAACATAGCTTAGAGGGCATTGTGATTACCAATGCCGATAATGAAATCGTACAAGTTAATCATGCTTTTTCTGTGGTAACAGGTTTTAGCCGCGCTGAGGTGTTGGGTAAAACACCTAATATACTGAGCTCCGGCCTGCAAGATGAGGCTTTTTATCAAGCTATGTGGCAAACCATTCAGGAGCATGGGGCATGGCAAGGAGAGATTTATAATCGTCGCAAAAATGGGGAGATATACCCCGAGTGGCTCAGTATTATTGCCGTTAAAAATACAGCCGAGCAAATCACGCATCATATTGCCATTTTTAGTGATATGACGGAAAAGAAAATGGCAGAGCAGGATATTCATTTATTAGCACATTTTGATGTATTGACCAAGCTGCCTAATCGAGTGTTATTCAATGACCGTATTCAACACGCCATACAGCAAGCTAGTCGAGAAGGCTCTTGTGTTGCGGTCATGTTTTTAGATTTAGATCGTTTTAAAGCGGTGAATGATAGCTTGGGGCATAAAGCCGGTGATGAATTATTGGTGGAAGTTGCTGAGGACTTATCTGAATGTATTCGGGATGTTGATACTTTGGCACGTGTTGGGGGCGATGAGTTCATTATTTTGCTGGAAGCGATGAGTAAGCAGTCAATCTATAAAGATTGTCCGCTTGTGGCTGAAAAAATTATTCAGCGTTTATCAACAGAATACCGAATTAAAGAGACACCTATTTTTATTGGCGTTAGCATCGGTATTGCCATTTTTCCTGATGATGGACAAACGATTGATATGCTTATTCAGCGGGCTGATATGGCCATGTATCATGCGAAAGACCAAGGGCGCAATAATTTTCAGTTTTATTCAGAGCAATTAAATGACATGGTGCAAGCGCGACTAAAATTAGAAGTCGATTTACGTGTTGCGATAGAGCAACAACAGTTTTTTCTGCACTATCAGCCGCAATATAACTTGTTAACCCAGGAAATAGAAGGATTTGAGGCTTTGATACGTTGGCAACATCCGCAAATGGGCTTGATTCCACCCGATGATTTTATCAGTATTGCCGAAGAAACAGGCTTGATTATGGAAATAGGGCAATGGGTACTGGAAACGGCTTGTAAGCAATTGTTGATTTGGCAACTCGCCACGGGGCAACCTTTGCGTATGGCGATTAACGTCTCGTTGAAGCAATTAGAAAATGAGGATTTTGTTGATTGCGTTAAAGAGATTTTAGAACAAACTAAGATAGCAATAGAAACTATCGAGTTGGAGGTGACAGAAAGTATTTTTCTGGAAGAGGATTCGATTGCTTTGCAAATATTAACGCAGTTAGATCAATTAGGCGTACAGCTTTCCATGGATGATTTTGGCACGGGGTATTCCAATATGGGGTATTTGAAAAAACTACCGATTGACAGGATTAAAATTGATCGTTGTTTTGTGACGGATATTCCACATGATGTAGATGATGCCGCCATTGTTTGTGCCATTATTGATATTGCGCGGCACTTTAATATCAAAGTCATTGCTGAAGGCATTGAGTATCAAGAGCAGGCCGAATTTTTAATCAGCAAAGGCTGTGATGAAGGCCAAGGGTATTTATTTAGTAAGCCGATAACAGCGGCTGAGATGGATAAGCTATTATGAGTACTTCCACGCAAATAGATTGATGAGCAGCAAGCAATTTATTTTTCTAAGTAGTGCTGTAATATTGGCATTGTCACTGGGCTTGGCTTTAATGCATCTTTTTGCGCAAACAAGTGAGGTCGCCTGGACGGCGGCCATTACGTTATTGACGGTTATTCTGTGGGTGACAGAAGCGATTCCTATTCCGGCGGCCTCCTTAATTCCCTTTGCTTTATTTCCTTTTGCCGGAGTGCTGACACATAAAGAGGTCTCTGCGGCATTAGGGAGCCATGTGATTTTATTATTGATGGGCGGTTTTATGCTCTCTAAATCATTGGAAAAAAGCGGCGTACATCGGCGTTTGGCCATTTATATGGTCAGGCTGGTGGGCGTGGATAATGGTCGCCGCGTCGTGATTGGCTTTATGTTTGCCGCGGCCATTTTGAGCATGTGGATTTCTAATACGGCGACGACTTTAATTTTACTGCCGATTGCTTTGGCTGCCTTGCAAGGGATTGATGATAAGGCGATGGCGGTTGCCTTAATGTTAGGTATTGCTTATGCCGCGAGCTTAGGTGGCATAGGCACGCCAATAGGGACACCACCCAATGTTATTTTTATGAGCATTTACCAAGAAGCTACCGCTAAAGAAGTGGATTTTCTTGGTTGGATGCAAACCGGCGTGCCGATTGTTTTAATTGGCGTTCCTTTGATGGCGCTGTGGTTAACGCGTAAGGTCTCGGTTTCCCAGTGTTTTATTTTACCTGAACTGGGCGCGTGGCGACCTGCGGAAAAACGCGTGCTAATTGTTTTTGGCTTGGTTGCTATCATGTGGGTGACACGAAAATTATGGAGTTCTCCATTAGGTTTGCATGCCGTAGGTGATAGTACCATTGCATTGTTGGGGGTAGTCTTGATGTTTATAGTACCCAATGGAGAAAAGCAGGGTACTTTATTAGACTGGAAAACGGCCGGTGATATCCCTTGGGGGATGTTGTTGTTATTTGCAGGCGGCATTGCCATTGCAAAAGCCTTTATTGCATCGGGTTTAAGTGACAAAATGGCCGGCATGTTAACGAGTTTAGCGGCGTTGCCTTTGTTTGCCCTGATATTATTAATTTGCCTGTTTGTTACTTTTTTAACAGAATTTACCAGCAATACGGCAACCGCGACATTATTAATGCCAATATTGGCAACGGTTGGCGTAGCCGCCGGCGTAGATCCACAAATTTTAATGATGCCGGCGGCCATTAGTGCCAGTTGTGCTTTTATGATGCCGGTCGCCACTGCGCCCAATGCGATTGTTTATGCCACCGATAAATTACATATAAAAGAGATGGCGCGCGAAGGGTTGGTGCTGAATATTATGATGGCACTGATTATTAGCAGTGTTTGTTATTTGTCCTTAGCTTAAAAGCGCGGCTATCATATTTAAATATATTTGGTAATGGGCTGCACCTAAAATTCCAGCCTCACGCCGGTGGCAAGCACATGACTACTCACACGGTTGTAACCCAATAGCGTTTGATAGTTTAAAAATAATTGCGTGCCGCCCGCCAAGACACCGGAAACACCTACGCCCAATGTGGCAAAATCTCGGTCAGCACCATCGGTGATTGCCGTTAAGGTGAAATTATTAACATCTGCGCTATAACGTGCATTAATTGCACGACTATTATTTAAAAACTCATGATGCCAAGCCACATTAATTTGCGGGATAATCACCCCAAAAGAGGGGCTGAAGACATAAGATAATTGCGCACCTAATTGTGATTGCAATGACTCAAAGGTTTGTTCGGCAACACTTAAATTTAAACCAAATGCACCCGATTCATTATAGGCATCAATTTGGCCATGATAATAATCAAAACGGGTATAGGGTCTTAAGTTAAGTGCTTTAATATGAAAATTGTAACCGAAGCCACCGCCGACTGAAAATTGATCGCCATTTGTATCAGCCTTTGCTACGCGGTTAGCCCCACCTGTTGACGCTGCGTTTTTTGATAATACGACTACGCCTCGCTCTACATCATAATTAGTCCAGCCATAGGTAAAACTGCCGTCAATATAAAAATCATTTATATCATAAGAGCTAAACAAAGATAAATTAAAGGTATCTGTTTTGATGCCGCCGCCTGAGACATTGATATTATTCTGAAAATCAGCTGTTAAATGCGAATAAGCCCCCGCAAGCCCTGCAACAAAATGTTCATTAAAACGGTAATCTAAGCCGACTAAAAAACCTCCGGAATAAAAATCCGTGCTATTTTCACGAACCGAGCCGTCAATCTTACCTAAGCCTCCGATACCATTTACAAAAACATTGAAGCGGTTATCTAGTAAACCACCTGCTGCATCGCCACTCCCCCCGCCTAAGCCTTGGCTTATTTTATGTAATTCACTCAAATGCGTATTAATTTCGGCAACTTGCCCAGACAATGAGCCCATAGCAACACGAGAGGGCGTTCCCATTTCTTCTGTTGCCACATTTTGTAAGGCACTGCCTAGTTCTGCACTGTTTAAGCCTAAGCTATTCCCCGTCTTGCCGCTCCCTTGAATTTCATTACCGGTATGTACCATCGCCGCACACTGGTTAAATAAATCCTGCTCAGCTGTTTTGGGGTTAGGAGTAATTTCATTAGTTGGAATCAAGCCAATACAAACGGTTTGTACCGCTCGCCCTGTTGCAGATTGTAATTCATTAAGCCCGGGCGTATCACCTAAATCTGCCGCTTGTACCCCCAGTGATAATAGGCCGGAAGCATATAGAATAACCTTTAAAATATTATGGTTAGGCTTTGATTTCATTATTATTGTTAGCCTCATACTTATCTCCAAATTGACAGATACCCAAACAGTATAGTACAAAATTTGATAGTATTCCTTATCTTGCAAAGAGTCAATAAAGCACTGATTATTAAAGATTATTATAATATTCATGGATTTTAATATCTGATCAGGATACCCATTCATATTTTTCTCGCCCCAGAAAAATAAAATTGACATTCATGTGCTATTGGGATAATAAGTGGTGATAATAAATGAAGCATTCAGCCTATAAAACAGCTATTAAGGAATTTTAAACATGTTCAAAAACAATCGTCCGTTCTATTTTTTATGTCTTTGTTTATGGCTGTTATTTGGCACTGGCTGTAACCATTCTGCAAATAATTTAGAGGCAACTAAAGCCAGCTCAAATGGCTCTGAGCTATTAGTGGTTGATTGTTTACTACCGGGGCAAGTCCGACAATTGGGTCAATCTATGACCTACCTGACCCAACGGAGACCTATTAAAACCTCAGCACAAGATTGTGAAATAAGGGGCGGTGAATATGTGGCTTATGATCGCGCAGACTACCGAACGGCACTCAAAATTTGGTTGCCACAAGCCAAACAAAACAACCCTGAAGCGCAAGTGTATGTTGGTGAAATTTATGAAAAAGGCGTAGGCCTAGCTCCCGATTATCGTACTGCCGCTTATTGGTATGCTAAAGCAGCCGCACAAGGCAATGCACGCGCACAAATTAACCTCGGGTACTTATATGAAAAAGGTCTAGGGGTTAAAAAAGACATGGTTACCGCATTAAACTGGTATCGTAAATCATCAGGCTTGGACAGTGATGATCTCGCATTTGCTTCAACCATTGAAACAGCTGTTAAAGCAGAATATGAAGATGAACTCAAGCTATTAAGAAATGCACTCAACAGTAACCAAGTAGAAATCGCCGCATTACAATCTGCTTTAGATAAGTCTACAAGGCAATATCAACAGGAACAACAAAACCTTCAACGCTTGCAGGCAAAGCTACAACGTAGTAAAGCCAGCTTAAAACAGCTAAAAAATACCCAATCCGCGCCTGATATTCAAAATAAGACGCTAGCCTATAGCAAACAAATAGAGCAACAGCACCTTGTTGTGGCAAAGTTACAACAACAATTAAATCAAGAAAATACAGCCCTAGCGCAAAAACTCAAGCAAGCAGAACAGCGTAGCTTACAACTGAGCGAAGAATTGATAAAGCATAAACAGGATAAGGGTTTATTAGAAAGTAAATTAATTCTTGCGCAAACCCAGCTCAGTCGTGCCAAACTTGCTATCAGCAAGCTCAGTACACAGCAACAGGCACAACAACAAAAAATTCTTGCCGAAAAGCAACAATTGCAAGCTGCCAAAGCCGAACAAGGCGGCAATACAAAACGTATTCAACAGCTTGAGGCGCAACTTGCCACAGCAGAACAAATTTTAAAACAACAGCAGGCACAAATTAAAGCCAAGCAACAAGATAAAATAAGTTACCAAAAGCAAATAAAACAACTGCAAAAAGCAGAGCAACAACAGCAAGTCGCTTATCTTAAGCCCTCTATTGAAATATTAGACCCACCTGTCACGGTCACGCGTAGCAATATGCCCAGCGTACGTTTGCGCTCGATTATGAGTCACCGTGACATTACAGGGCGTGTTACCGCGCCGGCTGGGTTGCTAGCTTTTAATATCAATGGGCTCAAGCAAGAGATTAGCGATACCGGCATTTTTAAAGCCTCTATCAAACTAAAAGGTGAAAAAACCCTTGTTCGTAGTGTTGCCGTGGATAAAAGTGGTCATAAAGTCATATTGGAATTTATGTTGCTTGCCAATCAACAAGCGACAGCCGATAAATCAAAATATAGCGATAATGTTGCCGCTAATATTAAAGGCAATATTAATTTTGGTAAATATTATGCTTTGGTAATCGGTAATCAAAACTATCAATATTTATCCGACCTCAACACGCCTATCAATGACGCACAAGAAGTAGATAAAATCCTGCGCGAAAAATACGGTTTTCATACTACCTTGCTATTAAATGCAAACCGTTATGAAATTTTATCGGCACTCAATGAGCTGAGAGAAAATTTAAGCGCGACGGATAATTTGCTGATTTACTATGCAGGGCATGGTGAACTCGATCGCGTCAATTTACGTGGCCATTGGTTGCCGGTAGATGCCGAGCAAAATAATACCGCAAACTGGTTATCGACACTGGCCATTACCGATATTGTCAATGCCATTCCGGCCAAGCATGTTTTAATTGTTGCCGACTCCTGTTATTCCGGCTCAATGACCCGCTCATCACTGGCACGCCCTGAGGTCGGTATGAACAATGCTTTACGTGCAAAATGGTTACGCCTAATGACCAAAACTCGCTCGCGCACCGTTTTATCCTCAGGTGGGCTCAAGCCGGTACTGGATGATGGTGCAAATGGTCACTCTTTGTTTGCTAATGCGTTTATTAGCGTGCTAAACAATAATCATGATATTTTAGAAGGCCAAAGCCTATACCGACAGGTTTATGAGGGCATTGCCCAAGCCAGCAAAAAAATTAAATTTAAACAAGAGCCACAATATGCGCCCATTCGTCATGGTGGTCATGAAGCGGGTGACTTCTTTTTGGTGTCGGCCACGCGATGACGCGGCGATTGCTACGCTATAGCTTATGTCTTGCTCTCTTAAGCTGTACTGCGCCTGAAATCAAATTTGCGCGGCAAGCCGAAGCATACGGCCTTGTACAAAGCACCCTACAAGGTCCACGCTTTCAACATCGAGTGTACCGCAATGCACAAGTACAAACCCAAAATGAAATCTTGCATATTTATCTCGGCGGCGATGGCTCACCCTGGATACAACATCGCTGGATTGCCTCTAATCCAACGCCGCGCAACAGTTTTATACTGCAATTGATGCAACAAGATACACGTGCTGCTTTATTTTTAGGCAGGCCGTGTTACCACGGGCTTATGGAAAATCCCCTGTGTCGCAATACACTTTGGACAGATGCACGTTATGGCGAGGAAGTCATTCAAGCGATGGCAAATGCCATCACGCAACTGACGCAACAATATGCTGCACAAAAAATTGTCTTAATCGGCTTTAGTGGAGGGGGCACATTGGCTGTTTTACTGAGTGAACACGTCAGCAAACTGCACGGTCTTATCACTATTGCCGCTAATTTAGATACGACAGCTTGGACAAAGCATCATGGCTACTCGCCTTTATTCGCATCGTTAAATCCTATGCAACGCCCGCGCATCCTGCCTACTATTTGGCAACTGCACTTAGCAGGTGCTAAAGATAGCAATATTCCCCGCCAACATATTCAAGCTTTTGTGGATAAACAGCCCAATGCCGAATTATTGGTTTTTAATGATTATACGCATCGTTGTTGCTGGGTAGATATTTGGCCTAATATTTTGCAGTCCATTCCTGACTAAATACCTGTATTTTTTTACGCGAACCCACCAAAAGTATGCTTATTAAGTTCTTGTTGTAAGGCTTTTAAAATCTCGGGGGCGGAATATTGGTAGAGTGCCGTTATATCAAGCTCATCCGTAATCAACAGCCTGCGTTGGCCTAGTAAAGCTTTTAATTGTTGTTGCTGTTGTTGGGTAAAGTGTGTCTGTGCCACTATTTCTGCATAAAATGCAATATGAGGTGCTTGGGTTAAAGCACTTAATGCACTGAGCCGTTCTATATATTCTGTGACA